>Ga0209780_1004197_pt1 | contig 11022 bp, 9 predicted proteins | sample WorMetexBAHAMAS2_FD_187384 | JGI IMG/M metagenome (GOLD analysis project Ga0209780, IMG submission 187384) | Marine gutless worms symbiont microbial communities from Max Planck institute for Marine Microbiology, Germany - Inanidrilus exumae... | ecosystem: Host-associated > Annelida > Digestive...
GCATATGCAAGTGCTCCCACAAACTGCATACCAATATAACAACCTACACCAGAACTGCGTAATCTAACCAACAACCCATCGATATAAACAGAGAAAATAACTGGGCTCAGTATGTTAAAGTTCCTACGCATATCAATTCATATGCCAAATTTCAGCTTCCTCTCTCAATTACTTCCTGAGGAATAAACATTTAAACATTTACTGCTCAGTATGAATCAGCACAAGAAATTTAAAGTTCCTGGCTTCACCGATTTCAGAGATATGACTGGAGGACGAAAATTTAACAAAAAGCTCCGCTACCACAAAGGGACCATGCAATGCGCTATGTCAGTTAAAATCTGCACGATTGTACGAAAAAATCACATTTAAGAAGGCTTGCAGTAGCAGTCAGTAAGGTCACTAAATTGCCTCTATTCGATAAGCCATATGTCACTTGCTATTATTGGTCTGTAGTAACAATGACTCTATCTTGCACCGCTTCCCAGACATTACCACATCTGCTGTGTACATGACTGGTTGTGACCTTGAGAAGTCCTTCATTTTTAAAAAGATATTTAAAATTACTAGCCACGTGCACTTTTCAATTCATGTGCAAACATACAGTAGATAAAACGTGCTATATTTCCCTGAGGTATGGGATTCAAAAAGGTTTGAATAAGCAAAAGTGACCTTCAAGGTCACTAAAGGTCACTAGTATAATGGTACATTCGATAGGCCATACACAATTTACTGTTAGTGTTCCATTGCAACTATGTCTCTATCTTGCACTGTTTCCCAGATATTATCACTTATTTCCCAAAACTTACAGAGGTCACTGACCGTAAACATACCCCTTTCCACGTTAATCTATCACGCATGCACTATTACTCCTCTGTTTCAATAAGCTCACGACATTTGAAGTGCCTAGTTTCACGGAATCCAAATATTTGAATGGGTGGGTGCCAAAATTGCAACACTTTTTGCCATGAAAATATTTTCGTAACCAATAATGTACTAAATTGTGGTAAAACTGCCATGCAGTATTATTAAAGTAGCAACTATTGACAATAAACGTTAATATGCTAAATGAGCCAAGATCATAAGATTATGCAAGCAAATGGTGATCATCATAAAGTGTTCTCACCACGGGGTTGCTGTTGCTGCTGCCTCTGAATATTTTCCATGATAAGCTCTGCAACTCCTACCTGATCTGTTTTTATTAGTGCCTGACGGAAGACTGAAAGCTGCCACTCTTCTTTACGTTGCACAATATCTAGCAGTTTTAGCACCTTCTGATATTCCGTCTCTTTTGCCTGTTCAAAAATTCAGATATACTTTCATGAAATTCATCCTAAACATTCGAAACTAGGTCGGTTTTATCAATCAGAGTTTTTAAAAAATCATTTGCTTAATGACTTCATATAAAGACACACATACATCAGCTTATTAGTGATGCGTGAGTAAGTGCATTTAATGAGTTTAATGTTTCACTTGACACAAAAAAAATAATTATAATTCTTTATAGCAAATACACCACAAAATGACATAAGAAATCTCTTATTAAAACAAAACATAAACAAGTAGCTCATCCGTCGCTGACAAACCCGCGCGACGCGCTGCATGATGACAAATGGCAAAACTTTGAAACAGTCATGAGACCATCACTATAACATGTCATTCTGTTGCTAGAACTGATATAGCCTACCTGTGTACAAAATTTGACGATTTTAGATTCAGCTGTTTCAGTGATATGACTTGATCCCCAAAATTTTTAATGGGTTGTATGACATGACCATGACACGCTGCATCATGAAAAACGGCATAATTTTAAAACAGTCACGAGTCCATAACCATGCCCCTTGCTTTAATATCTTCGTGTTGCTAGAATTGATATAGCCTACCTGTGCACAAACTTTGACGACTATAGGTTCAGCCGTTCCAATATGATTGGCGCCCCAAAAATTTTTATTGGGTTACATGAGCTGACCACGCCCCTATAAGAGACGATTTGACGTCGGTAAGCTGTGACTTGCACATTCAACCTGTACATCAAATTTAAAGTCTTTGTGATAGCCAACTACGAAGATGCATAAGGCATAACATGCACACCAAATTTGAAGTCTCTAGCTTAAGCCGTTCCAGAAAAATCTTAGGGGAACTACAAAGTTAAAATGGGTCACATGACGTGACCACGCCCATTTCAGGGACGGTTTGTTATCTGTAGGCTGCGACATGCTATGCTCAACATACACACACCAAACTTGAAGTGTCTACGGTCACACACTCGTACAGTAGTGCGAGAGTGTTGTAAGGACGACGATCAACATCAATGGAAAAAGCCAAAATTTGACCCCCAGCCACCCCTAAACCCCTTAACCGATCGTCACCAAAATTTACCTACGTGATTACGTCATGGATATCTACCATCCTGCAAATTTCATCCAGATCAAATAAGGGGTTTCGTTTCTGCGCACGTGCGATGTCGTGCATCGAATTGTTTACTCGACAATTTAAAAAGCAAATATAAATGTAAAAAACTTAACAGTTTAAAACGGCTTGTAAGGACGACAGTGGCTATGTCGCACAACTAAATCAGCAACAATCAAAAAGGTTAAATTACTTGTCAGCACATTGACTCTATGGCGATGTGCTGATGAGTAATATCACCTTTTTGGCTAGATGGAAAGTGCATTGTCGACTTCCTATTAGCGATAATTTACCTATTTTCGCAAGCGCTCACGGCTGTGGCACTATTAAGCGAAATCTATCAAAATCGGCGTTTTCTAGAGGGGTGGGTTACTTTGAGCGCAAATTTTAGGTAGATGGGGACGTCACCCGCAATCCATCTATGGACCGTTGGCTAGTGTAATGATGTAGCTACAACACCCTTTGGGGGACTTAGGGGTAACGTACATGGTTCATCTATGGCTCGATGGAAAGTGCGTGGTCGACTTCCTATTAGTGCTAATTGAACTTTATTTCACCAGCTCTCATGGTTGAGGCGCTATGAGCGGATATTGGTCAACATTGTAGTTTTTGAAAGGGGGTGGGTCCTTTTGAGCGCAAATTTCAGTGGGAAGGGGGTCGTCCACCAACGACTTTTGGTGTCAGAAAAATAGTCCCTGGGCTATCACAAAGCGTTGTTTGTGTGATCCTATGTTTAGCCGTTTTTATACAATACTGGCGTGTGACAGACAGACACACACACGCAGACATGATGACGGCTAATACCACGCTAGCATAGCGTCGCGCGGGTAAACACTGTAGAAATATAGTAAAGGTTACACAAAAACTATGCACCAACATCGACAATTTGAGATTGTTCCTCAGTGATAACTCTCTTGTCACGGAGCACTGCAAGAAGTCCACTTGTCGACACATCCATTCTTTCACTTAATTCTCTTCTGATGCCATCAAACGCTTGCAACATCTACAATTCAAACATTCAATGCTGACAATAAAACATTACAACTCTGTCATATATGAAGGCACCGAATGTTATTTTAAAATTATATGGCTTAATAGCATCCCTGTAAAAGACGACATAGTTGCTGAAAACTGAGCCTAAAATTACAGTGGAAAATAACGTTTTCTTATAGATTACGCACAAGCAAAAATGGCCAGTCGTTAATAAAAAAATATAAAATAAAGCCAAGAATTTAAGTACCCTTTATGCTAGAATTGAATGATAAAAGCAAAATCATTAAAAGCTATTAGTGATTAAAGAAATATGTTTGGCTGCATCCTGAGTTGGATAGACGGAACATTTACAGCCAAGAACATATATAATTATAAAATAAATGCTGCACTAAAAAGTGACTAAATAAATGTTAGCATTTATTTTACTGCAACATGTTTTATTTTAAATGTGCAGACGGTCCAATGTTAAAAAAAGGCAAGAGATAATAAACTCAGCTATTGCAGAAAGACCATGTGATGCACTGTCATTTTGAACTCTTGTCACATGGTGCACGGCTGTAAGAAAACACATTGAAAAGCATGCAGTAAGCAAAGAAACTCTAGGTCATCAGAACTGCCGCTATTCGATGGGCTATACTCAACTTCCTATTAGTGGTCTGTAGTATACAACTCCATCTTGCACCATTTCCAAGATATTACCACATTTACGGTGCAGTGTGTAGCCCGTGAATAACAATGCTGCTTCTGACAGTTGCTGAGATCTGCCAACTCATCAACAAATTGTTGTGAAGTTGCAGTGTTACAGGCCTAACGTCAACAAGAGAAGCCAGATTTCAAACTACTAAAACCTTCGACCAATTTGGACGTAATTTCAAGTCCATACAATGAGTCAGTGAATCAATGTGCAACATCTGATTTAAACTGACTCATACATGGTGGATGGCTGCCATTTTTAAAAAACAAAAAAACATTAAATTGCCATATCTAGTAACTTATCTAATTTACTGGAAAATGTGCTATTTCATAAGAGGTTTTGACAAAAAGCTCAGCTACGCCTGTTGAAATTTTGTCAACTTCCGAAAAGAATGGGTAACGTGATTCAGACCATGCCCATTAAGAAGCAGTTCTCGTCCCAATGCTAAAACTTGACATATTCAAACTGCTTACAAAATTTGACGACTCTAACCTTAGCCATTACAAGGATATTAGGCCCCCAAAATTAAATGGGTCAAGGAAGATGATCATGCCCCTTTCAGGGGTGCTTTATCGTACGTGGGCTAAAACTTGCAATGATTAACCTAAATAACAAATGTGAGATATCAGTCGAAAAATGCCCACAACAGAATTTTGCCGAGGTGTTTGGCATCAGTGAACTAGAGTCCCTGGGCTTGTTTTCGTGATCCTACGTTTAACCATTTTGATACAACATCGTTTTGGACAGACGCACGAATAGAGGGATGTACATACACACGACGACAGCACGTACTGCGCTAGCATGGCATCAGGTTGTAAAAAAACATGATTTCTACACACCCCACCAGTATTTGGCGTCACCGTTGGGGTTGCCCTATCAAAGCTTCGCCGAGATCACTGGCAACAGAAAATTAATAGTTCCTGGGCGATTGTGCGGCACTGTTTGCATGATGCTAAGTTTAGCTGTTTTGGTAGATCTCTGAGTTGTGACAAACAGATGTATGCATGATGACAGTATTATACAGCGCTTGCATAGCATGGCACGGTACATCTGGATGGTCCATGGCAATTTGTGGTCACTCAATGGCACCAATCGATATAGCACATTTGAGTTCCTACTGGTTTTCCATAGTAACTATGTCTGTATCTTGTATTGTTTCTAAAACTGAGATTTTGGTCGAAAACTGTCGATTTTAACACACACTGCCGGCATTTGGAGTACCAGTTGGGGATGACCCCATTCCAATTTCGTGACAATCTTTGGTGTAAGAAAACTAGAGCTCGGGGCTATTGTAGTGTCTCTAGTCACGCTTGACATCATAACTAAATAGGTCAATCGAAATCGAGGCAATTACTGCAAACATTGGCAAATGATTCAAAGAACTTATTGTGACATACGTCTGACTATTTTTTGAATTAATGCTGTCAAATTCGTGATTCAAATCGATTCGCCAACGGCGTGAAAATAAACAATAATTATTAGATCTACCTTTACTCGATAAAACAGGCAACACAAAATGTAACAATTCTCGTTTTGAGCCACCTTTTGTTGGACTCGTAAAACACCAAAAATCAAAAAGGTGATATTACTTGTCAGCACATTGACTCTATGGCAATGTGCTGTCCAACCCCCTTTTTCCTGCCCGAGATTATCAATCATAACAATCATAACAAAAGCAAATATGCATCCGTAGCAAAATATACTACAACATAAAATTAACACAAAAAACTAAAGCTAGGTTTGGTCGCCTCCTATCACCTCCGGCCTGAAAATAGCATGTGTCTATTCAGAAAGCAGATAAATCAGTCAAGAAGTAAACCAGTAAAGACGTAAATACGTAAGGAAGAAAGCATAAGGAAAGAAGAAAGTAAGAAAGGAAGAAAGTGAGAAAAAACGTTGAGTAAACAAACAAAGAAACAATTTATACAGCGTCGAAATCAACAACTAACGGTGTATTACTGCCTCCAGTGCCCCGCAAACCGTATGGGGTGCCAGAAAGTCGAGGCCGAGGACTTAGCCAAGACCGGTGTTAGAATTTTGTTATCGAGGCCAGGTGAAGCCAAAACTCTGGCCTTAAAGCCAGACGAGGCCACAATTTTGGACTCGAAACTAAACGAAACTGTAAACCATATTAGTTTTGTGTTGTGTATTGCAACGGAAGTTAGCATTTTGTCAAGCAAAAGTAGATCTGGGATAAATAATCTTTGTTTACATACTCGCCCTACATATAGGATACTCTCTGAAAACTGTTTAGTATTTGGACTCGAATAAGTAAAGTAAATTCATTCTTAGTTAACTAAGTGTAGGAACAGCCCTGAACAAATAAACTTAATCTTTTTCTACTGAGCTAAATCATAAAAACCACAGTACACTGTAGTGCATCCTGCTTTGTTAAAAGCAGTATTTGCAGTAATTGCCTTGTTTTGATCTGACAATATGGGGGATTCATGCATAAGCCCAATGGCGTTATTTGCGTGATCCTATTTTTAGCCTATTTGGTACAATACCTGCTTGCGAGAGACAGACGGACAGACAACATATACCATGCCAGCATGGTGTTGCATGTAACAACTGACAAAAAAGTTAGAATGCATTGTGTAAGAAATTGTTTTTTGGTCAAGAGTTAAAGAGTGACTAAGACAGTAATGGACAGAGCTTCCCCCATATATTATTACTTATATTAGTGCATTTGTGTTATATCCGGGTGCTAACAGAAAATATCAACAAAAATATCATTGAAATATACCACTTCCTGACGTTTTGCCGTGGACGTCTGAGACAATGAGGCAAAGCTGTCATCTTCCAATAACTGGCTGTCACTGTCACAACGATGCTTCTGCTGTATTTTCAGCACATCTAAAGAACACATCGGTTCATGCAGCCAGTTTGATACACGAATAGCGCAGAAAATTCTTCACATATGTCGACAAGTGACTGCTCTATCTGATCAGCTTACTCACTCACGTTATCAGGTCGATTTCATATAAAAAGATCACCAAATGCATACGAATCCTCCTGTATCATTTTCATAGCATAATATGTATGCTTTGCATACACATCGTACGATATATGCTACGGGCCAGTGTCTGTCTGTCTGATAATGTATGGAAGTGGGTAAAATCAACATCAAGCAATCAGCATTGGTTATGGGCTAATGACTTTTCTATGAAAGTACAAATAGCTCTGCTACCACAGAGGGACCGTGCAACACACGGTGATAGTCGAAAATCAATATCGTGTCAACTGCTGCACAGCTGTATGAAGAATCACATTTGAAAGGTCGTCGGAATTGCCTCTATTTGATAGGCCATGTGTTACTTCCTATTAGTGGTCAGTAGTAACAATGACTCTATCTCCACCGTTTACAGTGTACGTAACAGGCTGTGACCTTGAGAAGTAATTCGTTTTGAAAACATAGTTAAAATTACAAGCCACATGCGCTTTCTTATTCATGTATGCAGGGTTCCCACTCTCTTTTCCAAGACTTTCCAGTACCCCATAAAATTTTTTCCAAAACCCTGTCGTACGCCAGCTATGTTTAAATATAGAGACGAACAGCAGTTACTAACCATACATCTGCATCCATATTCCAGTATACGTTGATCACTGTCACTGAGAAATAGCAAACAAACTGCCCGAAAAACTGCATGGTGGAGAGTCAGGGGGCAAAGTCCATCTGAAGCTCAATGCCTTTTATATTTTGCGTGTCCATAGAAAGACACAAATTTGCACCTGCATCATTGTGTCCGCCTCCCACATCATAGCCTAAAAAATTCCAGGACTTTCCAGGACCTTGCACTAAAATTTCCAGGACCCAACCCATTTTCCAGGACTTTCCAGGGCCTGAAAATTTTACAAAAAAAATCCAGGACTTTTCAGAAGGCATGGAAACCTTTGTATAAACATATTGCAGATAACACACGCAGTATTTCCGGAGATATGCGATATAAAAACGTTTCAAACAGCAAATGTTACCTTTAAGGTCAATAAAGGACATTAGTAATGGTGCCATGCGACAATCCACCTAAAATTTCCTATTAGCCTTCACTTCAACTATGTTTCTATAGCATATGTAAACTCACAGAACTGGAACAAGTACATGACCTTTTTACGTTACCCTCTGAAGCCTCCAGCGCCTCTGAAGCCTCCACGTAATGGCGCCATATAAATATGATTGATTATGATTATGAATAATGTGACTCATTAATAGGTCACTGCCACCAATCAATATCGATCATTAATGTAAGCTGTCACCAACCAGTCAGCCGTCGCCAGGCCTAATCAATATCGACCAATACGGCCAGCTGACGCCACCCTCAACCAATAACACCAGCTGCCTCCATGTCCTAGCTTAGCATCACACAAGTAAGTAAGTAAGTAAATTCATAGAGCACGGTTATCGTCAAAGACCTGTAACGCGCTGAATGCACTAGTATCGAGTGAACAGGTACGTTTTAAGCAAACGTCTGCACTGATGGTCAGGTCTCGGGTGAAATCCGTGAGAGAGTTCCAGACTTTGCGGCTAGAAACTGAAAAGGCACGACGGCCGTAAGTGTTGAGCCGGTAACGAGGTACTGCAAGCAGTTGATGGTTGGCGGAACGCAGGTGCTGCTGAGTGTCGACACTGGCGGCTGGAACGCAGCAGTCCGAGAGGTACGGACGGTAGTGCGCAGCCGTTCAGACACCAGTGAACTGTCACTGTCAGCTTGAAAAACACCGGTCGGTGACGTCGAGCCAGTGAAGTTCGTCATGCAGTATCTGACCCAGGCCGCGGTCAAACTGCACAGTGCCGGTAAGTGCGGTGGTGACGACACGCGCAGTAGCGTTCAACGCAAACTGTAAAATGCCCGTTACTGTCCTTGGTGCACCAGCTAGAACAGTGTTCTTGCTGGTGTAACCCTCACATAGGCCAACAGTGACAAGCATAAAAGGAGTACTACATGCCTTCGTACGTCATATGCTTTACTTGGAAATGGACGTGTGTGGTATGGAATTTGAAGATATGCTAAAGGACCAATGAATTTTAGAATATGAAGCAAACAAGCTCGTGAGAATAACTGAATGTGTCGATCACGTCAAAGAGTTTGTGACTAAATTACACGATCTATGCAATACGCTGAATTTCGTGACAGAACATCTATGTCAAATGTACACACTCATGGTGACACGCAAGCGTAACCCTAATATGCAAGAGCTGTCAGTGCGATGTTAGGCGGCACTAGAACGTTATTGTCTCCAGTATGAAGGGCTCAGGTGCAAACCTATGCACAAGGTAGAAGACGAAATTGACTGTGTATAACTCACCATTCTAATTTTTGCCATGCTAGCTTACAGCTAGTGAAGTGAAAACCGAATTTTTTCACAACCGATTATCAATTTGCTGAAACCAGTTTTTAGCGATAATCGAAATATCGTTATTATTTGAAACTACAGATGATCGCCGTACAGGCCAGGCCTACGCAAAGTCCCATGTTGGCATCACTTGATAAACTACATTACGTATTTTTTTGTAATTACGTTGAAGGACCTATAGCCGACACTAAAACGTGTGTTAGTAGGTATCTTACCATCATTACCGTTGACTGTACTATTTTTTGCAGATTTATTTTATTCATCGCAAAATAAACAATCATGGCTGCCACCCATAACCATTATAATGTAAAGTAAGCACATGCCGTCAATCAATGGTTATGGGCGCCAGCCATGACTGTTTATTTTGCAATAAATGAATTAATGAACAAATACGTACAGATGAGTAAGAAAATTCTATAATCGGTTTTGGATTTTTAAAACCGATTATCGGTTTTTAAAGCGATTATCGGTGAACCGATTGTCGTTTCACATCACTACTTATAGCCAGCGCAAGCAGGCTGCTAGCCATAGCCTGCAGCCTGTGAATAAAAATGCTGCTACCACTTGCCGTCAATATCAAGCGACGCACAGAGCAAATCGCGTTTGGTCCACGTTGTCAACTCTATCAGTGTGCTACTGAACCCAGGTGACTTCAGATCATATAATTTACTTACCATGCAACAAACTGAAAAACTCCGAACATCCTTCGTAGTCAGTTGCCGACCAAGTGAGTCTCTTGACACAAACTTCTCGTGTATCAAGGTCAGAGTCAGCGAAGCCTGAGAGAAAAGTAAAGAGTCTGCTGATAATGCCTTTGAATTGCTGAGTGCACCAGTGATGACGCAGACTCATGACTGCAAACAACGTCTTACAGACAAAGAAGAGTGCAATGCTGTTGACACGTGACAGTACAACCAGTTGTGTCTCGGAGCCCAAAAGACGTAACAGTTCATCCAGCTCATCAACTTTGCATTGCATGTGACTTTGAAAAACAGCAGGAAGTAAAGCTCGTGAGTGGAACACGATTCTGCCTTCACACTGAACCACGTCAGAAACTGATGACTCATCCAGCTCCGCATCCACGCCAACAACAACTGAAACAAAGACACACACATATAGCCAGTTTACCTGGGTTAAGACGAATACTACCTGATTCTTTTGCATGACGATTGATTCAATACTGCCATACCAACAACGGCTGACATACACAGAAAAACAGACAGACACACAGACCCAGACACAGCTCGTTTTCACAAATTATAAAAACAAAAACTGGCTTCAGTTGCTCTTCTTTGTAAAAGCCGCTGCTTTAAAACAGCAAATATAAAAATTTTATCCGCAGATTCTAAGCACAGAAGCTAGCCATCACATTTATTTCTGTCAGTGGCCCGTCATAAATCTATACATATGCAGGAATTGACGTGTTTGTACGTAAGAAAGTTTTGTTAATAGCATTACGCTCGTAAGAATTTGCGTATGCAACGTTTACACACAGAAACTGCCGTACGAACAGTCGTGAATAGCAGACTGGGTTAGCAAAAAAAAGTTCATTCGGCCAATGTTATCATCACACCATT
>Ga0209780_1004198_pt1 | contig 11021 bp, 10 predicted proteins | sample WorMetexBAHAMAS2_FD_187384 | JGI IMG/M metagenome (GOLD analysis project Ga0209780, IMG submission 187384) | Marine gutless worms symbiont microbial communities from Max Planck institute for Marine Microbiology, Germany - Inanidrilus exumae... | ecosystem: Host-associated > Annelida > Digestive...
GGCAGGCGTGGTGTATTTGCAGGTAAAACTGTGTGATCCATGCCTGAGCGCTTTGAGATATACATAGTATATAAAAGGCGCTATATAAATATGCTTCCTTTCCTTTTTTTCCTTTATTGAAAAGATGATGTCATTCATGAGGTTATTGAGATGTGAATGGATAGACAGACAAATACACAGACAGACAGATATGCTGATTACTCTGGATATGTACTAAAGTTCTCCAAAGAATGTATAAAGAAAAGTGAAAACAATTTATGTTTAACATACTGTACTTTCCGTTTTTAGGTCGACTTTTCTGAGTCGACCTAATAAAGTGGGTCTCATTCTCAAATGTCCATCCGTACGTCCGCCCGTCCACAAAATATTTCTTCAATTTCAATGACATTTTGCATTTAGGTAGAGGTCGATGAGTGATGCACGACATTATGCAGTATGACCCGATCCAAGGTCAAGGTCACGAGCCAATGAAAGTTGGAAACCCATTTTCAAAAGCAATCTCCTCCGCCATTTACAATGGGAGCTGGCAACTGACCACTGATTCTTAAACTAGGGCACAATATCTAAATTTGATCAGGCCTAATTTTTGATGTTTGTCCTAGTTTTTGTGTCCTGTGACTTTGAACTTGGCAGAAACGTCAATTGCGAAGAGTCAACCGTCAGTCCCGCACGGGACTAATTTATGTTAATAATCATATTAATCTGTATCCCAAATATTGTTATACTATTATACTTTAGTTTATGGTTATGTGGGTAATGGCAAATTACAATATTAAAAGTTTGCAGCTTGCATGTAACAGCTGATAGTGTGGATAATGTTTACCAGGTTCAACAATTAAGCAAGCAGATGTAATACTGATGGGATTTCCATTGATGTGGAACATGACAGGTGCAACTCGACGTAAAGACTTGGAGATATATGGACCTGTAAGCAGCCATTGTGTTTGGCTTCTAACTTTGCAGGATAATGTAGTATAGATAATAAATGTTAAAAACTGGCCAGTTTACAACCATGTGTAAGGGCAACAGAGTCATAGCTCTAAAATGGTATATATCACTTTGGTAGGACTCCACCTAGAACGTTCAGCAAGCCCTTACCAGTGAACATTAAACATTGCGTCACTGTGCCAAATTTTGTGCTGATAGGTCAAACCGTTGTGCAGATATGGCAATTTTTCGATTTTTCAAGATGGCGGCCGTCCGCCATCTTGATTTGTTTTATGCATGTTTGGACCACTCACAAAGCGTCGTTGGTAGTCTTTATCGCTGTGCAAAATTTGGTTGGAATCAGTTATGTAGTTTTGAAGCTATGCGATTTTCAATATTTTGTGCAATAGGCTTGCAAATGCCTATTCACGCCCCTTTTGGGGGTGTTTTTGGGGTAAAAATGGGGGAAAACGGAAACGTTTTGCAGTTTTATTCCTCTTGGAATGCAATAACCTGGTATTGATGTCTTATGAATCAAACAGCGTTGAAATCGCTTCTGCAGTTTCGTCTCGGTACGCGAGCAAAAATTTGGGTCGCAAACAACTGAAAACTAAAAATCATGCGAGAGTGGTGTTTCACCCATTTGCTGGGGCAAATGCTTTGAATTTTGGCATACGGGGTGATATCGCTGACGTAATCACCCATGCCAAGTTTTGTGACAATCGGTTCAGGGATTTCGGAGTTCTGATACCCCCAGTTTTGCCATTCTGCATAGGAATAGCTTTACAGCAGTGTAAGCACTACCGTGCTACACTGTGATAAATGAATATTGGTTCTGGCAGTAAAGGCATATGGTCTGCATAATCACACAACATATAGGCTGCCTTGGAGGTCCTTGGCAATGACAGATTTAGACTATAGTGTGATGGGTGCACCTCCTTGGAAGCATTTGTATTTTCAATGGTCTTTTCATAACTGTCAAGGTCACAGGCATTCACTTACACTGTAAATGTGGTAATGTCTTATATATGGTGCAAGAGTTGTCATTACTGTATTATTAATAGGAAGCGATATATAGTCTAAGAATAGCGACAATTCTCGTAACCTTGAGTCACATTCTGGGTCATTCGCCTATTGCAAGCCTTTTCAAATGTGATTTTCTGTACAGTTATGCAGCAGTTGACAAAGATTTCAACTTACATTACATAGTGCATTGTGCAGTCCGTCTACATTAGCTGAACTTCTTCTTCATTGTACCTGTGCAGAAAAGGTGGTACTGTAAAACCCTTTATGTTCGCTTGCCCTTTTATTTCGCGATCTTAACAAAACCACAAAATTAAAGGGCGTGAATATAGATGCTATACCAACTTTAATTGGCATTACTTGTATGTTGGAATTGTGCGGCTTGAATTCGCCAAAATAAAAGGCACCAAAATAATTTTGCGTGCAAAATCGCCAACTTTTAGGGCAGCCAAATTAAAAGGTTTTACAGTATTTCTTTCTTCGGTCCAAAATCTTTAAATACTATAATTAAACAGCAGTTTGTTGTGATCCTGTGTAACAGCTTATTTATATTTTCGTGTGAGAGAGCTTCCACTGTTTCGAACACAAATTTGTTGTTATGTTAAAAAAACAAGCGAAGAAAAAATGCTCCATATGGGTTCCAGGGTGGTAATGCACCGTGATTCGTGTGTTAATTTTGGTGCTATGTAAATTGTTTGTGTGTTTATTTAACTTCCTTACACACTTTCTTCCTTCTTTTCTTTCTTCCTACTTTTTGTTTGCTTTCTTACTTATCTACGTACTTACTCGTTTACTTCCTGACTTATCTATCTACTTCCAGAATAGACCGTTCCATTTCCAGGCCGGAAATTGTAGGAGACGACCAAACCTGGCTATAGTTTTTTTGGTTCATTTTATGTTTTAGCATATTTTGTTATGGCTGCATGTTTGCTTTTATTGTGTTTTAGTTTTTCAGTACTAAGAGATTGGCTGGGAAGAACGTCTCTGAAAGGACCAATTTTGTGTCTGGTGGGACGTAAAACCTTAAATTAAATATGAAAAAGTGCTTTGTAGTCTGTAGTGTTGTGATGTTGACACTGGCAAATTCGGTTTGTAGATCAAGTAAGTATGAAGCCAGTGGTTTAGATAACCAGGAAAAATTGATAAGATTCTATGCAGGTGATAACAATAGCATTTTTACTTACAGTTATCGTATGAAAGGTTTATCTGGACAGAATTGACACATTTAAAGTGACTCGCTTGTAGGTGACGTCAATTAAAGGACCAGCAATGAGTGACAGCATGTATGCTATTGGGTGGCTTGAACTGAAGGAATTCGACAAGGCATATGCGGACTTTAAACAGATGTTTGAACACGTAGCTGGAGCTTTTCAGGTTACTACTGAATGTTAATCTACTTCGAATATGTATAATTGAGAATATACTGGCATGTTCTGCAAGTTTATGCTTGCTGTGGCACTGTAATTTTGATTTTTGACCCACGTGATGCTTTGCTAGCGTGGTACTTGCTGTCGTGTGTCCGTCTGTCACAAGCCAGCACTGTACCAAAATGGCTAAACGCAGGATCATGCAAACAACACCATAGGATAGCCCAGCGACACTAGTTTTCTGGTGCCAAAGATCTCTGCGAAATTTCGACGGGGTCACCCCTATCGGGTGCGCCAAATACAGGTGGCGTAAGTTTAAAATAGGCGATTTTTAGGTCGACTCTTTAGAGTCGACCTAATAAACCCGCCATATTCAACAGCTGTCTCCTCCACCTTTACAATGGGACCTGGCAACTGACCACTGATTTCTAAACTAGGGCACAATATCCAAATTTGATCAGGCCGAATTTTGAAGTTGGCAGAAACATCAGTTCTGAAGAGATGACCGTCAGTCCCGTACGGGGCCGATTTATTTTACCAGTATCTTGCTATATCTCAAAACCAGTGCAAGATAGGGACACTATGGAACGCTAATAGAAACTATTGTGCTGTATTGAATGGTGCTATTTCCAGTGACCTTGAGTGACCCCAAGTACCCCAAACCACCCCATTTTCGACATTTTGTATCGGCTTTCATATCTTCATACTGAATGGAGATAGAGACTTGAAATTTGGTAGATAGATTGTTGATAGCAAGTGCTAGCCCACAGATGGCAAACCGTCCCCGAAAGGGGCGTTGTTAGGTCACGTGAAGCCTTCAAACATTGGTGGGCATGGCTGATTATGTTAACGGCTGATTATGTTAGGTGTTGTCAACTTAGGTGGACGGTCACTGTGGTGAACTGACTGGCGACCGTCATTGTCGCGCGAGTCTGTCAGCGGGTCTTGTTTGTTACTGATATCATGCGATAGTTACCTTCAGCTCCGTTTGTCTCTCTCACCTTGATTTGTCTGTGTTTAACCAGAACTGTTGAAAAGTTTCTGTAATGTATTTTCATCAAATTTTGGGGATGAACTGCAAACGAATCTAGTTACAGTTATTTTTTCTTCTTTAACTATTTGTAATAATATTTAAAGTAGAACAGTAAATTACCATAATTTCGTATATTGTGTTAAATTATGGTAATTTTACTGTTCTGATTTAGTATATTAACTAGGTGTCAGCATCATAACGGTATTATTGCGAGACTTCAGTACTGTAAATCAGAACACTGCACAACTAGAAATGCCCTCACTCGGTCACACCAACCACTTGAATAATTTTTTTTTAGCCAACCATGAATTTTAAGCCATCTTGCCTATTTGCAGCTTCCACTTCAGGTCTGCTTTCAAGTCAACAGTGCCTTGCCGTAACTGCTTTTCCCAATTTCACTTTATAAACTAAACAAGGAACATAATTTTTGTATTTTATGACTGTTTTAACTTTTAACCTATGAGCTTTACCTACAAACTGATCTAGATAGGTTCAGGGTTAACTACAGTGCCAAATATCTAGGTCAAAGGTCATTTCATTCTAAAACTATTGACTGGACACACACACAGTGGATCGACTACTCTACCCAGCCACTAGTGGTTCGTAGCAACAGTTCTTGGCAGACACTATTCTAGTGCTTTCTAGTACTATTACTTCACAGTACGGAGTGTGATTGCTTCCTATTTTGTGTACAGTACAGGAATACATGTGCAAAAAGTGGAATGTTGTGTTTATAGGTTTGGACAGAAAATAAGAAAGGGGATGGTGCAACCAATTTCATCACTGGTATGGGTGGCTTCCTGCAAGCAGTTCTGTTTGGCTATGGGGGCATTCGGTTGTATGACAAATCTCTGGATTTTGACCCAGTGCTGCCACCTGGTTGTTCTGAAATGAGGTTCACAGGAGTAGACTATATGGGTAGCAGTTTATCGCTGATTGTTAACGATAGGAACATGACAATTACGTTGACATCAGCTGGTCGCTTCCAGCTACGTCTGCTGGTCGAATCTAGAAGTATAGTTTTAGTACTAAATCAGGCCGTAACTGTTAACAGAACCAAAGTACACATTACGGTTGTCAAATAATATATATTTGTACACATTTTCACAAATGTTCTAAAAACAAATGCAGCAATTTTACAGTGTTTCAACCAACTCTGCAGATAGCGTCCATAGTGTGGCTGGAGATGCCAACTAATTAAAGCAGAAAACAATAAAAACCCTGAACACAATAGGGACTGTGGATTCACATCACTTCTTAAAACCAATATCCATTTCCAGGTGAACGCAGAGCAAAGACGTTATGCCTCTGTTAGATTATGCTTGCTGCTTTTGCATTTCTTCCTAGAGTTCTTCCTAAATAGAACCTTTGGGACAGATGTGGATTTTACAGGGCATACATCCTTTCTGACACCAAACCAATATGTCATGGCACTAACAGGAACGCAAAGCAGGAATCCCGCCAGGAAAATCACCCTCTGGCATACGTCAATTTGTATAGCGCATCGTCTTACACTGCCTCTAATGCACTCAAACATGAATTACTCAGACATGCAAATTACACGATGCCTGCCTTTACTCCCCAACCGCATGAACATCGCCGCCCTACTCACTGGTACTCACTTTACCGTCCCATGGAGGATAGAAGGCTGAGTCGACCTGGGTGGGAGGTTACATACCGAAATAATGTGCCGCCTCCGGGAGTCAAACCTGGACACGGTCACCCATCCCAGTACTAAGCAGACTCAGTATAGGTTAACCTCGTTGATTGAGGCCAACGACATTACCACTGCGCCAAGCCAGTGGCGGCGTGCCGTACAGTGGTTCTGCTGCAATGTGCAGTAACTCATTACCGGTACCTCGCACCAACTGTTTAGAACCGGTTTCAAGCATGTTCCAAATCACAATATCGTTGCATTTCCACATAGCAAAATCACATACCACAATTTGACATTAACAGTATTTACCACCAGTATTTACCACTAGTCTTTTTATGTAGAATTTAAGACGTTTCTTTCACACAAACGTTTCTGATTCGTATGCTTATTTAATAAGTTTTTTCATACTACTTCAGTTCTATGTGTGTGGTGGACTATGCACTTCTTCATACATCCTTTTATTCCTTTCATATACAGTATCATATATCACAACTGAAGAAATTCCTTGAACAGCACAAATATGAACAAACAATATGTGCCAAAAGTTGCACTGGATTTCTACTGCATATGTTAGAAGACTGTGCATAATAACAACAGTAGCCTACAGAAAACTTAACATTTTGGACGACGTCTAAAACGTTGTTTTCTAACTAATGTCAAAAACAACACATGTCAAACAAGACCAATCCACAGTGTATGGAATAATTTCCACAAAAAGCAAAAAATCACGGGCTGGCTACAGCTTCTATTGTGCCATGTGATGATGATAATGAATGCTATGAAAACTTGCCGACCATCGGAGTGTCTTCAGTTTCATCATTACTGCCCTGCATCTGAAACTGACAGTATTCATTTCATTATGTACCGATGCTTGAGATTACATCTATTACAAACGATAACAAACCACTGTAATGTGTTAAACTTCACAGAAGCAGACCACACTTCTCAAATGGATATGGCTATGCATAAATTTAACAACAGCACAGCTGTCGCAGAGCAAAGACGTTATGCTTCTGTTAGATTATGCATTATATGCAGCACTGTTATGGTACAGTTCAGTTTATAATCTATATAACACAGATGTGAGAGTAAATCTGGGGAAAGAAGTTTTTAAACAATCTGGCACCGGCAGGATTTCCAACTCGGCATTTATGGTACAGCAAGTCATTATGCTATTATTCGACCATGGAATCAACACTGAAATCTTCTGCAACATCAAAGACGCAGCCTACATACGAGTCAATCAGGTCTTGTAAACAAGAAGCTCAATTACTGCAGAGAGACCATACACCGTGTACTGGCAGTTAAATCTTGTTAACTGTTACTAAGCTATATAAAAACTGCACTTGCAAAGGCTTGCAATAGGTAAATGACTTCGAAGGTCACTCAAGGTTATCGAAAATTGCAGAATTTTTCTATCGGCGATATATGACTTCCTATTAGTGGTTTGTAGGGCTGTATGAAACTATGCGTCTATCTTGTACAGTTATTGAGATATAACGTGTCAGTTGTCGAAACTTGCAAATTTTTTCTACTGCACATGCATTTGTGGCTCCCACTAGCGGTAAATCAACAAGGTCTTTGGCGTCAGAAAACTACAGACCCCAGGCTATTGTACTGCTTGGTTTGGAAATCATATGCTTAGCATTTCTGATAGAATATCAACTTGTGACATACCAACAGACATACACAGTCACATGACCGTAGCATACACCGCATGAACATAGCTAAGCAATACTACCAAAGTGTCTGGACAGTTTGCAGTATTGCTGAGCAATGCTCAACTGGCCAGACAGTTTGGCAGTACTAACAGTTCCCAAGTGTCTTATAGCCACGAAGACAAGACACACACCTCCCTTAGACCACACACAGCAAAGCAAATGACCAGTGGAAAACTTACTGCCAACAGGGAGCTGATGAGGCACACCACTGTCACTTACAGCATGTGGAACTGTGAAAATAATACGTCTTGCAGCGCCATTATGTGCTTGTAATTTCACCTGCATCACCAAACACCACAGCGTTTTCTCGATCAAAATGCACCTTACTTAATTTTAGAACTACACTCAGCATTCTGTAACTCTAGTTTTTGGTTTGGTAAGATTACTAGTATTTTATCGCAATAATGCAATGTTATTTAAGTTAACAACAAGGTGTAGCCCTAACGGGACGTAACTGTACTGGCCCGTCGACAGTGTTGGCCGCCCGACCGCCCGGCTCACCCGCCGGCAGCATTACAAAAGTCGACAGACAACAGATACCAGCCAGCAAAACAATACTGGCCCATTAGGCGGGCCATTAATAACCTAAAACTAAAACAGGTAAACGAGAAAAAACGAATTCGTTAACTAAAACTAAAGTGTCAGATGTCTGAAACTCTACTATGACTAATATGTAACTATAATTATCGTGTTACTGAAACAGCCTCTTGAATTTTACCATTACACGAATCCATTAAACATTAGGTATTTTTTCGCTATGGATTTGTACTGTGTCCTCTATGAGTGAGTCAATCAATGAAAATTTCCGCAAAATTGACTAAAATTACAGTTTGAATTATTTAAACAATTCTAACTATAACTAAACACTTTAACAAAATATCAAAATGACTGGTATAACTATAAGTAAAATTAGAACTAGAAAATTCATAACTAAAATAACACTGCAATAAAGTACAAACTACCATGTCTGAATAACTGCCTCTGTATAGCAGATTTAGCCACTTAAGATAAAATACTGCACACTGAAAATGCATCACAGCAGTGATCCGCAGCGAGTATAACAACAATATGATACTGTTGTCAACAATGCATCGCTATCACTAACATACGTTGGTGTTTGGCAAATGATGTTCAGTAGATGGCTGGGTGGTAGATGCTGCTACCGACTGTTCAGAGGCAACAGTTATCGGTGAAATCGACGGTGAAACTTTCGTATTTGGCTACAAACATATCAGAAGTTGTAGTTATGTGTACTTAAATACGGTTGGTTTGTTGGAGTTTGATTGCGCTTTCAACACAATTCAGATCATATCGTGCCATTAAGGTAGAACTGTATTGTAAATATTAAAATTTAATAGGGATTAATTCTTGTGTACTGGAATACATCAAAGCTAAACACTCATCCCATAGTACACTAACAGATGCTGCAAGCAGTGCAGCAAAATGAATGCCAGATGGCCAAAGGTTAACACAGATGGATTACCATTGATTTACAATCAAAAGGTCATCATTCTGTGAACTGCAGATTAGCATCAATTCACGTAATGCTTGTAACACACAGCCATTACAGGTCACGAGAAAAGGTTTGGGAGACACATTTTGGATGGTGACAAAAATACTTATCTTGAATGCGATCATGTTCATGAAGTCATCTACGTGAGCGAAGTAAACCTCGTTCTGCCACAAGCAGTAGTCACAGACATATACACAGTATTGTGATCTCGAGATCAAGATATAGGGTCTGGAGGGTACTTGTGTCCAGTTTCTAAAGGTCTTGGTCTTGGTCTCACGGCAAAATCTTGGCTTGAGAGTGAGACCAACACCTAATGCAAAGTTATGGAAAATGTACACATACTACTGTATTCAAAAGCAGACTGAGCTCCCCGATATTGTGCAGTATTCAGTTCCTTTCAGCACAGCTGGTTACAGCATGCATGCCTACTAATTCTGATATGACCTCAGTTGACGATGACAAATCTGCATCTTTCCATGGGCTTAATAAGTGCAGTCAGTGGCAAACAGAGACAGATGCTGGTATGTGATGCTGATGTGCCTCTTACGCTTGTTGGTCACGAAAATGTCCATTTCATTTTAGACATGACGAATCTACATTATCGCTAAATTCATCCCGTCAACATTTACTATTCCTCCTGATAGTGCTGAAGGTAAACTTTTGGTCCTGTCTAGATCCAGGTGTACGGTCTTGGTCTTGATCTCGAGACCAGACATTAAGGCCTTGAACTCGAGTCCTATAGTAAGGTCTTGATAACGAGATTGCATATATGTGTCAAGTGCAGCAAGAACCTGTTGAGTAAACTGCTGCTCCTGCTGTCGCAGTTCATCGACCTTAGCCTGCGCCAATAGCCGCTGTCTGTTCAACTCCACCATCTGCTGTCGGATAGCATCACGCCTTGCATCCAGGCTGCTCTTGCTGATCGCCATCTCGGTCACTGCTTCATGTCGAGAAGTTAACATCGAAGGAGCGTTGGCTGAGGCAGGCCGAGCATCGTTTGACTGGCACTTGCCAGTCATCGAAAGGCAATGACTAGGATGGGAGTTTGTTACTAGCTGGTAACAACTTGTGTTGAGATCGGCCGTCGGTTTACTCTGCGAATGTGCTGCTTCTGAAAAGTGAACACCAGATATAAACAAACAAGATGCTTTAAAAGACATTCATCCCAATGGGTATTTTGTGTTAAATTTTTGTGTGGCCGGATACACTGACTGTTGCCTACAAGGCTACAAGTGAAATCACTTACTGGACTCACCTTTTTTCACCTTTCAATTCCTCAGGGAACGGATGTCATTTAGAGATTGCAACCTGGTTTTACTGAAACCGAAAATACGGGTAACCCAGAGTTTTTTTGCCTACACACCCGGTTTTTCGGGTTTGAAATTTGACCCGTTCACTGTTTACTGGTTAAGAAATAGCATGCAATGCAATGTGGATTTTGTTGACTCAGTTTCTGGTAGAATAATTAGCAATGAGCACCTCGCCTTACACTTCTTTAAGGAGTATCGCCAGTGCTGTAACGTAACGAAGTAAAAGTAAAAAGTCAGAAAGTAGTACTTTTTGCCTGTAACGGAGTAAAAAAATAACCAAGTACTTTTACTTGTAACGAAGTAACTTTTTGAGCTGGTACTTGTACTTATACTCCGTTACTTTTGAGATGACATCCAAGTTACAAGTACTCAGTAGTGCAATGCATTGCTGTGTTGGCTGCCGAGGCTTCAGTTTACAGCTTGACATACATAGCGATGCCATGCAGCCATGCCATGCAAACTGACCGTAG
>Ga0209780_1004199_pt1 | contig 11019 bp, 4 predicted proteins | sample WorMetexBAHAMAS2_FD_187384 | JGI IMG/M metagenome (GOLD analysis project Ga0209780, IMG submission 187384) | Marine gutless worms symbiont microbial communities from Max Planck institute for Marine Microbiology, Germany - Inanidrilus exumae... | ecosystem: Host-associated > Annelida > Digestive...
TCAGTAGTGTATATAATATAGCGTAGTGGTGATTTTCTCACCGGTGTGTTATAATCATTCTTCCGTACTTTACACAACAGCTCAACTAACATAACGTAACTGATCAAACGCAAGACGCCTATAGCCAAATTGACATTCAACGCTGCAGCTGTTTATAACTGAAACGAAACGGAGCCGGCTTTCTCTTTTCTGGTTAACGTAGAGTTCGGGCACCAACACAACGGCCAGTAAAAAGGAACAACAACATTATAAGTTCACTGAAATAAAAGTAAACTCATAAAACGTTAAAAGTTGACATACTGGTTTTGAATAAAGTTAACGCAGCTGACATCGCTTTCGAAGTGCAATTCTGTGCGCACTTGAGGAATAATGTTTCGTACACAACACCGAGTATTGTTTCAGTTGTAAGCGGTTGTTAAAGGACAGAAATCGCACATAGTTCTACGATGCACGTCTCAATAATCACGCTTACTCCCCACTCGCATTGCCTTTCCTTTTTGAATGAATATAAACCTAGTTCAAAAAACAGGGTCGTATTCATCGTATTGTTTTTAAAAATAATTTTCTACTAGAAGTAGAAACGTTCGTTCTGGGGTGCATTTTTTTCGTTAGGGCTATAATCAGGGTGCAAAAATTATAGCAAAAACCAAACGTGACTATTTTTCGAAATACATTCTTTCAACAAGGAATAGCAAGCAGCAGTGGGCCAGCGTACGCAGCGCATCTTCAGTTATCAGAACGTTCAGCGGCGGAATTCGCATTCAACAAAACTTCACAAGTGTCTCATTTGTGGCACTTTAAAACTACAAGCTCACGCGTACTTTCAAACATTGACGAGTGCATGCATAGATCGATAATTGGCAATTAATAAATCGCAAAGTCCCGACTTTCAAATTCAAAAGTTTACGGAACAATTTTACATGTCTGAAAAAACAAGGTTTCCAAGCGCATATAACTGAAGCTTATAAATGTCATACGTGACAACGAAATTTAATGCAAAACTAATGAGTAAGTTGCATCACTGTGCCTCAAAATAACCTACTGTAACTCTGCAGAGCAGGGCACGGTATACCCAAAGTTAACGTTTTAATAAATGTAAAAAATTCCAAAATGTGCAATTTTTTTACTAATTTTAAAACCGTAAGTCACGAATTCTCGATCTATGCTTGCAAACATCCATCCACAGCTGGCATTAACAATGCGGAAGAAACTCAATAGCAAAAAACGGGCTAGCGTACACTGTACACACAATTGCATTACTTACAGCAGCTGTGCAGTTCATGCAGGTGTATTATACAGGGCAGGTCCACCCTCGTTAATCCGCCATAATTCGTTTTTTAAAAATCTGGCGGATTAATGAATTTGGCGGATTAACGAAAAAAGGCCTTTTGTGGGGCAGGGTTTTTTGTGTTAATGTCTGTACAGAGCAAGCTTATAATGTACCACGCAACATCATATTACTGTTGTAAAACGGTACTGGTATGATCTTGCAAAAAATCAGTGCATGTCCAGTTCGAATAAAATTTATTTATCAGTTTTGTCAATTTACTGAGCATTAAAATAGTCAGTTATCTTGCTCTGACAGAAATTTTTCATGGCCCTTTCGGGTTTCAACAGAAGTTTAGCAGGAAATAGGGAATGAATTCGTTCTGTGCAGTTTTGGCGGATTAGCGAATTTGGCGGATTAACGGTTGGCGGAATAACGAGGGTGGACTGTAAGAAACTATCCATCTAATCCATATGCATTTAGTAACAGCAAGCAGTCGCAATACAGCTGTGAAAACCTAAAGGTATGTACACACCACAGAACCCACGGCTTATCTACTGTTTACAACAGTCGAGTATTAGTAATGGCAATGAAAAACCAGTCACTAGTAGAAGCCCTGTTTAAAATACTTTTTAAAACAACAACAACCCTCTAATTTTCAGTAAAGCCGAAGCACTTAATGCAAAGACATGGTCAGAGGTTGTCAGAAGTTGAAAATGCCGGAACAAAGTGGTGTAAACAAAAAAACAAGAGCGGAAAATGATAGAGTGTTCACTCTTTTTTTCATGTATGCATTACACGGTGGTTCACTGCAACTGTTAGAGCGCCATAAAATAAGAAAGACTATAGCTACCCTACTGAATATTTCACTGGTTCTGGATTGTACACATGACAGTTTTGCACAGAATCATGGCACAGTGCTACCACACGTCAAGACAACGTTAAACTAGACAATGTACACTTGGACCACAGCTTAACAACGGTGGCCAACAGGGTACAAATAAAAAACTGCTAATAGATATTTATTAAACATACTTACTTATCGGACACACAAACTCACGTCCATCCTACGTCAGCGGCCCCGTCACCAGACTGAAATTGTCAATGGGGCCCATCCGGGGGCCGGGGCCCGTATAGCCTATACCCGCGTCATGTCCGAGCATCGATGCTTCCCAAAAAAGAGACTAAGTACTCATACAATGCATTTCAGGTGCGTGACAGGCGGGATAAGAGTGAGTGTGACTCAGCCGTCTACTCCAGCCTCCATGAAATACAAAGTTGCCATTTGGTCTTATTTCGATTTTTAATACCAAAATGCCCCAAAATACCAAAATGTTTATGTGGCAACCCAAGTGGAACATGATCAGTCCAGTTATTTTTGCCGAGGCCCTGACGATTTTTGCTGGGGCCCTGCCCCCGAGGGCCCCATCCTGGTGACGGGGCCGCTGACGTGAACACAAAAAACAAGTTGCTAACTGCTATACATGATTTTTTACAACCACGCGTTCGCAGGGCTCCGAAAACGAAGGAAATTGCAAAACTAAATCCCCAAAGACTAAAACACAAAATCCTACGTAGGGTTCAGTGTCACGAAATGCTATTCGTCTATTATCTTATGGCCTGTGACACTAGATATCACAATAACTTAAGCAGCAGCAGGTGTAAAAGCACAGTCCGACAGTAAATTCATTTTAAAAAATCATGTTTCCAAAGTGCACGTTTTGAGAAATCACCAAAAACCGTATGAGCGCAAAATACAGACTGTTTGGACTGAGGTTGCAGAGTAATTTATGAACAATCATTTTTTACAACACAACTGGCCAGCAACAGCCTGGAAATAGGCCTGACACAGATATTCTCAGATGCATTAGCCTAAATGCTAATGCCTACGACAGGTCTGATGCGTATTCACACTAGCAATTCACAATATTCGGGTGGAGTGCGATTATTAGTTAGGGTTTTAAACTACAATGATGATGTAAGACATGGGCGGCTCTAGAAATTTCTTTTAGAGGGGGCAGAGCAGGGCAGGGACGAGGGCAAGGGGGGGCAAGCATATAGGCCCTGTAGGTCACATCAATGTCATTCAGGTACAGACTAGGGGGGCAGCTGACCCCCTACCCCCCGCTAGAGCCGCCCATGATATAAGATACGGGAAACCATACCTCCTAGTGCAGTGCTGCCACCTGTTGAATGTAAATGTAATGGCATCAGGACTTCATTAGTTGCACATTCAAATGCATTAACTTTTGGTACCATAAGCGTAATTTCATGGGGAGGGGGGTCAGAACCCCCACTTTTTGGAGTGGGGAACGGGCCCCCCACTTTATAAGTACACCTCGAGCTTGGTCCCCCCATTTTTTAGAGAAAAGTTACGCCACTGACTGGTATTTTCCATCCGAATGTACATATCTGATGTGAAATACGCATTCGACTGGCCGTGTGTTAGTTAATGCTCAGTTGACAGACGGACACAGATAATGCGAAGAATTTGTCGTCCAATGGCGGCGAAGCGTCGAACATTTTTCTGGTCAGAAAGGATGGGCTGGGACGGGGAAAGGTGCGAGAGGGGGTGGTTCCTCCCACCGCGGGGGTCTGGAGTAGTACCCCGGAAATTTTTTGAAAAATTTTGGTAAAAATCCTGCATTTTGGTTCGTTTGAGGTAACAAAATGTTACATCTCACGAATTACTGGGGTCAGACATGTAGCCTTGACCCCCACTTCTAACATAGGAAGGTCAGCTGACCCGCTGACCTCGCGGCTCCGCCGCCACTGCTGTCGTCCACTCGACGGCTAGTTTTCTCGACACAGTGGTGCGTGGTCGTCAATCCACGATGAAGATGTTTGCGAGAAAGAAAGCGATCACTATTACTGGAGGAACGACAACATCGCAGACTGGAAGCTGAACGCTACGACAGCGGACACCGGTAACAACACCGTCCTGCGCCATCTGGCGACTGACTCTGAAACGACAGACGAAAATATCGCCGTTGAAAACAAGTAAGCCTATGCCTGTCCTCCTTATAGTCGCGTCGCATGCTGCCCCCTGGTGAGCCATGTTGCGTATGCGCCGCGCACTCTATTAAGGTTAGAAAAGACGGGGCAGACATACGGACGGACAGACGGACGCCAGACGCCGCCCGCGTAATAACCCGTCAATTACATTGCAGTACAGCCGAAACACGCGTCAAAAGCTACACCATGAACAAACAACATTTCATTAGAAGAGAAATATAGCCACTCAAATTAGTGAAACTTTCAAACTACATTCAAATTTTCTGAAAATTAAGAACCACATCCGAACAACAGTGCGCATGATTCGAGCCAGCGCTGAATTTCTTACACCATCTGACTCCGTTTCCGAGATATTACCGGGTGACTGGAATTTGCAGGAGTGGAAAATGACGGACGAAGTCGCAGGGGTGGAAATTGCAGGACTGGAAAATGACGGAGTAGACTGAAGGTCGCATACACATTCTCACTGCTATGACAAAACAATGTAAGAATTTGTGCAGTCTAGGTGTCAATGCTGTCGATCACACTGTTGCTCCAATTCCCTCAAACAATACCCGTATAACTTTGAAATTTTGAATGCATACGCTCTTGTTCACTCCGTTATTTTCCAGTTCGTCAATTTCTAGTCCGGCAACTTCCACCCCTGCGACTTCGTCATTTCCACTCCTGCAAATTCCAGTCCTGCAAATTCAGCTATCCCATATTACCAAATTTACATTGTTACGTAACGGCCTATGACATTCCTTCAGTTTCGACAAGACAGTAGAAATTATAAGCCATGTCTGCTTTCCGAATCGAGGATAAACATACTATTTATTTCCCAAAATTTAAAAATTTAAATAAGTCACCTAAGTGAGTAAGCGTCTAAGGCGCACGAAAACAGCAGTGACAATGCGCCGTGGTCATCTACGGCCTCAACATTGTGTCCTTTCACTGGCTGCTTGAAATGTCCTGTCGCAGATATGTCGACAAGGCGTTCCACACGCGAGGACTGGCAGCAGAGAAACTGTTGTTTGTGCGTGGAACGACACAGTCATATCGTTTCAGGCGCGGACCGAAGCTAAGGGCGGCCAGTGTCGACAATGAGCTGAATGACGGATGCCAGATACGCCGAGGTATGTCCAGCCAACGACTGATGCACTGGGCAAGCGAGCTTAAATTCAACAAGTACGTCAGTGGGACTGACATATATCCAAACATGCCGATCTTACGTCCACACGCCGCACGCATCTCTAGCGTGACGTTTACGTCGGCGCATCGCTACTGTAATATAAAGAGAGAACGTCGCTCTGACTTCAGTCAGCCCAGGCCTGCAAGCTAGGCTAGGCTCCTTTCATTTCTATTTAGAGTTCAGGGCGCGCGCTAGTCGATTCGTCCGATTTTGGACTTTTGGTGAACCAAAGTTCCCCAAAATCGGAGATTCCCTGCCAGGGTCGCCGACGAACCGCCGTGCAAAATTTGACGCCGTTAGCTTTATCCTCGGCGGAGAAATCCATAACCATACAAAGTAACACACAGGCAAAAAACAGTAACCGATATATCCACACCTTGGCTACCAGCATGTGTGAATAACTAGTCGACGAACGAGTGCAACTGATGCAGGACCGGAGTAATATGTTCACGTCACCCTGAACATATCGCCAGTTGGTTGCGTGGCACAGTGGTAGAACGTCTGTCTTTGGCCGGCGAACTTTCCCTGTCCTGCGCTCGACCTGCTGTGGACGGGTGACCACTTATGTGGGTAAATCGTCCGCTATAGGTCAACCAACCAGGCCAACTCAGCCTTTCATCCCTTCGGGGTCGATAGATGAGTAGTAAGCTGCAATCAGATGTCTCTTACCTCAGTTAGAGGTGGCGCCATCTGGTGATCGCTTACGAAGGAAAGGCAGGCATGGTGTATTTGCAGGTAAAACTGTGTGATCCATGCCTGAGCGCTTTGAGATATACATAGTATATAAAAGGCGCTATATAAATACTCTTCCTTTCCTTTTTTTCTTTCGTGTATAATCTGTCACGCATGCACTAGTACTACTCACTGTCAACCAGCCACAAACGGAGCGCCTTGCCTGCACGTCCGTTCTGGTGCGAGTGCGAATAGTCCGGCCGACCGTTGCCGGACACGGCCGAACTGTCGCGCCGAGCGTCCGACGAACGGTCCCGGCGCCGCACCAGCACGTGCTCCTCGCTCGCCCCGACACTGTTGCGGGCGTTGACGCGGTAGACGCCGAGCCGAGCTGGTACCAGCTTGGCGATGTTCAGCATCGTCACCACCATCTCGTCGTCGTTCGCCAACGGCTGGCACAACACGTCAGACATGTTATCGACTAGAACAAGTGTCCTCAGTAATTTGGCAAAAGGCCGCATCGCCGACTTGTTACCTCTCGACGCCGCGAATGTATTCGTCCTCCCGCACTGCCTCCCGGACTGCTTCCACCATCCACGAACTATCGCCTGGACCGTTTCTTCTGAGCTACTCGGTTTTTGTGTTTATTTTTTCCTTATTTTTTCGTTTCTGGGCCGTGCGCTAGATTAAGCTGGCCATCTCGTCAGCTTTTGAGCGCACCTTAATCTGCCGTATCGTATCGTATCGTATTTTTACGGTGGCGGTTTGGCGTAGTGGTAACGCGTTGGTCTCGATCAACGAGGTTAACTTACGCTGAGCCCGGTTAGTTCTGGGATGGGTGACCGTGTCCGGCCGGTTTGACTGCCGGAGGCGGCACTTTATTTCGGTATGTAACCAACCACCCAGGTCGACTCAGTTTTCTATCCTCCGTGGGACGGTAAAATGAGTACTGGTCAAAGGGCGGTGATGCTCTGCGGCTGGGTAGTAAAGGCAGGCCTGGTGTAATTTGCAGGTAAAACTGTGATCCATGTCTTAGCGCATTAGAGGTAGTTACGACGATGCGCCATACAAATCTACGAATACTTTATACTTTACTACTTATCTTGACTCCTACTAACACATGGTACCTTGAACCCACAAGAGTCAGCCCCAACGGCATCTCGATCGGTTCAGCCGGTTATCCCATTTTGCAGGGCACATCCATGCGACAAACAGACAGACAGACCCTGCTACGTGTGACATGACGACATCTGTCGGAATAGGCCGCATCTATGCTACGAATGCGATGCGGCCGCTTTACCATAAAGACCTCAGTTTCAAATTCAGGTTTGCTTTTGTCGTGCACGGTGACACGCGTGCGTCGCCGGAAATGTTTTTTTCCTGTGAATTTTTCCCACCAACGACCGCAAACTTTGACCTGTGACACCGACCCAAGAACGTGACCTAGACTGGGTCAAGATGAACCACCATGTCGAATATTTATGTCGACGATGATTTCACTTGAAAGTTATCGCTCGAACACACACACACACAATCGATCATTATATAAAACATGACGTCAGCCACAAAACCGGAAGCACATAACTTATCGCACTGCCGTCAGAGGAGGCCCGAGCCACGGCCACAGGTAACACGTACCGAAAATTTAGTGAAATTTGAACGTGTGGTTTTTGAGATACACAACCCGACAGACAAACAAACAGACAGACAGACAGACACACAAACACGCTGATCACAATACTTCACATCCATACTTGGGGCGAAGTAATAATAACAAGAAAGCGGGGCAAAGCCCAACGTGCAGCCCGCCCAACATGCGCAAACGCGGCTGTTTATTTCTTGCTTACCTTGACTGGCTGTGCTACTGCCACATAGCGAATGACATTTAAAAACCAGCGCACAGCGTATTTTAGCCTATGCGGACTCACCACCCATGCAAATTAGTCACAAGATCTCAAGGGTTACTGGACCAAAGTTCACCAAATTTGTAGCCGTGGTAATTTTTTCATCGATGGTGTTAACGCAACAATCCGCGTTGCAATCCGTCTACCCGTTGTCGAATGACAGGGGCGACATTTAAAAACTAGATGGCTGTATTGTGTGGAATGCCCACAATACAGTATTTGGCTCGAAGGGCTAGGCTATTTGTGCACAAGCTGTTTACTTCCTGCATTCGATGAGGCCTATTGTCACGTGACTCAATAGTAGTTGGTGATTGGCTGCCTGCAACTGAATGATGTCAGCGTTATCTGCCTTGTTGTCAACCCGCATCGGACGTTGCAGAAAATTTGGAGAGGTCTCTTGTACGGAGTATACAGGCCAGGGGAATGACTTTTAATTGATTTTAACGGTAAAAATGGAAACTAGAAATCCCGTAGAGAATTATCTTTGTAGTGAATTTCCGGCGACATGTAATCATTGTGGAGTTATGGCGGCCTGAAGTCGCAACGCGTTAAAAATTTTTGAGAAATTTTTGCCTTTTTGGAAAAGCGACCCCGTAGGGGAAACTTTTCAAAATTCTGTTCCGAAAGCTTTCATCACGACACCGATCGACGTGTTGTGTTCAAATTTCGTGAATTTTTGATCGACGGTAAATCGTGCGTTGCTTACCGGACAAAAAAGCAAAATTTCGCCTGGCTCTCCAGCTGTCGCTACTGTGCGGATCGTGCCCGAAATCTGCCGGGGCCAGCCCCCGACAATGCACTCAGAGTGCTCCAGATTGCATCCAAATCGGTTCACTTTCGGCGAAGTTATAGCCTCCAAAACGCGTCGCAAAGTGAATCCAATATTCAGCTGAAGCCTACAGCTTCAAGCCGAATAATCAATCAATCAATCAATCAACCATTTTTTAAAGTGGCCTAAGTGGCACAGCCACTGCAACGACCACTGATTGGGTGAAGTCAGTAAACTAAATCAGGATATGATTGCCGAAATAAAAAAAAACGTTTTAACAGTCGGCGTTAAAGAATAAAGAATAAATAAATAAAGAATAAAGAAAGTAACATGGGTAAAACATAAGCCCGCCGGCGGCATCGCGATGCCGGGCGGGCTAATTGTTACTGAGCACACCGTTGTAGCCACAGTCCAACTGTCGACGTCCGTTGAGTTGTCCTGCGTGTCGTTGCCCGTACCGAAGTACCATTCCACTCGGGCGCTGGGGCTGGACTTCACCTGGCACTTCAGCGTCACTGGGTCACCGATCTCGGCCGAGACGTCGTGCGACAGACAGTCGATCTGCGGGATATCTGACAGTCGCTCACAGTCGCATATCATCATCGTCATGATTCTTTATCGGATTTATCATCACAACCCACACGCCGACGGCAGTGGGTAATGATAACTCAAAAACCGAAGCAGCTAGGATCATCGAACTTTACAGTGAAATGTTCCACCATGAGTCCTAAAAACCCAGGTATTTTGGGGCAACAAGGTCAGAGGTCAAGGTCACTGGGCACCAAAACAACCTTTGTCGGTCTTCAAACGGAACGCAATATTGCCTCTGGCTGCGTATGTATGCCATATGGGATTTTCCAACCTGCAATGCTTCGCCGCACAAGCCAAAACTGCCAGCGCGTGTAAGTTTCAACAAGCACACCTATAAGGGGCTATTTTAGACCCCTTTGGGTTTTTTGCAAATATATTTTAGACCGCTTAATAATTTTAATGCACCTTTAGGTATTCCTCAGAGGAAAATTTGACTTTTGGTGCAATTGAAATAGTTATATCCACAGCCGTAACCAGACAGCAGATGTAAAACCAATCCTAGTTCCAGTGTTCTTTGTGGATTTCCAGCATTATCGCCGGTAACAGCCTGATAGTGTAAAAGTGGGGGCAAAGACTGCAATGTGTGATCCCAGTAGTAGTAGTATAGTAGTATTAGTACTGTTGCTACTGCTACTACTAGATAACTGCTAAAGATAATTGAAAAAACCAAGGGAGGTTCTAATCAATCTGCTTTTTAAGCCGCAATTTTTCATTTGCTATTTTGCTACTTCCGGTCACGTGATCAAAACTGTTTTCACTATATGGTTGAGCAGCGCTGTCCCAACTGTGCATCCTGATGTATTATGGCCTTGGTGTCTGTAAGATACACGAAATTCACAGGGGGTTTTCTGACCTCCCCTACTTCGTCCGCGCGACCAATGGCGTTTCTAGCAGTCAAAAAGTGGGGACTATTTCGGGACCAACTTAAAAGTGGGGGCAAAGACTCGAGGTCTATGCAAGGAGCAGTTTTTCTGTAATTAATTTACACGACTTGTGGAACGACCATACTCCAGTAGTGTATGTCACGTTATCATCATCATCATCATTATCATCATCGTTTATTTTGCTGGGAAAACAGATACATCTATGCAGTAGAGGATCAAATGTGGCAGGCACGACAAGGCTGAAATTCAGCACTAACAGCCGCCCAAAGGAAAACATTACAAAAAAGTACAACATGAAATACGAATATGAGACAAAAACACAAGAAAAAGATACGAGACAACGCTGTCAACAAAATATGACACCAGTATGCAGAGAATAGCTACGTGAAATTATAGACCTACTGTATACAAAGTGGGGACAACCTAGGGGCAAACCCAAATTCTGGGGGTAATGGTCCCATGCCCCCGTTAAAGCGTCACTGCGCGTGACCAAAGTGGAACGTGAGCGAGTGCTAGCGTACAGTTGACGACGACGATCGCTGCCACGGACTCGTCCGGGAAGCCGTCCTGTTCGGCCACGCACGTCAGCAGCTGGTCGTTCCACGACGTCTCCGGCATCGTCGTCTTGTAGGTCAGCCGATGCTCGCCGTAGTAGATCCCGAGTCCGTCCGGCGATCCGGCCGTCTCCGGATTCTCCTTCACCTGCGACTTCTCCTCGGAGACGAACATCCGGGTGACGTCTCCGG
>Ga0209780_1004200_pt1 | contig 11015 bp, 10 predicted proteins | sample WorMetexBAHAMAS2_FD_187384 | JGI IMG/M metagenome (GOLD analysis project Ga0209780, IMG submission 187384) | Marine gutless worms symbiont microbial communities from Max Planck institute for Marine Microbiology, Germany - Inanidrilus exumae... | ecosystem: Host-associated > Annelida > Digestive...
CACTCGCTTTATACTTTATATTAACACATTCTAAACAGCGCTGCGACTAAGCATTTCTACACTACGTGTTTGACCACCGCTTACTAAGAGTTTCACTTCATCATACAACGTTCAGATCAACTTCCGTCGGCGGTCAGCAACAATCAACACAGCAACACAAGTTTATATAGCTATACTTGACTGGGGGCTACAGCAAAAACATCTCCAGGTTAGCTCCAGGTTAGCGATGTCAGACGTATGACGTCAAACGTATAGAAGGTCAAACGAGCACACTAGCCAGGGCATGGAAGTCTGGGAAGTGTCAAGGCTATTACGTCACTGCGTGGAGGTCAAAAGAATGCACGGGCAAATGCCTGGATGCACTAGATAACTAATGGTTTTGTTTAAATGAACTGGCGTCGGAATTTGGGCGTTAACAAGTACGGAACAATAAATGTGAATGCACTGCCAGACTACAGATAAGCAAGGTGAAAAAAAAGCAAACAAACTTCGGCCCACTGCTACATTACATACCGAAATAAAGTGCCGCCTCCGGGAGTCGAACCCAGACACGTCACCCATCCCAGTACTAACCGGGCTCGACGTAGAGTAACTTCGTTGATACGACCAACGCCGTTATCACTACGCCACGCCACCAGAGTGAGCGTGAACCACAGATACATATATAGATATTTTCTGGCGTTTACCTGTAGCAGAGACATATTCGGGCAGAACCTTCTTAATGCACAACCACAGTCTATAAATAGACTGTTCGCAACCACATAAATGCAGGTTTCTATGTAATGTTCGCAACCACAGATCTATTAATAGAACTGTTCTTCTGCTAATCTTCTATCACAGTGCTGTGTTCGCAACGCCACGCTCCCATATGCTGTCATGAAGCAACTGGGATGCAACCTCTCAATCGAAAGTTTGTCATTTTAACGCACTGGCTGGGGGTGATTCCCTGCGAATATCGCCATAAGTGACATATTGATATTGCTAAAACTAGATTCTTTGGGCTAAATTTCTGTCGCAGAAAGTGTCCGCGCCTGCTGTCACGGCTGAAACACTCTTAAACGAAAGCTTTCGAAATCGCTTTTTTCTGAAGGGGTGCGTCACTTTGAACGCCAATTTCAGGTAGATGGGGACGTCGCCCGCAATCGATCTATGGACCGTTGGATAGGGAAAGATCTAGCTACAACTTTGCCGCTGGAAGTTTTTACACAAAGAAACTTTGTAGCATACGTTTGTCGAGAGAAGTTGAATTTTACTGGCATAAACAGCGATATCGCGTTATTGTGATACCCTTTGGGGGACTTAGAGGTAACGTACACGGTTCATTTATGGCTCGTTGGAAAGCGCGTGGTCGACTTCCTATAAGTGCTAATTGAACTTTTTTCGCTAGCTATCACGGTTGAGGCGCCATGAGCCGATATTGGTCGAAATCGTTGTGCTCGAAAGGGGGGTGGGTCACTTTGAACGCAAATTTATTTTAGGGGATAAGGGGCGTCCCCCACCAACGAATTTTGGCATCAGAAAACTAGAGTCCATGAGCTATCGTATGGTGAAAAAAATGCCGAAAATTTAATTTCAACCGGCTGAGTAGGGCGCACCAACGTCACAGACGACAGACAGACACACAGCCGACAGGCAGAATAGCGATAGCATATAGCGAACGTAAACGTAAGTTCACGTTCGCTGAAAACTGTACTACCAAAACTCTTAGTAGTAGAATGATAAATCAACCTGGGGAAAGTGAATGATTGAATAAATTAATGATAGTTAAAATCCCCTACAATAATTATATCTTTTTCACGTCCGTAGCAATACAATCTAATTTATGAGACAAAGTTGCAGTGTGCGACATGCACAGTTGCGTGCTGCAACTTTGTCGAACGATAATGTTGTGTGACAAAATCGTGTGAAAAAAATCACAGGTGTGACATCGATCTTAATATCTGCTGAGTCAGTGGGTATCCTGTCTCTCGCTATATGTAAATTATTTTCTTGCGTCGAATAACATAGAAGTCGGGATACAGCTTGGGGCGAGAGGTCGCTCTTGCGACCCTCTGTGGTTGCGACCCACAACAAACAAAAAGATGAATGGGTTCGTTTTTAAAAGTGGGAGCTAGTAGAAAACTGGATATGTACATCACGTGCGAGGTGGACGTCGGGTTGACTTTATAGCCGACGACGGCCGAGAGAATAATGAATGTCGACAAATCAGCGGTGTTGCTGTATGCCGTTGTCGTGTGGGTAACTGTGAGTCGTTCGAGCAACAAGGAGAAGACAATGAATAACGACGAAGCCAAACAGCGTACAGTACGTAGTGACGTGACCACTCGTAATCCGTTAGTTCGCCATCGACCGAGATCGGCGTCCATAAGCTATCTCACTACGACAGAGCACATCAGCGAAACTCCATACTACAGAAAACAGCGCTTCCAAGTTGCGTCCTTCGACTTAAGCTATGTGTTAACGCCATTCGTCGTCCCAGTGTCGATTGTTCTGTCCAGTGTCTCCAAAATAGGTGAGCTAATAACACGGCTTTTCAGTTAGATGGTAATGGACATGTAGTACACTGTTAGACTTATCCTTTACGTTTCATGTGTTGTGTTGGAAAAGTCAACTTGCCGACAAGACAGCTGATGGAATTATGGCTGTGGCTACACGTCAGGAACCCGACATATAAGCCCATTGACTCCCTTTGGGAAGTTATCCGTGACCGGATGTCCTGTCTACACAGCATATGCAGTCGGGCCATCGACCGATGGCGAGAATAATCCACAGTAGCCGCTTCGTTTATTTTAAACTCTAGCTGTATAATATTGGCTACGATATTTGAGTATATTGGTGTTTATGAATAGTTGACTGTAGTCTCACTTGACGTCATTACTAATTAGGTCAATCGAAAACAAGGCAACTACTGCAAACATTGGTAGATGTTTCAAAGGAGTCGATTGTGACTAACATCTTTGACTAACATCTAGTTTGCAGTTTCATTTGGCATTGAGGCCAAAAGTTTGGCCTCACATGGCCTTGAGGCCAAAGTTTTCGCATCACCTGGCCTTGATACTAAATTTTAGCCTCAGCTCAGCCTTGAATCCAAACTTTTGGCCTCAGCCTCTTAGCATTGGCCTCTGCCTCGACCTTATGGCCTCGGCCTTTTGGCCAAATTTTGGCCTTGTCTTGCTTCAAGGACTCACCTGGCCTTGGTATGAAAATTTTGGCCTCCGCCTAGAGGCCAAAATTTTGGCTTGGCTTGGTAACATTGGCCTACGCTAATGCCTTGAGGCTAAAATGTTGGCCTCAGCTTGGCCTTGAGGTTACTACGTCCAAGCTGAGGTCAAGGCGAAACATTTGATTTCAAGGTCGAGCCGAAGCCAAAGTTTTACTTCGAAGCAGAGGCCAGAAAATTGAGGCTGGGTCGATGCCAAAATTTGGTTATTAAGGCCAGGTGAGGCCAAAACGTTCGCCTTGAGACCAGATCCAAATTGTCCTCTGTGTTAGGAGGATGAAGAAACAATACACTACTTGCTAGGAGAGTGCAGGGCTTTTTCTTTTAAATGCCTAAATATCCATAGCTTTTTGTTTGTCCCGCATGGGTGATAGTATATACTGATCAGGATGTGAAATTTGGCATGATATGGTGCATCATGGGTAAACTCTCTTTGCCATATTTGGTTGTAATTGGGGAAGGGGTGATTATGGGAGCCCCAAGCTTGACAATTAGGTGAATATCACGGTTTTTGGCAGTTTTTTCAGGGTTTTTTTGCCGCACATGGGTGACAGTATATACTGAGCAAGCTGAAATTTGGCATGGAAGCATACCACCTACATCAATTTTGGGGTGTTGCTGGTTATGTAGTTGTAGTTTTTTTTATCTGTCGCCATTAACATTGTGTATAACCTGTTTTTGTAATTTATCTACGTTTAAAAAGAATGTATATTGTCACTTTGCTTTGCATTATAGGTTTTAAATTGATTTTGGTTTAAATGGTGTTTAAAAATTAAAACTGAAGTTAAAGCGAAATATGCATATTTATAGTGATTGTGTGGAACTAATGTATGCACTGTTTGTTTTGTTGGTCAGTAGTTTTCCGCATCATATATCTGCTGGTTTCAAGCATGCCTGAGAGTTGTCTGTTGATTATTACTGGTATTGTCATGGGTCTGATGCTGTTTGCTGCTGGTCAGACTGGATACACTGTTAATACAGCCACGTTTCTTCAGATCCTGCTGCCATGGATTGTTCTCAGTGCTGGCTATTTTCTGCCTCTAAAGTCCGTCATTGACAACATTGGTATTGTTACAATGTTTGCAATCATCGGCACTTTGTGGAATACGTTTTCCGTGGGACTGACTCTCTGGTGCTTCGGAAAAATTGGAGCATTTGTCCAGCTCGCACTAGTGCATGGACTTGTTTTTGCGTCGTTGCTGGCTGCTGTGGACCCTGTTGCGGTTCTGGCCGTTTTTAAAGAAGTTCACGCGAAGAAACTGCACTGTTGTGTTGTGCTTGGTGAATCTGTGCTGAATACTGCAGTGGCCATGGTAAGCATTTTCACCAAGTGATGAAACTGAAAACTGTGAACTGAATGTTTTCTCTCAGTATCTTTGAAGTACTGTGCTGTATGCAACTTTATTAATACCATCCGTAGCTTATGAATTTGACAAATATTCAGTGCAATTTGTGCCTGTGTGCTACCAGCCTGCAAAGGAAATCGATATCTGCTGATACGTTGTTGTTGTTGTTATGATTTCAGGTGTTATATCGAGCCTTTGACAGCTTTAGTACAGTTGGAGTCGAGAATGATGTTTACCAGGATGTAGTGGCATGTCTTGCATCTTTTGCTGTTGTTTTACTTGGCTCACTGCTGACTGGAATTGTGTTCGGCATGTCTGCTGGCTTCATGTCCCGTTTTACAAGTCACATCAGTGTTATGGAGCCTCTCATTGTCTTCGTATTTGGCTACATGTCTTTCCTCTCAGCAGAGATGTTTAATCTGTCTGGAATCTTGTCGTATGTAACATTTGATATAGTTATTTCGTTCTTTTTACTGCACGACTTACGGGGCACCAAATAGAGGTGCGGTAGGTTCAAATTGGCAATTTTCATCTCAGAAATGGTGCAAGATAGTGACATAGTTACTATGGAACACTAATAGGAACTCGTATGTGCTCTGTCAAAAGGCGCTAAAAAGGGGTGTGGTCAGACTCACATAACCCGTTTTTATCACAAGACGCTATGCTAGCGTGTTATATGCTGTCCTTGTATGTCCGTCTGTTTGTCTGTCTGTTTGTCACAGCTGGCACTGTACCAAAATGGTTAAATGCAGGATCACGCAAACAATGCCCACGGACACAAGTTTCCTGACTCCAAAGATAGCGAAATTCCGACAGGGTCACCCTTAATGGGGGCACCAAACGGAAGTGGGATAGGCTCAAATTGGCAATTTTTGACCAATATCTTGCTATATCTCAAAAACTGTGCAAGATAGGGACATAGTTAGTGTGGAATGCTATTAGGAAATCGTATACACTCTATTGAATGGCGCTATTTTCAGTGACCTTGAGTAACCATCACTACCCCAAACTACCCCATTTTCAGGTCCACTCCAATTCGACCTAATAAAGTAGGGATGTGAATCTGGTCCCGGGACCCCGGGACCCGAAAAAAACTACCCGATCCCGGGTTTCAAACTACCCGAAAGCTACCCGGGCGTCCACTTCCCCACTCAGAAATGACAGGACTGCCGGCACAGCAGGGACAGTCTAGGCACTGTAGTGTAGTAAGTGAGACCGTCGCTACAGTCTCACTTCTACGGTCTCACTTAGTACACCCGCTACCGTCGCGCACATTACAACGCTGGGCAGACATCAGTCACATCACAGACCATGTGCTGGGCAGAGTCGATTACTCAGGTTGGCGATTAGTCCCTGGTTACGTGTGTGAGGTGCTGCAGTACGGCATTTGTAGTCGATATTACGTAACCGTTGAGCGGTGCTTATGGCCCGGAGTCGTCTCACACGTGCATTGATCGCCGGCACAGACCGCATTCACGAACACACATAGGCCGACACGGCGCTCGCCGTTGGACAAACAACGCAGATTGGCGATAATTACCTCATCGACGGTCATTTGCCGTGTCACACACAACTCTCGCGTCTGACAACTGGCCGTGCGGTGTCCTTTGATGTTCCCGATGACCACACACATCGCCGACCGCCAAGGCACTCGGCGCAGTGGGTGGTCTTCTCGGCGACTGGCGAAGGATCTAACTTAAATATCGTTGCACGCTGCTTACTATATTTTACAAAATCGATATTGGCGATTTGCCGACGCCGTGAGACCCGTACGTTAGCTTAGCCTACTCGCCGTAAGTGCGTCTGTTTCGGCCCTTTCGGGTCCCGGTCGGGACCCGGGATTGACGGTTCGGGTCTCGGGATTCAACGTACCCGGGTATTAACATCCCTATAATAAAGTGGGTCTCAAATGTTCGTCCGCCCATCCGTACGTCCGTCCCTACGTCCGTCCGTCCACAAAAAGTTTCTCCGATTTCAATGAAATTTGGTATGTAGGTAGAGGTCGATGAGTGATGCATGACGGTATGCAGTATGAATTTATCAGTTGATTTGTAACTACTGTTAAAGGCAACCTATCGTGCTGTGTGCTCTCCCCTTTGCTTAACCGTCCCATACTCAACTCCATCTCTCACTGCTCACCACCACCTCCCACCCATTAAGGGTTTTTGGTTGGCACTTGGCTGGACATTTCAGATCACATCAGTATTGCGTTGGTTGTTAGGTGCATCTGCTGTGCAGTAACAATGAAGCGTTGTGTGGAGCCAAACATATCGCTGAAGTCACAGACCACAGTGAAACATTTGCTGAAGATATTGTCTTCCATTTGTGAGGGTGTCATATTTATGTACCTCGGCATTGCAGTGGTGGTCAGCACTTATCAATTAGATATTGTGTTTATCATCGGCACAATGGCTGCATGCCTTGTCTCACGTGTTGCTGGTAAATCACTTTTTGTTTGTTTTTTGTTATTGTAGCAGTTGAAGAATTTGATAGTTTACTTTTAGAAATTAACGGTTAATTAGTCATGAATTTTGATTACATCATGACATGGATGTATTATGAGTATAGCATGGTGGGTGGCATCTACAAATGTCTGCTGTTTTTGCTGTATGGGTTGAGTTGTTTTTATTGTATTTTTGCCAAAGTTGGTCAGAATATTTGTGGGCATAATATCTCAGTCGTGTTTGATAGCTAGTACGTGTCATAGTCAGGGTTGTATTATCCACCTTTTAAAATTTTATCGTCCACTGCTATATTTTTGGAGTACAGTAATCTAGGCATTTCTAATTTGGTATATCAGTTGACCTTGGAATGTATGAGTCAGTGGATGAGAGAATTACTTTAAAACGGGCACGCGTGATTGTGGTCATGTGACACTGTTGCCCGCTGTACATATAATTCTCCACCTGTGTGGTGTCATTGTTTTGATTTGCAAGCATTATTACTGATATGTTGCAGGTATCCTGCTGCTGAGTAGATACACTAATCATGTACATCTTTTCACGCTGGATTACGTTGACCAGTTTGTTATGGCATATGGTGGCTTGCGTGGAGCTGTGACGTTTGCTCTCGTCATTATGTTGGATGAAAACGTCTATACTCACCGTCATCTTCTGATCACTACGACCGTTGTTGTCATATATGTCACCAACTTCTTTCTGGTAATTATCAATGCATCTGGTAGTGTCACTGTTGTTATAATCGTTGACAGACCCTCCCCGGCTAGTCCTTACACTCCCCGGTTAGTCCATTTCCCACTAAGCGACATCAGCGCCTCCGACTTGAGCATGCTTGAATTTGTGTGCTATACGAATTTTGTAATAATAATAATAATATAATGTGAGACTAGAACGCATTCAGAAAATGCAAACCTGTGCCATGTCTAATTACCCCATAGTCAGACCATCCAGCGATTTTGTCTGATATTTTCTGCAGATGTAGACAACTATAACAAATACTTCATTAAACAAGTCAAGATGAGGATAGTATTTCCATGGTTTAGGTCAACAATCAACAAGGCTAATCTACAGGATTAGGCTGATAGTGGCTGAAGAGTTAACTGCAGATTGTAGCTTCTGATGAGCATGTCTGCCCGCCCGCCCGTCCGTCCGTCTGTCCGTCCACAAATAGTTTCTTCGATTTCAATGAAATTTGGTATGCAGGTAGAGGTCGACGACTGATGCATGATGGTATGCAGTATGACCCGATTCAAGGTCAAGGTCACGAGCCCTTGATTTTTGTCCTAGTTTTTGTGTCACATGACTTTGAAGTTGGCAGTAAGTAGGAGTCGACCGTCAGTTCCATATGGGGCTAATTTTGGTGTTTAATTTTTATACCAAATTTGAGGTATCTAGCTTTACTCATTGAAGAAATGACCACGTTTATTCGCACAAGAATGGCAGAATAAGGTAATATAAAAGATAAAAACGACAGGCGACAGACATATACTAAAAGAAGCTGTATGCGAGACACTCCTTCATCTGACTGCACAACTGTCCGAAAACATCTGTGTAATACACTCAGCTGCATCTGTGTAACTACCCAGAGCTGTTAGCAAAAACACATCCTTACTGTCCATAACATCTACCCAGAACAGGTTTAGCATCAGACTGTTTTGACTCGAACGTATTCTACACACCCATGGTCACTCTGTATATAATTTGAAGTGACTGGCTTTGCTCATTACAGAGATAGAAGGGGTCCCAAAATTTACACAAAAAAACCTAGTTGCAGGTCACTTTAGTTCATGGGAAATGGTACTGTTGAGTGCGGTTGATTTGAGTTCTGTTAGTGTTCTGTAGTAGCTGAGTTTCAGTCTTGTGCAGTTTATGTGAAACAACTGCATCTTTGTAGGAAATTGCCAGTTTCCACGCCACTGATGAGCATATCACACACAGATGTCTGTGCTGTGTTTTGTGTGAGAATACTAGAATGCCTGTATAGACGCTGTCTGCCATTTCTTTTTGCTACTTGATTGTGATGGACAAACGGACAGACACTTTGTGACAGCATATATCTCATTTGTGCTTGTGAGTTGCTGGTAAGTGTCTTAGAAAATTATTAAATACACATCATACTGAAGTGGATAAGGGGTTTAAATTGCCGTGGATGGTATCAGTTTGTGATGTTTTTAGGGTGCCACAATAAAGCCGCTTGCAAAATGTCTGAAGGCAAAATTGGAAGAGAAACACGAATCGTCATTCAATGAAAAAATCGCATTCAAGGTCATTTATCTACATTTGTCTTATTATCACAATGCAGTACATAATGAGTAGGTCATAAGCTGTTACACTTTTCCTACTGCTGATTCTGATAGAATGTAACATATATTGTTAAACACTATTGCTGATCTTGACAACTGGAATTATGTTTTACCTGACATATATAACTGTAAATTGGCTTAAGCTCCTTATTAAGATTCTGTATAATTCTCTTGTTGTTTTATGTGACATGGTATGATGTACACAGTCTTAAATTCAGAATTTTGTCACTAGATGTGATGTGAATGATCGTACATTGAGCTGTGAATTTCTGCTGTTAGTGCTTGGACTACGTGCTGGCTGGTGTGGAAGGCATCGTTGGCAATAACAGTTGTCATCTGTTGCGAAGAAGGTTGTAGCAATTACTGCATTTTTGGCAGCTTTTGCCGACCGCGTGAGATGATATCGTGTTGTAATTATTTAGCTGTAACTGCATGTTTTAGGAACTGGTTTGTGGAAATGTCAGCTGTTTGTTTCACACTCTTCAGATATTTGTGCATGAGTGCTGTTCTTTAGCATAATGAGTAGGCATTAGTTCTTGTATATCCAGTACTGTGAGATCATACGTCAGTTGTGTATGTGGTAAGAGGGTTCCAATTTGTGTCAAGTCACCGTCTCACGTGCATCACATTCATGCAGCATGTAGTTTCACGTACAGTAACAACTAGACTAGACTTGACGTGCTGATGCTCACAAGAATGTATTGCATTTCCTCGTGATTCACAGCTGTGATACCACAGAGTTGGTGCTGGTAACACTATTGACAAGAACTCTATAATCCATAATTCGAATGTACTAGTTGCCACCAACAACTAGCTCCAATAAAACCTATAGTTCTTAATTGGCTAAGATACATTGTCCTGTATAATAGCCATAAAATGTTGATCATAGTAGTGTAGCAGTAGCATTAGTAGCAGCAGTAGCGGTAGGGTATTAAGGTTAGTGTGAACATGTCAACAGGTGGTCAGCTATTGATAGTAAGTATTTCAAGCCGGTGCTGGCAGATGAGCAAACTGTGGCTAGTCATCGCTGGTCCTTACTCAACATGTACCCGTCTCTGAAGCAGAAAGACTCGCAAGAGACACTCCGAGCTTCAACCTGTTTCAGTCAACATGATGTTCTTGGTCAAGCCAGTAGCTCGCTGGCTCAGCTGTTCTCCCCATCAGCACTTCATATTCATCTTGGCTGCAACAGCTGGAGAAGGTTGTATATGTTTTACTCTTAGAGCGATGTTTGCCAGCTCCTTGCATTTCTGATCAGTTAATAGAAAGTGTTTAATGTCTAATCATTGAGTTTATGATAGTTCGTAACAAGTCGTGCTGTTGATCAGTGGCAGTGGCATAAAATGGTGTAGATATTTTTCTGCAGAAACATACTGGCTTATATTTTAAGTTAAATGTTACGGAGCGTACATAGATGGCTCAGTGGTTAATATAGTGGACACTTGCCCGAGTGACCAGGTTGGGTTGCTGCAGAGACTGGTGAGTCATTGTGAACCTGTAGCATCCTTGAGACTGTTGGAGAGCAGCAGGAAGGGCATCCAGCCTTCAGAAATCTGCTTTACTTATCCCAGGAGGTTCTGTCTGGGGACCCAGTTCCACGTGGAGTAACTGTCAGTTGAACATAAACTGAAAGTAGTGGTGGAGAGGGTGGTGGTGAATGGTGATGATGGGTGGTGGTGGGGATGGT
>Ga0209780_1004201_pt1 | contig 11014 bp, 8 predicted proteins | sample WorMetexBAHAMAS2_FD_187384 | JGI IMG/M metagenome (GOLD analysis project Ga0209780, IMG submission 187384) | Marine gutless worms symbiont microbial communities from Max Planck institute for Marine Microbiology, Germany - Inanidrilus exumae... | ecosystem: Host-associated > Annelida > Digestive...
GTCTAATTGGTTAAACGAAGTAGGTTCTCTTTTTTAGTATTTTTAAGTACGTACGTGCCATATCGTCGTAAAAAGTTGACGTTTGCTATCGCATCTCCTGATGAGTTCTTGTTGTTTTTAGTTTTCCGTACTTATTCGTTTCTGTGCCGTGCGCTAGATTAGGCTGACCATCTCGTCAGCTTTTGAGCGCACGTAAATATAATTGTATCGTATAACGTTACGACGTGACAATTTTTGTTTACTTGTCTAGTCATTCGTGCTAAAGTGGTCACATCAGCGACGTCAAGTGAGAACCTTTCTATAATTGCATATAGTAACATACATTTATGAAAATTGCTCGAAATTTTACGCATAAACTTGTGGCTTTGATGCTGAGTGGGATCCTACCGATAGACGTTCGAGCAGCCGGTAATTCAGCTGCTGGAAAGATTTATCTGTTTATCGACCTACAGACCATCAATGAGTTAGGCCTTCGTGCTAATGTGGTGCCAATGTTCTTTAAACGTTAATCGCCGTGCAGACAGTTCGCGAGATTTACAGATTAATCTTAGAGACGATGCAATGCGACACCTACCAGTCGAAAGCATTGCATGACGGCTATCGTCCGTTAATGAGGGTTGAATGATACATTTCGCTGTGGAGACTCCTAATTCGTTTCAATGGACCAGACAACTCCCAAAATTGCACATTCCCTGTGGGATCTCGATCCCCATTTAACACGTGGTTCATTTGGCTCACTAGAGTCAGCTCGTACGCAAACAGCATCTCGATCGATTCAGCCGTTTTTGCAGGGGGCACATTCGTGAGACCAATTAACACACAGACAGAGAGACATACCGACAGACCACGCTACGTGCGACATCCGTAGCAATAGGCCGCATCTATGCAACGTATGCGATATGGCTTAGAAAGGAAGAAAGACAAAATAAAATAAATTTGTCGTAATGCTTAACAACGAGCAAACTGAAGTCTGACGTCAACTGAATAAAAGTCTAAAGGGGCGCCAAAAAGTGCCCATTACGACGTCTGTCAATATTTCTGTAATTCCTGGGAGCTTGTAAACGAAGCTCTACACGCATTTTGAATTGAGTTGATGCGTTTTGAATTATATTTAGATTGGCTGTCTTCATATTTCGCAAAATTGTGCGATTTATTCTGGGCTATTTCAAACGTAAAAATCTCGCGATTTTAACTCGTTTAAAAATGTTAATGCATCAAAAGACGCCCAATAATGTAAAACGAAACGTTACTGAAGCTGCGACTAGAACTGCAAACGATTATCCGAGTATTAAATTATTAGGTCTACTTAAATACAGTTTGCGGTATTTTGCAGTATGTCTGGACAAGCGGTTTTTGAAATAGGTAAGTGGACAGACAGACAAACAGACAAACAAACAGACAGAGACACGTCGACTGCAGTACTGTGGCCGTGGCTCGATCTTCCTCTGACGACAGTGAAATACTTTATGCACTTCGGTTTTGTGGATGACGTCATGTTTTGATATAATGGGGGATAGCATCTGCCCGCTTACAGATCGCGTCAATGCACGTCATAGTCTATTTTTAGCGACCGCGTTAGCCGGGTAAATAAAACATACGGTAGCGTCAGACTGTCCGTCCGTCTGTCCGTTTGTTTCCACTCTATCTTTTGAATAGACTGACCTTTGAAGTTGAGTTTCTGTGTGTAGGGGTCATGACCATAGCTCGTCTGGGATTGAAAGTCAAGGTCATAGGTCAAGGTCAAAGGTCAATGTCCAGCGCGTATGGGCGTGGTAACGCAGTAACGCGGTCGGTGTGAACTCGATCCTTGATCGAAGCCAGTTTTTCTGGTGTTCATTATGTTTGGACCAGTTCGCCAGGTGGCGGCATCGGGGGGGGGCGAAGTCTGATGTCTACGATAGCCTTGTTGGTCGGGTAGTCGACCGTACCTAGGCCATGTTCGAAGATCAAGGTCAAAGGTCAAAGTGCACGGTTGCAGGATAAAAATGTTTCTTTCTCGGCTAACAATAAAGTCGATTGATTGACAAGTGAACGTGAAGTTGGGAAAATCAGTTAGTTGAATGATTTTTACGACCCAGTGCGTCGTAAAAATGCAGGCAGTAACGACGCTATGCCTATGGAAACATGACGACAATATATTCTGAGATAGGTGCCGTGCATCATGGGAGTGCTGCATTTCTAGCCTCGAATATTTAATAATTCATTGAGTGTGACTGGCGACTGGAAAATGCGACGCTAGCGACCCTAGCGAATGGACGCCGCAACGCAATCTCGTCAGTCACACAGCGCACGCAGCAGCTAATGACACTCCCATCCGTAATAACCATCGGCGGCGCAACCGGGGAGTGGGGACATTGTCCCCCACGTTTGAGGCCAAGGGGTACAGGGGATACAATGAAGATGATGTACAGTTCTCAGTTTAGGCTGTATAGTTCCAATGTTGTTCATTGCTGAAACGTCAAATTGTCTCCTTCGCTGATTCACAGTACTATAGGCCTATGATATGTTTATTAATGTGACAACCAGACAGCAAATTTCAGTGTATTCAAAACTAACATTTGCTTGCTTGTACACCCACATTTGGAAAAGTGGGGGTACAAAACAATTTTTGCTCGATCCGCTCGCGAATCATGTTTTATACCCCCTCACTTATAGAATCGCGGCGCCGTGCTTGGAATTAACCAATGATATCCAATAAAAACGTAGAATATATAACTCAGTGGTAATAACCGACCACTTTCGTGGCCCATGTAGAACAATCGGTCCGATCTGTGGTTGTGTGTCTGTGTGTCCATACAGTAGCATATAAACTGAATCACCTTCAACCTATACAGGGTGGGCCAAAAAAGTGATACCTCTCGTACATATATTACATTGTACGAGAGGTATCACTTTTTCGGCCCATCCGGTATATTCGGCACGCTGGTTCAACTTGATCACATCTCGATTAAGTTCAAAAGGTCAAAGTTCACGGTCATTGAATGAAACACGAACTCAGCAACTGATGGAATGAATGGCCGACCGAGCCCCAGCGATAACCGAAAAACATAGTATCGGAAATCCGACCTGGCCGTAAAACTGTAAATAAGTAACAACATTATCATATCATATCGTATGAATTTACATAATCAGCGCCACTGGTCGATAGCTAGAAGTAGAATCGGAGGCGTCAGTGTGGCGACTGCGGTGTATAAGTGTGGTTAAAAAGTAAAAGGTAATGCTTTTTAAAATTATCCGATCTAAAAGCACTACAGGTGGCAGTATTGCAAGCTGCAGGCGGTAACCGGTTCTACAGAGCAAGAACATCAGCGGAAAATACGTTCTGGCAAAAGTTTGACGCCGGATCGGAGCTGTGCGACCGTGTTGACCGTCGACGGCTGATGTCGGTAAAGTGTAATTTTTAGGTCGACCAAAAATGTCGCTAGAGTGGTCGGTGCTACCTCGAGCGAGGGCTTTCTGGTTCATTTTGGTGCGACTGGCGACTAGAGATAGAACTAAATGCGAGCGACGCTGGAGACCCTAGAGAATGGACGCCGTAGCGCTATGTCGCCGGTAACGCAGTGGGCTCAGTATATCAGCTAATGACACGGTGGTCTTCTCGGTAGGACGAATGTTGTTATAGTTGTTGGCATTCGGTCTGCGATCGCTTCCGACGATCCGGCATGCAATTCCACTCTCCTGACATCCCGCGAGACCTACGTCCTTAAAACCTACCTGTCAAACTCGCATCCATCACACTACTTTCACAGGAACGAGGAGATCTACAAGGAAGCATGCAGGCCACTCCAGGGGCGTATTCAGGGAGATGTTATTAGGCCATTGCACCCGCCCCCTTAAAAGTCAATAAATAATCCTATTATATATGATATTATGCATGGAGTCAGCCTCTTTTATTATAAAAATCGACATAAAATGTTGCAAAAAGTACTTTATTTAAAGTCAATAGCCTTTTAATGAAATTCTGCATATTATGTCAGGGGATGCTAGTAGGCTATGGCAACTCCTTTGAAAGTCAAAAATAATCCTATTATTTTTGATTTTATGCATTGAATCAGTTTTTTTATTATGAAAATCAACATAAAATGTTGTAAAAAGTACTTCATTCAAAGTCAATTCTGCATATAATGTCAAAATTTTTCTCGGTCGCTACGATCGCTCGATTAGGGTCTCCCTCCTTTTTGCCCCCTCCCCCTCTGTTGAATCCTGCATACGTCACTGCTCGGAAGCATCTGCTCGCTGAAAGATGGACATTTTTATGGGAGTTGTTTGTTACCTGCATTTGGACAGATAAGTAGAGACGTCCTCCATAGGACATAGCGCTACTGTATACACCTACTACTACTGTAATGTTTTATACCGATTGTATATTTAGCTTTTCGGCGTCGCCCAGAATACCACTAGTATGGGGAGTCTATATTTGCTAGATGTTGAACTTATTCTGACTGTACTGTATATGTATTTTTCTTTTCTTTTTGTTTCTTTTCTTGGCTACCGTTTTTTGACGGTGAAATATATGAGTGGAGAGGATTCTAGACCATAAAATAGTACAGGTAAACAGTTCATCTTAATCAGCTCAACAATAACCTCCTCAGATGCACAACGTCCAGCTTTCCCGAACATAGTGTTAAATGCTCGATAAAACGATCGTTTAGCGTTATCGTTAGAGCATCTACGCTCTCTGGAAGCACTCAGAAAAACACCAAGATATCAGGTATCTGGATTCATTACACCAGGTCAACTAGGGCCTATCAGCAGTTATAATGTTGCTACAGTTGAAATCAGCGGGGGCCGATACCACATTCATGCAGATTTTTTGGCATTAATAGTCAGATCCCCGTAAAAGCCGACGCTGAAAATTGAGCCAAGAATTAAAGTGAAAATAATAATTTTTTTCTGATTACGCGCATGCAAAAATGGCCAGTCTTAAAATAAAAGATATAAAATTGAGCCAAAAATTTAAGTACCCTTTATGCTGGAATTGGACAATGAAAGCAAAATCCTAAAAAACTATTGGTGGTTAAACAAATGTGTTCTTGGCTGCCTCCTGGGTTTGATAGACGGAAAGTTTGCAATTATTGTCGCGTCACACACAGAGACATGTGCACGGAGCCGATCGAACCACAAAAACGACACTGTACTTGCGTCGAGCCCCGGATTTTTCATTCGTCTTGTTCTGCTACGATCTCGGCACGGGGATGGCTGAAATTTCAGTAGTGGATAATGATGGAGTGGATTTATCGCAGTTGAGTTGAGCAGCCGCTTAACGGTGGCCATCAACGGCAGTTAATTTTTTGGTTGGTTACGTGGAACAGTGGTTAGAACGTTGGTCTTTGACCGGCGAACTTTCCCCCTCCCACGCTCGACCTGCAGCTGACGGGTGACCACTTATGTGGGTAAACCGTCCGCTATAAGTCAGGCAACTAGGCCAACGCAGCCTTTCATCCTTCCGAGGTCGATAAATTGAGTAGTAAGCTATGTCGGATGTGTGCCGCCTTGTTTGGGTGGTGCCATCTGGCGAATGCTTACGGAGTAAAGTCAGGATGGTCGTGTGGGTGGCAGGTAAAAACTGTGTGATCCCGTTAACACGTGCCGTTCTGTAGCGCTTCGTGACTGTCTAGGCCGTAAGAACGCGCTATATAAGTACCTCATAATTTACTTTACTTTACTTTTACTTTAATGCAAATACAGCGTATATAAAATGCGCGACGTCTGGACGAGAAAAATGGAGTAGGCCTACACGATTATACGTAAAGAGCTAGAGCAGCTTTCTATACGCTTGTCAAGACAGATTATATCCTCAAGTTAACTTCACTAAATATTACTCCGTCATTGTCCATTCATGCAATTTCAGTCTATTCTCGATACGAAGTTACACAAGTTGTTCTTCGCATACGGCACTGGCGGAACGGTTGGAAACCGTGTCCTGTGTCAGTCCAATTCCATCCCATTCTCATAAATCGTCCGTCGTCGACATGGATGTCGCTGCCCGCCTCTCTGACCCAGTGGTCAACAATAACAAAGCGGTATAATAGTAATGGCCGCGTTGATGATAATGATATTGTGGCACGACCTACGATCGATAGTTATAGTCAGCCGCCTGTAATCTTTCTCCTTTTAGTCGTTATGTCGAGCACATTAACGCCGAAAGCTATTGGAAGGAGTGTAGACAAATGGAGTCGTTGGGAGCTGTTGTCAGCATTACTTCGTTAGTGTTCGTTGCATGCTAACAGACCCGAATTAAGGTTAACGTGGGCCCTAAGCACTGCGCAGCCGTAAGCCCCTCCGTTTCTCCCTAGTAGCCTACTACGCAATGATAAATTGGTTAGTTACTGGCCCGCCTACACATAGTATATGGGGGCCAGTATTGTTTAGCTCGCTGGCGTCTGTCGTCGTCGTCTGTCGTCTGTAACACTCCACGGCAGACTACAATTAGACTGTAGGCGGCTTTACCCGCGCAGGCCAGGCGATGACGTCATGCCGCGTCCAGTCTAATCATAGCTGGCGGGCCAGTAGCGTTACGTCTCGTTAGGGTGACACCTTGTTGCTTTAGTGATTTAAGCAGTTAGTGTGTTAATTCTTGTTTTTTTTCTTTTTACTGTACACGAAATCAGGTCAAATGCAGCACAGTCAAGTTATTACGTAAAACTGATGTGCAAAAATCGGCAGTTCAGTGCTTACGACGAATGAAACATTAGTGGTTGATCGGCTAACCTATGTTCGAAGTATTTTGCAGCCATCTTTCGTAGGCCACTTCGACGTCGTAGGCCCTAGGAATTTGCCTACAATGCCTCTGCTATAATATGACCCTGCATGTTGAATCACGTAACTTGTTTGCAGTCTGTTCGTCGTCATTCTGATGAAAGTTTATCAGTCTTAGCTGTACATCGTCCCTCCACCTTTTCTTTGGACGTCCTCGTCTGTTGGTGTCTTCGATCATATCATGTCATCATCATATCATATCATATTATGTCACACTGTGGCATTTGCATCAAACCAAGCATCACTTGTTTTTTAGAAGTAAGTAAAACATAGTGTCGCCGTTACGGAACGTAACACGACTGGCCCGCCGCGTGCTGCCCCCTGGTGAGTTACGTTGCATATGCGCCGCGTTACAGACGACAGACGACGCCGACAGACGACGGCAGACACCAGCGACCATTACTAGTCTCCCCCCCCCTACAGTATGTGCAGGCGGGCCAGTAACAAGTAAAAAAATCCGCAGATTTGTATAGTGCTTTATCATTACCTACGGTAGTCGTCTCTATATCGCTCAGGTGTTGACGAGGATCGCACAGTTTTACCTGCCACACACACACACTTTTATCCGTAATTGAAAGAGCCTCATTGCCTTTACTCCCTAAACGCAGAGCATCACCACACTTAGAAACCTGTTGTCTTTCATTCGACATAATTATTATGTCCAAACAGCCAGGATTTCGCCAAGGATAGCAGCTATGCGATGAGTTTTATTTCAAGCAAGTACGGTAGTTCTGTGTGTAGTTGAATAAACTAGAGCAATGACTGTCGAGTGACGACTCACGAATAAAGAAGTTTTTTTTATAAATTAGAAATCGCTGTCAATGAGGACACCCCGGTCTAAAATCCTAGCTATTCCAATTCCCTCAACATTCATACTTGAATTTTTAAATGTCTTAGAATGTAAAATGCAAAATTCAGAACATTGAAGAAATTGAGTGCAGACTAGTAACGGTTGCTGTCGTCTGTCGTCGTTTGTAACAGTCGCATATGCAACGTAACTCACCAGGGGGCAGCACATGACGGCGGACCAGTCGTGTTACGTCCCGGCGACACACTGTTTAAAAACATTTACTATAGCTGCAGTGTCACCTCTTTAATGAATTTTTAAAAGATTAAAAGGCTGGGAGACAATACAGCAGCATATAGCAGAGCTATTAAGGTTGGCGTAGAATTGCGGCAGTGGTAGAAGCACGCACCTGCTAGAGCATGTGTGCGCGGTAGATAGGCAAGCGGCACGCACTGACCGCCGCTACTGCCACCCAGCGGAGAACGACGGCACTAATGACGTCGGTGTGACGTCATACGAGCCATCGCCTCAGAACGTCGACCGCCGGCGTGGTGTTCGGATCGACCAGCAGGCATCGAACGACCGGAATGCATGGCGTTTCTTTCCCACCGGCGAGTCGTGTGATGTCGGACTTACACGCTACTTGGATGTGTCGACCGCGAGTAGGCGACAGGTTTACGTGCGGACAGCGTTGCTGGTGGCGTTAGTTTTATGAGTACATTAAAGTTGGACGCAATTTTTATCCAGCGATGTGACGAGAGATGATGGGTAATTGAAAAAGTACTTGCAATTAATTAGATTATAACTATTAGCCAAGACGTAAGCAATTTTAGTTAAAAAATTACAGTATTATTTTGGCTATAAGTTAAGTTTTTCTTGTCAACAGACAGTAAATCTGGTATAAGTCACAAACTCACAATTTAAAGTGGATTTCGTGGATTTTGACATGCTTATACTAGTTGGCTTATAATAGGCTATACTATCCGCAATGCTCTACACACTGCTGATTATATTCAAATAAATAAAGTAAGTAAGTAAGTAATCTTTATTGCACAAACGTCAGACGCATCTGTGTTACATACAGTACTGAAAAGTTAGATAAGTAATACAACCAATAAAATGTTTATAAAATGAACGCAAATACAAATACACATACAAATTCAGACACAAGTACTTAAAATGCTTATAGATTAAAACTGTAGTTAACAAGTAACTATGTGTAGTCTACATACTAATTGTAACTAATTAGGTAGTAGTGAGCGAAAGCAGTATTGTATTGTTACTGCCAATTTTCAAACCCACAGTAAAGGAAATAGAAAATACTTACGTCACAGAATTACAATTACCCATCATCGGATGTGACAGACTGCATGGAAACTGAAATTCTAACTCATGGTCACGGGCTGCGTTTGTCAGACTCAAATAAGGAAACTACTTACTTACTTACTTACTTACTTACTAACTTGGATTCTTTGTCCTCGTTGATGGCTGCATTGAATGGCGCCGGCGATTTTCGTTGTTGATCAATACCGTGCAGTTGTCTTCAAAGGCTCGTGCTAGTTCATAGCATTCTGGCTTCGCGATGTCGAGGGTGGTTCAGCGCTGACGTATGTGACAGCTGTTGCTGCTGAAGCCGATACTTTCTTGTACGAGGTATTTTACCCGTTTGGTGCCCGTTTTCCGATCCCATTATTGTACTCGCTGAGCTTTAATAGCTTCCATTCTTTCTGGTCGTCAGCGTGTCAACTAGCGAACCTTCATTTCCACTGTTTAGCTAAATCAGCCGATTTGCGCGATTATTCCCAGACAAGCTGCAAATCTACAACAGAAAGTGGATGCGACGACTGGGCCTACCTTTCGAACTAGTCACGTGATCTCCTCAGTTCCGCTTCATGTGCTGACAAGGTGCCATTCGGTGCTCTGTGTTTCTATGTCGCGTCATTTATCGCAACTTTCGTAACGGTTCTCTCATCTTATACTTGGAGACACCTGCTCGGATTTCGCGGAAACCGCGCCGAGGTGCCGAATAGATCATACCTGCGTCGAAGATGGCAGCAGGTGTGAAGGATTACGCCAGCACCGGCAGCTGGGTGGCATCATACCTGCAGTGTTCGACGTACCTGTCGTGACGGCATCGTACCTGGATTGCTTTTTACTCTGCCGTTATGTCGTTATCATACCTGTACAAATGACATGACATCGTCATACCTGCAGTGGTTGTGACGACATCATACCTTGATTGCTTTACGGGAGCGACGTAGTCATGACGTCGTCATACCTGCAGTGTTTCTGGAACCGACGTACCTGTCGTGACGTCATCGTACCTGGATTGCTTTTTACTCTGCCGTCATGTCGTTATCATACCTGTACAAATGACATGACATCGTCATACCTGCAGTGTTTCAGCCGCTGCGGTCGCAGGTGGCGCGCCGAGCGATCATGTCGTCGGGATCATGGCCGACGTGATGGAGCGATGATCGGAAGCGCTGGAGCGACGGACCCGGAGGATGAAGAGGATCGAGATGAACAGCTGATCGTCGTCAAGGTAAGCGACGTCAACTCATTGATCGCGAGCGCCAATTCGTTAACCCCTTTCAGCCATTGGAGCAGCGACGCTTTGTGGGGTCCGGGTTCAGCAATAAAGATATGGGCCGTATATCCGGCCCGGCCCGGCCCGCATTTCCATTACCAATAGCTGCCTATGCAATAATTGTATCAAAGGTAATGTCAGCTAAGGAGGTGCATTGCAGGGGTAATAGGGAAAGGATGCCACTGTGCGCAACGTTCATGGTACAATAGTGACAAAATAATAATGCAGATTGTAGAACGAATGATCTGAATGACGGCTTATTATTAATAGCGTAAATTAGCACATCGACTGTTAGTGAAGGCCGAAGCTTCAAGGCCGGCTAGGCCTGGCGGCCGACTGGCCCGTACAGACCTTTAGCAGATACGCCGTCAACAGCAAATAAGTAAATTCCAACAGTATCGATCGGTCTAGCGTATACGTCGTTACAGCATTGTGTTATATGTAACAACCAGAAATGCGTGGCAGAGCCCCTCGTGTTGCCCGCGCGGCATAGCAATGAATAACTGAGACAAAGCTGAGTACTAATCGCCACAAGAAACTCCGTACTGATGCCACAAGGTCTAGCAGTGGCGCCGCGTAGCGGACGTAGGAAAACTGCTGATCGACGTGGGGTGCCCCTTTTAAACTTCGGAGTTACTGGACCGAAGTTCACCAAATTTTTATACTATATAGCCAGATCATCCAAATTGAACCGTTTGAAATCGCGATTGCGATATTCGAATCCGTTTCGGAATGCCATGGCGACGAATGAAAATGACACCCATTTCAGCCGCTAAATTGGTTACCATGGCAACGTCCCTTGAGCGATCGGAAAACGGGAATCAGACTGGTAATCTACGATCAAATCAGGCGCGGATCCAGGAATAACCGTTAGGGGG
>Ga0209780_1004202_pt1 | contig 11013 bp, 9 predicted proteins | sample WorMetexBAHAMAS2_FD_187384 | JGI IMG/M metagenome (GOLD analysis project Ga0209780, IMG submission 187384) | Marine gutless worms symbiont microbial communities from Max Planck institute for Marine Microbiology, Germany - Inanidrilus exumae... | ecosystem: Host-associated > Annelida > Digestive...
ACCGTAAGTGGTCGTTTTTCCAAAAAACGCAAAAATTTCTCAAACATTTTTACCGGCTTGCGACTTAAGGCCGTCATAACTCCGCAATGATTACAGATCGCCGGAAATTCACTACAAAAATAACCCTCGACGGGATTTCTAGTTTCCATTTTTACCGTTGGAACCAATTCAAAGTTATTCCCCTGGAATGTACAATCCGTACAAGAAACTTCCCCAAATTTTCTGCGACGTCGGACGCGGGTTGACAACACGACAAATAACGCCGACGTCACTCAGTCGCAGGTACCAATCACCATCGACTAATGAGTCACGTGCCAGAAAGCCTCGTCGAATGCAGGACATAAACAGCTTGTGAGCTCGGCCGAAAATACATAATACAGCCATCTAGTTATTATTGTTAGTAATATTATTGCCATTAATATTCATAGGCGAACAAAGCGTAATCGTATTGTTTTTGCATTTTATGACAATGAGTTAACGAAGTGCAGAAGATCGACAAAGTCGTATTTGATGCGAAGGATAAAAATTGCTTTGTTTATGGACGTGATGCTGGTAGTCACTCACATTCGTATAGCCGTCGTGCTGGCTGTGCGTGTTATTAATATTGCACGAATCTCTACCACTGCTAGCAGTCCAATGCTACGTGCAGAGTCACATTACCAGTCGGTTCAGTGGCCACGCCGATCACCTCTGATTAATCACCGCTATCAACTTGTCCGACTTTCGAGTGTAAGTGAAACAGCTGATAAAGTTCCAATTAAACTAAAAGAATGCTACTGAGTACGGCACAGACCACGTAACTCTGTTGTATGCAGTGCACCAATATACACACACACACACATACCACGTCCTCAAATTAGAAATCGTTATAACTATGACATCTTGTCAGAATTAAATATCAAATATCCTTTCGACTATACTATCTATCAAACCGATTTTGATGAATAAACGTTGCTTCAATTTGTTATGAATTTTGTGAGAACCAAAAAATCTATAAATTGGTAGTAACAATTGTAAGTTTCTATTTAGCCATTTCATAGCCGGAACGATCCAGTGGTTGAAGATTTTTCTCGAATTACAGTTGATTTGTCACACTAGTATTGTGGTCATCAGACTGCAAAGATCTTGACTTAGTCAACTACAAAGTGACAAACATGCAGCTTATGCTCTAGCAATACGTCTATATCGGAGTAGTCGCACTGGGGACGTTGAAGGGTTGATTAATGGTGCAGTGATATACTCATATTGGAACGTAATCGATGCGCTTATCCATACCTGGCTAGCATTTGACCTCGCAGGTGGATCACTGAAGTCTCCAGCGCATGGCCTATGCGATGCCAGACGACATGGGTAGGCACCACACTGCGACTGTTGGGCTTCGAGTAGAATGGGACCACTGTGACGTCTGCGGCTGTACTGGTACAACGGTTATTATTAGCCTACTTTACGCAGGCCGGTAACGACACTGTGCCGATTTGAGTGTGGCGTGGCGGAGGTGTACGCTGTGCCGAGTGCCGTGTTGTCAGTGCTGGAAGTTCACAGAGCAGAGCGTCATATTTGTTTTCGACGAAAGTGCGACAGAACTGACAAACGTTTTCTGCTCGGCGGCGGCTGCGTAGCTTTCATTCGGATAATTTGGTCTCGCCATAGGACTTGTAACGTCACAGACACTGCACTGGACGATTTCTCTGTGTGTCTCTCTGACAGATGCTGACAGTGACCGACAACAGTCGTTCGTTGTTTTCTTGTCGCGCTGATGTGACGCGCAGCTCTGTATTCTGTCGCCCGCCGTCACTGTCTGTCTGTCTGTCTGTCTGTATGTATGTACCACACGTTCATGCCACGTTATAACTAATTCAAACGCGCTCGCCGACGTCGTCGCCGTTTTTGACGCTTAACTTGCATTCTCTCATCATTCTTGCTCTAAGCCAGTAAGCAACTCAGTAAGACGGTGACACTGTGGTTGTCGTTCGACTCATTCGTTCACAGATTGCCGATGTCTCGACTCAACGCTGCAGTCAGTTCTGACACCGTTTATTCTCACTGCACGACACTCACATAAATCGCTAGAAAAACCGTTAAAGTAATCATTCATCGTATTCTGTTATGTTTGTTGCACGTACAAAAACGAATTATTCGATTGCGTGACTGTTACGAATTGTGATCGGCGCACGTGGAGATAGGCCTACAATGAACGACCTTATTTCTTTATGATTTGATTCGTTTCATTGTTTTTTCTTTTATTGAGTTTATTTCTCGTTGGTCGGCTTGACGGTTGATATTGCACTGCGTCAGCCCGTTCTTCTGTCTGTTTGTCCCACGTGACATGTATATTGAAAAGACGTCCGGTTTTAATTGTTAATCCTCTCTTGTTCGCAGCACGAATTACTGCTACACGCTATCACACTATTAGTAGAGCAAGCAGAAACGTGTTCCTTCTTTCCGTAATAAGTAAGTAGGCGAGCGTTCGTGGACGTTGAAGACACTTGAATAGACAGCGTCAAAACACAAGATGCCACAGCGACGCTGACATGACTGATGTGTGTCACCGACAATGTCCGTTCAAAAAGATCTTTTCCAGCTTCCATTTGACCATTTGACCATCCCGTCAGCTTTTTGGAACACTACTGACGAATCTGCACCATTGGCAATTGAATACGTCCAAAGTATATACAGACCACCAACATGACCGCCAGTGATCAAAGGATTGATGTACCAGTCATAGCACCGTGTAATAAAATTAAATTAATATAATACTCCCTGCCGTATGATTTACAGGCTGTTAAAATCACTATTTAAATCAGTATTTTACTGAAAAGTTGTTAATTCAAAATGCTATCGCTGTCCATACTAAGGAGCAAAAACTGAAGTACGACTTCCTTTAAAATGGTTAAAAGGACATCTAGTCTGTCCGTGGACCATTATCATCGGCACCCTCCGCATGTCACGTGTCGTTGACGTCACAATTGCGTCACAGTCGTCCTCTGATTACAGACGTTGCAGTCCAACAAAATGCGTCCTGTAAGACCAGTAAACTAAACCCGGCGACTGTTAGACGTGCAGTAATAAATGCTGTTTGCAGTGACTTAGCCGAGTCGACTCAGTCCGTCCGTGTCCATGTTTACGGATTTCAAGCCGAGTCCAATGTTTACAGTGCAAATGTCAATCAAACGAGCGCGCGTTGATGTAATGTAATGTAATGTAAAACGTAAATTTATAGCGCATCATCATCGCCAAAGCCTCCAATGCGTTGATAAACACAGACGGCACCTATAATCAGTTCACATACGTTTATTTGTTTATTGCAGTCTTTATTTCGGACAACCCCAAAAGTGGTGGTTTATTTATACGTCATTTATTCATTCATTCATATTCGTTTAATGAGCCGTAACAGAACGCATAGCATACAATGAGTATCCTAAGTTGATAATTTCACACGAAATGTTTACAATAATAAAAATAAAGTTTATCTATCAGTCCAAAACGCATGTAAATAAATACAGTACGGTATCTCGTTATTGCCCAGATATTTTTGAATGGTGACTGTCCGCCATCTTGAATTTGTTTAAGCGTGCTTGCGACCACCCACCCACCGTCTTGTGCTTTTAAGAAAGCAAAATTTCAAATTCCGAAAGGGTTAACATTGGTACGTTGCGTCATTTTTGCATTTTTGCATTCTCAAACAGCGTCAAAATTGGTACAAGTATTTGGGAAAGGGGTGGGTGCGAAATCTCGCGTCTTCTATTGACGTTTAATACCAAACGAAATGAGAATTTTGCGTTTCTAGTGTGTGAAATGGCGTCGTTCGTGCTGCTGTGTGGAGTAGATGTGGACGAAGACGGCGGGTCATTGTTTGCAGAGCGAGTGTTTCGAGGTTCAATCGACGAGTCAGCAGCAAGTGGTGACGAGGTTCTTCTGAACATTCCGCTGTCACTGGCCAGCAGACGGGGACTAGCCGGAGGTACAGTGCAGTATCGCCGTCATTCGTGCTCATGCATTTATGTAACGCCGCTTCATCGCTGTTCGCCTCTAGTCTCGTCCTACGTGCAACGTAACTAAAATCTCTATGGTCAGTCTCTATGGTACTGACAGACCGTGAGTGACGTATGCAGCACGGGACAGCCCTGTCCTGTCACTGCATGACCGTAATCAATCTGCCTACGAAATTTGACGCCCATTTTCAAATATATACAGCGCATCCCAAAATTTAGACGCGTGCAGTCGATATAGTGCGTTAAACGTGTGTTAAACGTTTAACTGAGTGGAGTGAATTGTTAATTATAGGCTCAAAGAGCCTATATTGAAAATAATCTACGGGACAAAAACGGTCTTCGCGTATTCGGCAATAACTCCGCCGAAAGTAAACCGATTTGGATGAAATCTGGAACAGCGTGAGCCGAATTTGGGGGCTAGCCCTGGCAGATTTTAGGCGCTATCCGCGACAGTTAGAGAGGGATCGTTTAAAAAAACACACAAAAACTGCTAACAAAATTTCAAGGTCTTGCGACTTCAAGCCGTCATAACTCCGCAATGATTACAGATCGCCGGAAATTCACTTCCAAATGGTCCCTCTACGGGATGTCTAGTTTCCATTTTTACCGTTGGAATCAATTCAGAGTCTTTCCTCTGGTTGTACGTTCCGTAGAAGAAAGGTACCTACCCAAATTTTCGGCAACGTCCGATGTCCGATATTGCGTATTAAAACCAATAGTACGCCGCAGTGCTGGTGCGGCCTAGCAAGCGATATGCTGAAGAAAAGCAGACTGAATTGGAAACTGAAAATAAGTAACACGGCAGATAACGCTGGCATCACTCAGTCGCAGGCACGTGACACTAGGTATCGGCGAATGCAGGAACTAAACGGCTTGTGCGTCAGTAAATAAGTAAACAGTTGTGTCACCTGTCGAGTACTCCGGTAGGAAACGCTCTCTTCGAGCCTATATTGCAGTGTGTCTCCAGATACACTGCTACCCGTCTAGTTGTTAATTGTTGGCAGATGAAATCTGCGGCTACACGGTGTACAAATGGCGCTCCGAGCTGCCGTTCAATGTGGTCCTGCTGGATAGACGCACTGGAGACGCCAAGCTCGTGTTGGCTGAAGGTGCTCGACTTGACTACGAACTGAAACGTAAATACAGCTTCGACGTCGCCGCGTACGACTGTCAGACTGGAACTCACGCACCGAGGTCTGTCCGTGAGCACTCGCTATCTCGCCAATAGCTGCCTCCATGACCTCTCGCTTACTTGTCTTACAATAATAGTCGACTCAGCGTGTAGTGTGCAGGTTAAGCGTGGCAAGACTTAACTATTTTGAACCATAATTTTTGGAGGCTTCAGAAATTTAGAATATGCATTTTTTTCGTAAACGCATAATTTGTACAATAGTTAGTTACGTATATCTTAAGAGATTAACCGGTACTCAGATACTACTGATGTGTCATACTCAGCCACTGGACCAAGCGAAGAGAAGGATCAGATACCTTTGTGAAAAAAATGCAACCTTCTGTTTTTTGTTATCTTGTACTTTATTACATTACATCAACTTAAGCGCTTTCACGTTTACAACAGTAAATAGCCACTACCGATTATTGTGGAATTATTCTGTTTGTACTACAACCGTGTCATTTACTTGTTAACAACACGTGTTTCTGTACTCGGTGTTATTTAGCAGTTTTAATTTTCGACTTAATGTAGTTATAGTCATTGTTCACATATAGGGGTTTAAAACTTCAACGATTTATATAGTTATGCATGTTTCGGTTCACGCCATGGGCTACGGCGCTACTCCGTATGTGTGCGCTGTTGCCAGAGAGCGAGTGAACGTCTATGTTGATGATATGAACGAATTCTCGCCCGTCTGGAACGCGCGTCAGTACTCGGCCGCCGTCGACGAAGGTTCTCAACACAACGACATCATCCAGGTCTCGGCGAGTGACGCCGACGGATCGCCTGGAATGTCAAAGATCTGCCAGTATCACGTGGTCACTCCTGGAGTCCCATTCGAAGTGGATGAACTCGGTAAATATACGACCATCACCTCGTTCACAAACTAACGTGTGTTTCTATTTCAGAGCCGAGGCGGTTAAAGCGTCTCCTGGGTCAGACTGCAAAACTAAGCACGCAATAAAGTCTTTATTCGGGAACGAAGAGAGGCAGACAGGCAGCCTCTTTACACGCGAGATGTACCGTTTGTCCCGACGGTGCAGGGCTGTATAATTAAAGTGCGAAGGGTGTTTCGTCTGGATATACGCGCCTGCATATTACACAAACATGTTTGAAATTCGCTTACAGAAGACAGACGCACATAGAGGCAGACATCTGGGTGGCCAAAAAGCGGCAATTCACGCACTGCAGGTCTCTGCGTAGTAGCTCGAGACCGCGTTGCGTTGCGTGCGTTGCGTGCGTGTTTCCGTCGTGAAATGTTGGCAGAGAGCTGATGAGCTGGGTGCCGGCCAGTCAGTTGAAGCATCGTGCGTGATGAACCTCCCAGAACCACGATTAGTCTTCATCGTCCATCGACGTCGGCCAGAGACGTGATAATAGAACGACAACCACAATCGGAAGACTTAATTTACGTTGTGGATGTGACAGCATAGGCCCAGCTAGTACAAAGTCGCAAACAAACTCACCAGTGTTGATACAATTACAACAGTCAGGAGGCTGGGTTAGACAATCACACATAATCGTACATACTGAAAGTTAGTTACATTAAACGTTAACGAGAAGCTCTGCTACTGCAGAGGAACCGCGCGACGCGCTATGTTAGTCAATTCGTACAACGTTTCACGAGATATGAGAGTTAGCAATGTTTAAAACAGCAAAAGTGACCTTCAAGGTCATTCCAATGATGCCATTCGATAGGTCACATACGATTTCCTATTAGTGTTCCATTGCAACTATGTCTGTATCTTTCTCCGTTAATGAGATATTATCACTTACTTCCTGAAATCCAAAGAGGTCACGTGACACATCACGCATCCCTTTCGGGGGTAATACATCATGCATGCGCTAGTACTCCTGTGTATCAATCAGCAAAGGACATTTGAAGTGCCTATAGCTTCACCATTTCCAAAGATATGATTGGGGCAAAATTAAAATTTTAACACGGGTCACGTGACCCTGAACGCGCCCCTTTTAAAGGCAGTTTGTCCGCCGTATGCTGGGACTTCAAATATCCTACCAGCGTACAAAATTTGATCACTCTAGCTTCAGCCGTTCCAGAGATATGGTTGGTGCCCACCAAAATTTAAATAGTTCACGTGACCTGACCACGCCCCATTCAGGGACGTTTTGTCATCCTTGGGCTAGCACTTGCTACTATCAACCTGCCTACCAAATTTGAAGTCTCTATCTCCGCCCACTACGAAGATATGAAAAGGGATTCAAAATGTGGAAAATGGGGCGGTTTGTAGTTAGGGGTCACCCAAGGTTACTGAAAATAGCGCCATTCGATAGAGTTCATACGATTTTCTAGCCTTCCGTAGTAACTATGCACCGTTTCTGAGATCTAGCGAGATATTGGTCTAAAATCGCCGATTTTAACCTACACACCTCTATTTGGCGTCATGTTGGGGGTGATCCTGTAGGAATTGCTCCAAGATTTCTGGCTTCAGAAATTAGAGTTTCTTGGCTATCATATGGCGTTTTTAGTGATCCAACGTTTAGCCATCTCTGTAGAACTCCGACTTGTGGCAGACAGACAGATGGACAGACAGACGGACAGACAGACACACAATGACAGCATATACCACGCGGCGCTAGCATAGCGTCGCGCGGTAAAAAAAATAAACCAAAAACACTCCGTAACAGGCGTCACAGACCGTTATGGCGAATTCGACTCTAATAAAGCTATGGCACTAAGGATCTCTTCCGAAACAGGTGGAGGAACAGGGCCGAGTGGAACTGAGTGTAGCCGAGGTTCAGTGGGACGATATAGACGGTCGTTGGACGGAGATAAAGATGACGGTGGCGTGTTACTGAGTGTCTTGATTGCATCTGTCTCAAATCTGCAGTCCCACAGGTCATCATTCTTCAAGAGCGCTGCAAGTCCCCGCTTTATCACACACTCGACTGAAGCGTCCGTCGAAATGGCGTCGGTAATTGCCTGCTCGTCAGTCGTTGCAAGGCGCGCCGCGCGGTCCTGTGGCAGCAGCCATGCACTGTGCATGGTCGTTGTCAGCCAAAGATGACGCGTCATCATCATTTTCGTCATCGACGTCGACAAATCAATTATTCACCGTATACATTTCCATAAATCGCGATTAGCGTTCCATACTAGCCGCCTGCCGGGCGGCGAGTGCAACGCAGCATACGTCCACCACCTCAAGCACTTCTCTCTCTCTCTCTGTGTGTCTCTCTCTCTCTGTCTGTCTGTCTCTAGTCGAGGCTCGAACAAGTCGCGGTTGTTCGCTGTATCTGCGTCACCGTCGTCGTCGTAAAGCATCTCATGCGTTAATTCCCGACTTTACTCCATCAAGCTGCCGCACCTCTGCAGCTTCCGACTGTAAGCCCAGCCGGCCATAGTCACAACGATAATATACGACCGCGAGTTTGCTCGTTCGCGGAATCAAAAGTCGCTGAACACGTCAGTTCCGGCACGCTGCGTCCTATTCATAGGGTGAAGTGACGTCACAGTAATCTATGGTCACGATATGATCTCCATGATGTGGGGCATGATGTCGTACTGTGCGACGTTAACTGCTAAAGATTTATCACGTTATTTAAATAAAATTGAATCCTTAGGTTTAAGAAAAGCTTAGCGCTTGCTCCACATCATGGCGGTCAAAACAGTTGGCATAGATAGGAATGAAGAAATTACGTCCCTGTCACCCTATGTATAAGAGTCATTTTACATAAATGTTTATTCACCACGAAGGTAGTAACATAGAACAAACAGACAACATGAAAGACAGACAACAGAAAAAGACGGAGACAGAATAGAAAATAATTAAGAAACGACACATTTAAAACCTAGCATGAGGTCAGAGGTTACCATACTTTCCGCTGACCTGAATTTTTAGATTCAGTGACCTCAGATACACCGTAACATTCATTTTCAGAAATCTCTAGGAACCACGTCTGTGTCCCCAAAACGAAAGCTGGACGGGCTTCTGGAGTTGATGGGTCGATAAAAGGTCCGGCGTCATTGGAGCCTGAAGTGGAAACGTGTCTTTTTAATTTGTCCACGAGTCAATAGCAACGTTGTTGTTGAATGTTTTGCTTTCGGTGTGGAACGTAAATGTTGACAGTTGATGGCGTGCAACTGAACTAAAATGTCTAAAGCGCTTCAGTGGAGTAGTTAAGTAAGCAAATTAAGAAGAGGTAATGTGTTATTTTTTCAGCACAGTTGTTTTTCATTTACACTTTTTTTCTGTTAGTTAACTTATTTTGTTCTTTAGTTTATATGTTACGTTTAGCGTGTTGGCGCTACGCTAGGGCATTGGACTTGCGATTGACAGGTCGCGGGTTCAAATCACAGCAGGTCCGCTTTCACGTAACGTAGTCAACTCAGCCTTGCATCCCTCCGGGGTCGCTAAATCGAGTACTTGCTTCGGATGGGGTAAAGGCGGAATACACACATCTTTCTGCCGGGTGGCAGGTAACACTGTGTGATCCCATATGGCATGTGAGTTTCCCATATCGGTGAAAGCCAATAGTTGATGCTAACTGCTATACACTGTTTACTTACTTTACTTACTTACAGATACAGTTAATTCTCTCTGCTTGTTGTACTCGTTCTGGGGATGACGTCTGCGTCTGTAGGTTACGTGCGTAATACGGAGCCGCTGGACGCAGACAAGAAAGAGATCTACAGTTTCCAGCTGCAAGCCGAGGATTGCGGAGGACGAGTGTCTGAGGACGCTACTGTTCACGTCCAAGTTAACCCAGTATGCCGACGTGGACTCACAGGTCTCTCATCGTATGCCTATAGACTCCTGGACGTCTCTGCTTCATAACGTTTGATAGCGTTTCGTCCGCACTTAATAACTTGTTGATACTTGCAGTTGTTTTGGACTGTATGTTTTGGTACAGTCGCTGTATATTGTTTTTTGTATTCATTGTTGTGATACTTTAAACACTGTGGTTGCATTTCAAATAAATATCTATATATCTATTTATCTATCTACAACTGGCCAGATTCCTACCATTTGTAAATACACACACGGACAGACAGACAGACAGACAGACAGGTACAAGACATAGAGCAGGCTAAGGCGACTTGGCAATGAAGTCAGTGGTTGTCTGTCTGTCAGGAGTGAGTGACGTACAGGTGCGCAATGGTAAACCACGTGCTCTGATGCCCAGCGCTCGACTGAGAGTCTGTGACGTCACCTGCAAGCCGGAGCGTGTCTCGGTGACGTCACGACTTCAGACGTCGCTGATTGGTCGAGGCTGCGACCGACAACAACTCTCATTGGCGGAGCATCGCCAGCTATGCGGTTAGTCATCATCACCACTGTCATAGTGAAAGTGAAACTAGTCCGTGGGTTTTAACAGTCGTTGTTGATTCCGGTTCGAATAAAATGATATCGTATGATGACAGCCGTACCGTTCATTAGTGTCCTCAATGATGTAGTCTGTTGTAATTTCTTCTTCATACTGTAGGCCTGCGTCTATTTTTAACATTTATCCCTGTGTGATAGAATATTACGTTATGACTCAAGACCAACTAGATATTGATGATGACATTTCTAGTGCTTCAGTTCTAGCTTCTCTGTAACAGCCAGACGTCGGTTCTTCTACGTCACTTTAGCGAAGCCTTTCAATGACGTCAGAGCAAGCACCTAGCGACCGCCTGCTGCGTCGTTTGATACTTGTTGTTATTTTCAAACAACAGTCGGCTTAGTTTGAATCTGAAGTACTGCAGTAAACGCAAGTCGTAAGTATTTAGTACGTGAGTCACACGGGAACACCGAAAAAACGTTCGTTGTGTTCTGTGATGAAAATTGATTTTAACACGAATTTAACACGAGTGCTTATTACAAGACTTGTTTAATTCACTGTCGGTGGTGA
>Ga0209780_1004203_pt1 | contig 11011 bp, 6 predicted proteins | sample WorMetexBAHAMAS2_FD_187384 | JGI IMG/M metagenome (GOLD analysis project Ga0209780, IMG submission 187384) | Marine gutless worms symbiont microbial communities from Max Planck institute for Marine Microbiology, Germany - Inanidrilus exumae... | ecosystem: Host-associated > Annelida > Digestive...
AGTCTCTACGGCGATATTATACCGTCACCGCTCGCGTCGTAAGACCGATTCTATTACGAGCGCTGATTGGTCAACGCGCTCGTAATAGAATCGGTCTTACGACGCGAGCGGTGACGGTATAATATCGCCGTAGAGACTCGCTGGCCTTGACTACTGTAAAACGCTGCTGAGTGCTGACCTGTTGAAAGTTTTATTGGACGGCTCTCAACGCTGCGCGAATTACGGTTTGTTTACGACTTTTTATTGCATCTATTGTCAAACAGTCGATAATCGTCGATCGTTTCGTCGTGATTAGACAATAATGACTCGGAAGATAAGCATAAACTTTAGAAGGGCGTGTTACTAAGATGGGCAAATTTTTTACTCCACCTAATGGGAGAGTTTAATGCTGCTTAATGAATCCGTTACTATTGTTTGATATTGCTCACAAAAGTTACGTTCTTGCAGTGATAATACTGAACCCTGTAGCAACAGTGCAGTAAGGCTTTGAATGATAAACGTTGAATAAATCGTATGAATCGCATGAAATTTTACATAATGTACGAAAAATTGTCAGTAACTGAACATCGACAAGAAAAGACATTTCTAACTCTCGTCAACTTACAATATAGGTCAGTATTTTGTGCTATCATAATTTGGTGAATAAAGATGATTAAAATTGCTAATATATGGTATACATTTTTTACCAGCTAATGCACTCTCAGCTTCAGAAAATTCGACAATATAGTGGAACAACCAATATTATAGTAGGCGTTTCCAAGTTAACGAAAATATCAAAGTATTGTCAAACACTGCATGCTTTACATTACATACGACTACCACATTTATAGTGCCCTGCCAGTTATGCTAGCAATTTTGTACGATCGACTGCTCTTTACATTATTTAAATAGTAAAATTACCAATTAAAAGTAGCAGTAAAATAGGTCACGCGTGACGTGGCTTGAAACTCCACCAATCTGATACATGCATGTGGGACAACTCGTGAATTGCCAATTCGCGAACTGGTCATCTCGCGGACTGGTCAACTCGCGGATGCCGCCCCTACTCTACCAGTAGTTGTTTCATGTTTGCTTCTGTGAATATTTTGAAACATAGCGCGCAAACGAGTACGAAAACGCAAATAAGTATAGGCCTACTCGAAAAACAGGTGGCGCGTTGGCGCAACGGGTAGAGCGTTGGACTTGCTATCAACAGGTCGTGGGTTCAGATCTTACTCGGGGCATGTTGACAAGATTTCAAGTGACATAGCACGTCGCGCGGTCCATGTGCTACTGTTGAGCTTCTTGTTTGACATCCACGGCAAGTACGGTGGAATCAGACAGAGGTGCATACTGGATTGCACTGCTGATGTATCAGCCTCTAGCTTGTTATTTGGCTGGAAGCTAGGCTTCCGCCGAATAGTGGATTTACTCTACGGGGCAATTTGGCGATGTTCACGCGTTCGGCTATAACTCAGTTGAAAGTGAACCGATTTGGATAAAATCTGGAGCACTCTGAGTACATTGTTTGGGGCTGGCCCTGGCCGATTTTGGGCGCGATCCGCGCAGTAGCGACAGTTTGAGAGGCAGCCAATTTTTTACTAGTAAAAAACGTACGATTTCGCCGATTTTCCGTCTGACAAATTTCACGAAATTTGAAAAAAAACGTCGATTGGTGAAGCAATGAAAACTTTCGGAACAGAATTTTAGAAATTTTACCGCAAGGGGTCTTTTTCCCCCAAAACGCAAAAAAATCATCCTCAAATTTCAACGTTTTACGACTTCAGGCCGCCATAACTCCGCACTGATTACAGATGGCCCGAAACTCGCTATCAAAATAGTTCTCTACGGGATGTCTAGTTTCCATTGTTACCGTTAGAATCAATTCAAAATCATTCCTCTGCACTGTCCGCTCCGTACAAGAAACGTACTTTCCCAATTTTCTGCAACGTCCGATGTCCGATATTCGGTAAAGCACGTACGCCGCTGTTTTGCCTGTCGATCGATATGGAAGAAAAACAGACTGAATTGGAAACTGAAAATAAGTAACACGGCAGATAACGCTGGCATCACACAGTCGCATATACGTGACATTAGGCATCGTCGAATGCAGGAAGTACACAGTTTGTTCACAGATAGCGGACCACTTTCAGCCGAATACTGTATTGTGGGAATTCAACACAATACAGCCATCTAGTTGGTCATGAAAATGTCCCTTTATTTTGCATTACACGTAATACATCTATATTATCACTAATATTGGCAGTCGTCAAAGTTTCCTTAAGTGAATTTGATAGTTTCTTGATTATTTATTTTTGTCTACGGTTGACTATTCCTCCTGACAGTGTTCAGTGTAAACTTTTGATCCTGATCTATAGACCTAAGTGCGTGGTCTTGATCTTGGTCTCGAGACCCAGTGTCAGGGTCTTGATGTTTGGCTCGAGTCCCATGCAGGTGTCAACTGTTTATTAGTGATTTCTAACCATGTCGGCATTGCACTGTTTTATTTAATTCAATTATGACAGTCAAAATTATAGCCCATGAATGTTTTCTGTTCATAGATAAACTCATATACGCATGCTAGCAAGTATAGATGATACACAGTATATAGTACAAGATATTATATCTGCAAGGTTAAAAATAACTTTGATAATTTTCAAGGTCACTCGAGGTCATCGGCGATGTCGCTGTTCAACAGAACACGCGTTTTTATTAGTATTTCTATTGCAATGACATTTTAGGGCTGTGGGTTTTGGCGTCACTTCTATTTGGGCAACAGAGTCTATATGTCGTACGTGTGATTTTATTGCGCATCCGTGTATAGCCACATTTTTGCTTTGTTTTGCAGTCGAAGTGTCGGATGATCAGACACGACGGAACTAATCACGATGCTTGGACTAGGGTCGTTTCCAGCTTCCGACAACACCACGTTCCAGGTGTTCCAGGATCAGGGTCGTGCATGTGGACAGAATCAGCGCTCGGTGAGTCCCTGGACGCAGCGGACTGCCGTCGAATGTTTTTCGGACTACCACGTGCCAGTAGACGCGTCTTCCCGACTTCCGTCTGACCAGTTCACGCCTCAAGAGTATCCCACCATGACGAAACTGCATCCACGTCAGCTGCAGTGGGTGAGTTCGCACGCGCACGGCTACGACGTGGCAGCGATGTCGTACGACGTCGAAACGATTCAGTCCGCCGGAGGACATCACCACGATCAACTTCCGCCGGTCTCGGTTACTACATCGAACGGTGTTTGGTCGTCTCAGTTCAACAGGGCGGCCTCTCACACCCTCGTCTCTGCTGGAACCGACGGTTCTGGCTCCAACCATCCGCTGCAGGCGTTCCAAGACCCCACGAACAATTATTTAATGGACTGTCCTCTGAAGCAGGTGGATTATAATGCGGCAATGAGGCCGGTCTGTGGACAGCTTGTCGCCAGCAGTTTGTCTCCGTTCAGCGCCTGTCCGCCTAGTCATTCCGACAGCTCGTCTTACGCCGTTCCGTCATCGTCGCACTCTTTCAACGGCGGAGGCGTCAAGAGCGATCCAGACGGCCCAGCCGACTGGCACTGCAGTACACTTCCGCCTGTCTGGCATCAATCAACCTGTTCCACGACGTCGCCAGGACAACCGACCCCGGGTGCCATCGGCTACACGTCGCGGTCGTACCCCAGCACCATATCGTACGCAGCAGTACCGGACGACTGGTCCGCGGTGCAGGAACAGAAGCCGACGAGAATAACACCATCAATGTCAGTCGGTGAGCGAAAAACTAGCGCCTGTGCTGTATAATGATAGCTATGATGGTGTATCGCCATGCAACACGGTACGAAAACTGTGATAAGATTTTCTGTGATAATCGATTTTTTGGTTTTTAATTCCCTTTCGTTATTTTTTCTCTTTGTGATTCCACGTGACAGAAGTAGATTTTCAGTGCACGCTAAAATTCCTATCGCTCATACCGTAGTAAAATGTGTAAAGGTCTGTTCACACTGCCGCCTACAGAACTGAACTTAACTGAACTCAACTGCCCATTTCAGTTCGGTTCAGTTCGGTGTCGGCGGTGCGAAGAAGCCTTAATGTTCCACTCATGATATGTCGAGGTGGGTGGTCCTGGTAGCAGTGACAGTGGAATAATCAATGTGTTGAAGTAACACCAGCTTTAAACTGTTTTAAACAGTTTACTGTAAATTTACGGTTCGCATTTGTCATAGGATCATACATCCAAATCTGACATTTAACCAAGACTTAAATGTCGGTTACATACCATATTTGATATTACATTACATATCAAATACGGTATGTATCCTTATACCATATTTGTCTGTATGGGGACACGAAAGGGGCGACTGAAAAATGCACGACCTGAAAATGACAAACAAAGTCGCAAAGATAGGCCTAAGTTAACGGTGACTGGAAAATGACGGACAACATTAAGTTTCATGTATCGCTCTCCTGACTCCTAAGGTCCTAATGATTGTAGTTGCAACGTTTGTTAAATTTCACGTTTTCAAGCAAACTTGAGTGTTCAGCTACTTTATAGTTATCTTTTCTTGACAAGGTTCCGATGTCGGCAAGTTATCGGTAACAGCGAAGTCAATGACGGCATAAAAAAGTACGTTTTATTACAAACGATTAGAGCTACATGAAATCTACACTACAAACTACAAAAGCCACAAAACTCTAGAAACTACAATGGAGTTTAATATAACACAGTTCTAGATGTATATCACTGTCAGTAAGTTATCAGTGTTATACACGCGTATAAAATATGGCGATTCGCGAGCGACGTACATGACAGCCGTTCGGCATCGTCTGAATAGAAACGTGACTGGTTGCACGGCACAAAATCGACGGCATCGCGCGGGTTTACGAGGCAGACGTCGCAGAAGGTTGCTGACTGCGTCGACGTGGCATCAGCGGCTTCAGCAGACGACGGCGCAGACTCGGTCTACTGCCGCTGGTCGCCGGTGACGTCGTTGTCGTAGCTGGCGACATCTACAAGAAGCGTGGCGTTGTGTATGACGACTGACGAGGCTGTGGCTAATGGCACAAAGGAACTGCATCTTGGTCATCATCTTCAAGTGTCGTCATCAAACCGCTCCGCAGTACCTCCAGGAGCTGTGCGTACCTGTTACGGCTAGTACAAGTCCTCGCCACCTACGCTCTGCCGCTCGTGGCGATCTGCAAGTGCTAGCCTGCCGCAGTACCAGTTTTGGACCACGCAGCTTTGCGCTGTGTATCAAATCAAATCAAATCAAATTTATTTGCGACAAAGCAGATGAACAATTTTTATAGTAAGGCTAGAAATATGTCGACAGGACACAAAGGCAGTTTTAAAACTGCACTAACAAGTGCCCTAAGAATACAATGACGAGGATGTGACTTCGGCAAGAAGGAACTGCATCTTTGTGTAAGAACAGGCATATGCACGCCTTAATGCGCGTGTCGTTCTGCAGGTGTAGGGAACTCAACGCTAAATCCATATCCATCCATATATTTATATAAATTCCAGTTGACATATCGCAACAGGAGTTCATGCGAAGAGGAACACAAGAATATATATATATGCAATGAATAAAAGACACGGTAAAAACCAATACTCTTAAATACGCTTAGCGTAACTGCTCGAGTACGCAATACCCTGGCTTTTGCATTCTACATGTATGGCAAAGTCCATGACATGCATCCAGATTCTGTGGCGTCCAAGTAGCTTCGATTTCGCCGCCAGTAGCCACGTAGCCCAATACTAACAAGATAAGAGGATGCCTGTTTGACGCTGGAGGCATTCCACTGCGCGCTTTCGGTGCGGCGATTGTCCAGCCGAGTGAAAGACTATTAAAGTGCTGGGATGATATGCTAATTTGTGATTGGCTGATAGTGCATCAGCAGCCCACCGACTGTTATTTACACACGGCGACAATAGATCAAAGGCGCCGACGTGTGACCCACTGCAGGTGAAAATCGAGACGACGTCTCCGCTTGTCTGTATTTAGTTTCGCGTTCCCTACAGCTTTATCTCATTGTTGCATCGATGTACCTTGGGCAACTGTAGAGTGAAAAAAATTCATAATAGAGATAAAACAAACACAAAAAACGTAATAGTATAGTAGTAGTACGATACAGTATATTTACGTGCGCTCGAAAGCTGACGAGATGGCCAGCTTAGTCTAGCGCACTGCACAGAAACTAAAAAATAAGGAAAAACTAAAAACAACAACCGAGTAGCTCAGAAGAAACAGTCCGGGCAAACGTCCTTGAAGACAGTGAGGAAAGAAGTGAAAGAACGGGGATAGGATTTGTGAAGCAGGTAGGTTTTAAACCGGGAGTGAAAGAGAGACGGAGTTATGGATGAGCAGAGTGGTGAATCAACAGAGGAAGAAGTGATAGGTGAAGGAGTAGGTGAGTCGGAAATAGAGGAACTGGTACCAGAATAAGGTTGACGAAGAGATAATGGGGAGTTGATTTCAGAGACAAAATGAAGCATAACGAAAAAAGCTGTCAGTGATTTTTAGAGAGGATGATCGGTGGCCGAGCAAGAGTAACGACGGATGAACAGCAAGGACTTCGAGGACGTGGAACAGAGATGAGGTTATAAAGGTATTGAGGTTGTGCAGTTGTGAGAGGTAAGTGAGAGAAGCTTGTGTTCGATGCATTCAGTGATTCTGAGCCAGTGGAGAGAGCGTAGGATGTGAGTGTTGTGTGCTAGTAGTATCTTTTTATTCTCTATTTCCCGTCTGATTCAAAGTCACCGATTATTATTTGGAACGTTTCTTCTTAACTGTATTTGGTTTTTGCTTTTTCGTTCTTTTCATTATTTTTCTGTTCTGGTTTCGTGTGGCTATATAGCCGCTATAACAGCTTCTCGGCGCCCGTTGATATACAATATCGTATCGTATCGTGTGTTTGGGATAGTACTGTAGTAGCTGCCGTGTGCGGGCGTCTGTGGCTATGGGAGGACTACTTCTAACTGAAAGCCAGTAGTTAGCCAGAAATCATAAGTACAAAACCGACAGGATGTCTTCACCATCCAAATTTTACATTTTTGGGGGCTGCCGTACCCACACTCCTTCACAGATCAGATAGAAATTTGTCACGCAACACGGTACCCAAGGTGCTCTTCCTTGCCAAATTTCGTTTTGATTGGTGAATCACTTCGCCGTTGCTGGATCAACACGAATCTCAGCTATCGCAACATATTATTTAAAAATCGCCAATTTGAACCTATCCCACCTTTATTTGGCGCCCCATCGGGGTGACCCAGTTGGAATTTCGCCGAGATCTTTGGCATCAGTATACTGGAATCCCGGGGCTATCATCTAGCGTCATTTGTGTGATTCTATGTTTAGCTATTTTGGTACAGTGCGGGCTTGTGCCGGACAGACGGACGAAGAGACGGACAGACAGACGCACGACTACAACATATACCGCGCTAGCATAGCGTCGCGCGGTAAAATCTGTTAATTGCAAAATCCAGTGACTTCAGCTAATATTGGTACAGTGAGAGAGATTCTAACTCGTACAGAAGTATTGGAATTTATATTTTGATAGAAATCATGTGTAAAATAACTTCTTCCAATCCGATACAGTTCGCCCAATTTTTTTCCAAAATGCTATTGGAGGCTCGATAAAAACTTCTCTTGCATGCGTCCAATGAGCATTTCGTATTTCACATCTCAGTTGTCCACGGTAAGCAACGGCCAGATAGGCTTTTGATAGAAGTACAAGTCCTGTCACAACGAGGACCAATACGCATACAACACGATTTGCTAAAATTGATAGACATGTCCAACAAGGCTGGCTCACGTTCACAAACATTAAACGTTTCTCTAGCAGAGTGACAGATGGTGACAACAACAGAACGAATAAAATACAAATATAATATACTAACGTCGTCGGCGTACAGCATAATGTAACAGCCTGCGAACGAACAAGGCAATTTACTCAAATCATCTAGACAAAAAGAGAACAGAAATAGATATAATACGGCCTTGCCTGACTCCTAACTTTATTTCGATTACATGTGATAATACGTCGTTCCATTTTACGCAACTGTAACATCAAAATAGGTTTTCTGAGACTTCCAATAATTGAACAGGTATATGCCTTTTTACAAATTTAATAAACAGTGCATCATGATTTACTTTATCGAAAGCCTTGGACAGATCGATATTGCAGAAATTCACAGTACAGCCGGCTCTTATATGGCGGTCGACAAATTCGCGAACAGTATAAAACTAATGGCGTGACTACAGACAACAATAAAGCAGATACAGGCACAATGTTGGTATTGATCTCTTTGGGGTGCTAAGAAGTAGCGGAACAAATTCCACCGCTGAATCAGAACTTCCGGCACCCGTGCTTGCGAATCGAGTGCAGTGTTTAATAGGCGATTAATTATGAGCATGGACCGCAGTATACGCGTACATCACAGGGTTCGGCAGCAGCAGCAACAGATGTCGGGAGAGCGGTATTGGCGGAGATGAAACCGACGCACGCCGAAGGATGGTTGCCGGTAGTCACGCAGTCGGCGTCATTACGGCAAACTTTCATTTCCTCTCCTCTCTCTACGGTACACTTGGACATCCGGTCTAGCGCAAGACGGTGCTAATGTGGTGAGAAAAATAGAGACGCAAGCAACCGAGTCGAAGTAAACGACGTGTTGGGGCTATTGTAGCGCACCAGGTGCACTATTCTGTAGCGACGCTAGCGAGGCAGGGCTTCCGCATTGATGGCCGGGCACTGACTGACATCAAACGATCACGTGACCAGGACTTCTCTAATGGACAGGTGCCTTACCGTCAGGCGGTATATAGCTATTAGCCATATCTTTAACCATTTTAGTGCAGCGGGAATCATAATTTTGTAGCCTTTAATGAATAAAGACAAAATGTGTCAGTATTTACCCGCTAATACTTGTTCAGTTCCTTCGCACATTCGGGTCATAATATAACTATTGTATTTTAGGCTGCATTGCAGAAATAGCTAGATGCGGCCTGTTGTTACAGACGGAGTAGCGTGGTCTGTCTGTGTGTCTGTTTGTTTGTTGGTTACGTTACGTTCGTATGTCGTCTTATACTGAGTTTTAAAAAATGAATGCAAAATAAAATAAATATCGCGCTGTTTTGTCGGTGGTGCAGGTAAAACGCGAACACGAGACAAATACCGAACGGTCTACACCGAGAACCAGCGACTCGAATTGGAGGCGGAATACGAACGCAGAACGTATATCACGCCGCAGCGCAAAGCATCCATCTCTGCCGAGATCGGCTTGTCCGAACGTCAGATCAAGATATGGTTTCAAAATAGACGCGCCAAGGAGCGAAAGATGCGGTGTCGACCGGCCGCCAAACAGCAGCAGCAACAGCAGCCGGTAGAAAGTGAAAGTGAAACTAACAGCTGCGTCACGACGTCCTCTCCCGCCGACGCTAGTCCGTCACTATTGCCCGATGGCAAGTTTTTTGACGCGACCTTCTACGACCCACGCATGGTGTCAGTGACCTCTCAACCGACCTACTTTTCAACAACGGCGCGCTAAACGTCGACATAATATTCATTTCAGACGGTGGCATGCAACAGTAAACGGTGCTAGATACGATGTGCCTATCCTACATTTGTATATTTCGCTATTGTTTAATTTTTGTTTTCCATCCTTGCTGTAGGCCTAGGCCTACCGCCATCTTTCGCATGTTTCGACGTATAGATGGGCCGCAATGAAGATTTCTATTTTTTTGTTGGACAGTGGAAGCTGTTCGTCTAGTTTCTGGCCTGCATAAGCCGCTGTAAACTGCAATTACTCGTTATATTTGTATATAAGAACGATTCGTAAAGAAACGGTATAAATTCACAGTTACACCCGCAATCAACCCATTTCGGCATTTTGTATCGTCTTCCATACCTTCGTAGTGAGTGGAGTTAGAGACTTTAAATTTGGTCGGTAGGTTGTAATTAGGTAAATTATTTTACTGAAAAAGTGTAACTTGTGTAAGATTTCTTATTTACTAATTATAACTAATCATACAAGTTGACTTTAAAAAAATAAAATTTAGTATATTTGGCTGGGTGTATGATTGAAGATGTTTTAAAGGTCAGAAAAGGAATAGTATTGATGTTGTGTTTGACCATAAGAAATACATTGTTAGTATGTGTTTAACAGAAAGTATTTGATTACAGTCTGTACATTTTGGAGGATCTGTGTGTTTAATAAGATAAGAATGTGTTAAACGAGTATGTCCAATGGGAAATCGGTTATATAAGATTTGGTCCTTTCGTTGCTATGAAGAAGGAAGAGTGGAACTGTCAACGTCTTTATTCAGAAACAGGACAACATGGTTTGATAACGACGACATTCGTTCTCTATTAGCAGCCGACCACAAACGTATATTTAGCACAACACTATACACTGTGTACCAAAAATGATTGCATGAAATATTCACTAGAAATTTTAAATGAACTTCATTATATATTAACATCATTCTACCAGCGTTAGGTATGATTTACGTCTATTTTGCACACATTTTGCATATTTCAATACCGAAATGTTTATTTTGTAGCAATTTTACAACAACCACTGACAAAGACCGTGCGTTTGCAATAGAGGACCAAACGCTGCAATCATGCAGGTAGTTTCGTATCAAAAGTTCTGTAAAAATGCCCGCCCTAACTAACACGTACACAGAGGTACGTCCTAATCCCGAAAAATGTTCACTCCGGAGACCAGCCAATCTCTTGGCTTAGTACTGAATAAACTAAACCGAACACAACTAAAGCAAACCAGTAACTGAAAGATACCATAATAACACAAAATAAACACAAAACTAACCAGATTTGCCCGCCTTTTACGACCTCCGGCCATGCAGCGCGGGCGCCAGTGGGGAAGCAGGGGGCCTGCCCGCACAAAAAATTGCCCCCCCCCCCCTGGGCGGGGCTGTGGCCAGGGTTTTTCCTAATGTATCGTTCGATATGTGCCCCGCAAAAACTCTCTTTGGACCCCCTACTTGCTAGACTCTGGCGCCGGTACTGACCCCCGCAGT
>Ga0209780_1004204_pt1 | contig 11010 bp, 6 predicted proteins | sample WorMetexBAHAMAS2_FD_187384 | JGI IMG/M metagenome (GOLD analysis project Ga0209780, IMG submission 187384) | Marine gutless worms symbiont microbial communities from Max Planck institute for Marine Microbiology, Germany - Inanidrilus exumae... | ecosystem: Host-associated > Annelida > Digestive...
GTGCAAAAAACCGACAGTTTATTGCTTAAATGCATAAAACATTAGTGATTGATAATTGGCTAACGTGTGTTCAATATATTTTGCAGCCATCTTTCGCAGGCCTGTTCGACGTCGTAGGCCCCATAGGCATTTGCCTACAATGCCTATGCCATGATCCGGGCCTGTCTCGGGTTATCGTGGAAGGACGGGCATAGAGACTTGGCAAACATTCTCGCATATAACTTACGTATATACAAACAAATTTATATAGCGCCAAAATCGTGGACACGAATCAGAGGCGCTGGCGCAGGGTGACTAGACAGTAAAAGCAGACTGAAAGAATAATTGTGACTTTAGTTGACGCTTGAACGTTGAGAGTCTGTCTATAGAGCGAATATGTTGAGGTAAATAGTTCCAGGTTGACGGTGCGGAAGTAGAACAGGATCGCCGGGAGAAGTGACTTGTAACACCCGTTGGAGGAACGTAGAGTTCGCGCTGGAACGTATGGAGTGATAAGCAGGTGTCCGTTGTACTTACATGCATGTGCGGTTGATGGCAGAGTGGTCAGTTAATGTCCAGTTGGCGGTCAGCGCGTCGAGTGGACAGAGACGGTCGAGCGTGCTGACGAGCGGTCTCGCGCAGCGCTTCGACAAGCCGTCCCAGTAGTGGTCCGGACATTCGTGCGCTGACATCTGGTCTCTCTTCAGAGCACTTGTAACTGCGCGCCGACACAATGCAACGATATAAAACTGCTCAAGACATCAACACTCTCAAGTATAGTGATGTAAAAGTTTCGCGCGATTTTGCTGGCGTGAATATTTTGTGAAGATTTTCACTGAAACTTTCATTGGAATTTTCATAGTTGACCACAGATTACAACATGGAGCCTTAATAATGGTGCAATCTGCGAGTCTTACATAATGTACAATTTCCGACAAAGACGGTCACATAGTAAAATATACTAAAAATACTTTCAAATGACGAGAACGTAAGTAGGAAACGCTAAAAGTAAAGATCCATCATCCTGTCAATTGTTTTGTTACGCTATTTGAGTATTACTCCACTTATTACTCGGCTCGAAGCTAGGCTTCGGCCGAATATTGGATTCACTTTACGGTCGGCTATAACTCCGCCGAAAGTAAACCGATTTGAGAAAAATCTGGAGCACTCTGAGTACATTGACGAAAGCTTGCCCTGGCAGATTTTGGCATTTTTTTGGCGCGACCCGCGCAGTAGCGACAGCTGGAGAGCCAGGCGAAATTGTGGTTTTTTGTCAGTTAAGCAACGCACGATTTCGCCGATTTCCCGTCAGCCACATTTCACAAAATTTAAACACAACACATTGATCGGTGTCGCGATAAAAACTTGCGAAGCAAAATTTTGAAAATTTTACCGTCTTCAAGCCGCCATAACTCCGCAATGATTACAGATTGCCGGAAATTCACTATCGAAATAACCCTCTCCAGGATTTCTAGTTTCCATTTACCGTAAATCGGTTCATTTTCGGCAGAGTTATGGCCGTACGCGTGAACACCGACAAAACGCGCCGTAAAGTGTATTCAATATTCGGCTGAAGTCTATCTTCGAGACGAATGATAATCCTTTATGTAAAATTGTGTGGGCGCCGTCTATTTGTCACTGCGACTACGCACTGCATGCCCTTTTGCGATTCCGAACGCTCTGGAATGGGAAGCTGGCCGTATGATCTACAAACTTTGATAAACAGAAAGCATGTCTGTTTTTTTCGAACACCCCATTGTACTCACTTTGCCGAAGAATAAAAAACTGCCTGTCATTTCAGTTCGCGTCAGTAAACTAAACGTCTGGCAACAGACGAAGTCGCTGACTTTCAATTAAGCCCGTCGTTCTACGTCATGGCGTGACGTCACGCTAAGGGCTCATCAGCTCTGACGTCATGTTAACCCTTTAATGGAAACATTAATCGCGCCGCAGAAGAGCAGGAGCTGCGCAAGTTTTGCTAGCTGGGGGTCCAGGGTAGGAGGTCTGGGGCTCAAATCCCCGGATAGAGAACAGAACGACGTTTGATTTTTTGACGTACATGTATACGGTAAACTTAAGGGCCAAGTCGAGTCTTGATAACATTTCTTGAGATGTGATTTTTATTGCTGCTGTTCGATTTATTACGTGTAGTTCAGTGTGATTTTAGTTGAACGATAGTTTAGTTTAGTCGCTTGTTATTTCTATTATATAAACATCGGGACTGTGTTTTCGAAATACGCCTGTTGGATTTGATTAGATTAAAATAAAAGGCCTGGAATTTTTTTCGACAATTCCGACCGCATTCAGGTTGCTGAGGGCAAGCAGCGCGGACTGTTAGCACCGACACCATAGCTTGTCCGCCCTGCATTTACTGGTGTTTAACGTCGCTTAACATAGCAGAGATGATCAGCGACAACCTTGTCCGCCCTCCCAAGAAACTCGGATTTATATCGATCTCGTAAATCGGCCTGGCAGGGGTCCGGACCCATGGACCCTGTCCACCGCCGCGCCTGCAGAAGACCATGCAGCAATTCTGCGATTGGTACACTGTTGATAGACGGTCGACTGTTACATTTTAGTACAGCTGGGAGGCAGCGCGAAAGAGTTACCATCGACTGTACAAAACTGATATCTCTCCACCAACCAAGCGCCAGCGCATTGCTCTAAATTAGGGCTGCGATTTTTACAGATTTACTGATCAACTATAATATATTATAATCTTTAAAAAATTTTAATCGTTTGTAAAAATTTTTGTTCGATTTAAATTTAAGCGTCTTACGTACTATCTACTTCTTTCATTCTGCATAACTCGCCTATTTTCTCTGAAGCTTGCTGAACGAGTTTCTACCTAATTTTTGTTCTAGTTGAATGTAGGTTTTACAAGTAAAAAGGAAAAGGAAAGGAAGCGTATTTATATAGCGCCTTTTACATACTATGTATATCTCAAAGCGCTCAGGCATGGATCACACAGTTTTACCTGCAAATACACCATGCCTGCCTTTCCTTCGTAAGCGTTCACCAGATGGCGCCACCCCTAACTGATGTAAGAGACATCCAATTGCAGCTTACTAATCATCTATCGACCCCAAAGCACCGACGTAGTGCTGGCAATAACAGCTATTTTCTTATCTTTGTTCTATAGGACGTCATTTACATATCCTACCATCTGCAACACAAAATACATATGCCCGAGAAAGTGTGTAGCCCTACAGTACTAACGATTTTAAAATCACTGCCTTTAATCGAGTTTAACCGGTTTATACAGCAGTTGTACTGGTAGCATTCATGTTCCCGCTACAAGGTGTTAAAGTCGAAACGTCGTCTGGTCAGTTTCAGGACCCATCTCCAAGGAAAGGTTGGCTTCGTTAAGATCCACTAGTCTTGTAAGGCGGGACCGAAGTAGAGATGGGCCCGACAGCAATATACCGTCGATCGAAATAAACCGATATCTGCATACCGCGTACCGTAACAAATGAGTCTTGGTGTGTTAAACCCCGTCTACACCAGCAACAATGTCGAAGCAACATTGTCGAATGCTACAAAGTCGAACGTTGCTTCGACAAAGTCGAGCGTTGCTTCAACGTTGTTGCCGTTTTTGACAACAATGCCGAAGAAACGTTCGACTTTGTTGCCAAAAACGGCAACAATGTCGAACGAGTTTTGCGTTGACATTTCGTACTTTCGACAAAGTCGACAGTTGCTTCGACATTGTTGCTGGTGTGGACGGGGCTTCATGCATTTACTGTAGACAGCCGAATAGTAACGTAATGATATGCTGTCATAATGTTATGCTGGTACATAATACGGTGCGCTTAAAACTAAAAGTTTTCACTCGAAGTCGCACCGACCGCTTCAGTACAAAAAACTCGTTGAAACACAGAAAATAAGCCTACGTGCAGCAGTTACTTCTTTACAGTTTCAAATTCAGGCCTGCTTTTGTCTTGCCTGGTGACGTATATAAGCATGCGCAGCCAATTTTTTATTCCGGGAAATTATTTCGTATCTAAACGTGAACTTTGACCCATGGCCTTGAGCTATGACAGCGACCTAGATAGGGTTAAGCTGAATCAAGGTACCGAATATCTAGGTCAAAGGTCATTTCGTTCTGAAGGTATTGACCGGACACACACACAGAGACACACAGACACACCGGAGCAACTGCATAACTTGGCCACTAAAGCGATCGGCAAATATTGGCGTGCGCTAAAAAGTTGACTGTAACCATGCAGCTTAGTTTACCGCATGGAATCGTAACAGAAAAAAAGTAACGAAAGTAATCAAAAAGAACTGAAAAATAAATGGTCAAAGTAATTCGGTAAAAGGCCGCATCGCCGACTTGTCAAACCTCGCGACCGCGGATGGATTCATCCGATCTTGACCCCCCTCATCTAACACGCGGTTCCTTGGACCCATATGAGTCAGACGCTAAGCGGCATCTCGATCGGTTCAGCCGTTTTTGTACAGCTCACGAACGTGACCAACGGACAGAGAGACAGAAAGACAGACCGACAGACCACGCTACTCCGTCTGTAGCAATAGGCCGCATCTTATGCACTGAGTGCGTGCGATGCGACCTAAAAACCGATTATCACAGAAAAACCCGACCGCATCCTCGTCCGTGAAGGCAGTCGTAAAGTAAGAGCGGAGTCCATGGTGGGAAAATCCTTGAATCAGGTAAGTTTTAAGCCAGGAGTGAAAGTGAGGGAGCGATGAACTGTGAGACGGATGAATCGACAGAAAATGAAGACCGGGGCTGCAAGAGTCGAATACAAAGAATAATACCGTTATCCAATAATACCGCGGTTTTTTGTGCGAATTATGGAAATCTGTGCATCGCCGCGGGCGTGGTCCGTCAAGAGATGCGACAGAGTCAATTACGGTCTTGGGTTCTTGCACCGTAGACGTCAGCTTCACGTCAACGAGATCGAACGAAGCGGACTGAACCCAATCAGACCCGCTAGGTCCAGCCCGGACGACGTACGGACCGCTGCCTATTATCAACCAGGGCCAACGCTGTGTTTAACCCTTATAACTTGAACAGTCATTACGGAGGAGCGCCGTGGCGCACATTGGACCACGCTCTCACAGGGTTGTCACCACGGTGTAAAGTGGGGGTGGACATGTCTACCATACCGTTTTGCAAAGGGCGTTTGGGGGATTAATGGATCGAGATCCTGTGAGTTTGCGTTAAAGGAGCGTGTGGATTCAAGCATGAAGCTTGCCGCTTTCCGACACTGATTTCGAAATGGCTGTTTGTTGATTCCTGGAATTGTCTACAGTTTTTCCCATCCCCATTCCCCCACTCAACCCCCAGTGGGGAGAGAACACCCTCCCTCACTCATCCGCCCACTGGACTCCGTTCGTTGTCTACGCCAGTCCCACTTCATTAGATCTGGCGATGCTCCTGCAAACAGAATGTAGTCCCAGAAAGGACATTCATCAAACGCTTCGGTGACGTCTAGACGAACAAAAACTGGCGAAAACAAACAATTTTTGTGTATTTGACTGACTAAAACTGAGCATGGGTGGGGGCGAGGACAGGGGCATGGGGTTATTTTTCGGGTCAAGCCCGCAAATGCCACACATGAAATATCCAGACCCAAAAACATGACTGCAATAAATTCGCTTTACCGCCCAAAAGTGGCATAGTCATAACTAGAGATGTCGCAACTGTAATGGTTGAAACGTAATGGCCGCCAAGTGTTGCGTCACAATAAGCAATCGGATCTCAGCCGTTTCTGGGTCAAAGGTCACGGAAAGTAGGTCATATTGTAGGGGACATATTGTAGATTGACATTAGCATTTTTGTTTGTCGATGCGACGTTTCGTTCCGGAGATATGCGGTGTCGAGTGCGGAAGTCGCGGAAAAATGGTCCAAAATTTGATGTTTTTTTTTGTGCCCAGAATTTTTGGGGAGGGCGTCTATGCCCATCTCTGTTCAGCCGTTTCGATACAACACCGGCAACATACAGTTCGCTGTATCCACACCTGGGCACTTCCACCGCCTCGCGGTACAACCAATGTGGAATTATGGCAGACAATTCAGTGAAATACGTGCCTGCACCAGATGGCTTCTTTGGCATTCAGATTTTACGATGCTTCCCAGACCCCACAATCACCTGGGCAGGGATATCGCCTCCCCACTCCCTCGACGCCTTCAGCGTCTCGCTCTCGATGTCCTTGCGTCGAGGCTCGGTGCCTTCGGCCCACGATTCTTTCTGTAGGATCGGGACATGGCCGGACACAGCGCTATAACAGGCATATTCCGCGCTAGCAGGGCGTCGCGCGGTATAAATTGCGCCTGTATAGTCCACAGGCTTGAAGGAGTGTCGGTTGTCGAGCAGCTGGGTAGTTAGGTTACGTCCTCAGAGCGCAATGTGCGTCCGATGTTTATTACATTTGCGCGCGCACGCGAAAACCGGATTGCGGCGATAACGCAGCGGATTACGCAAGGACAGTAGCACTTCGGAATGTACACAACGTCTAAGTAAGTAAGTAAGTAAGTACCGCCGGCGCCTAAACAAACTGCTCAGCTACTGGGCGTGCTCCGTCAAACCACGCTCTGTCTGTGGCTTGGTCTCATAATCCTCATCAGCCTGAATGGGTCGATTCAGTGGCGTACTTACGGAGGAGATTTACATAATAATTTAACAATGATGATGATAAAAAGTGGTCAAAGAATTCTGACAAAAGGCCGCATCGCCGACCCCCTCGCGGCGGTTATTCGTCCAACTTTGATACCTGTTTAACGCAATGGTTCCTTTAATGACTCACTTGAGTCAGCGCCAAACGCCATCTTGATCGGTTCAGCCGTTTTGCGTAAACCGCAGCAACAAATAGCAATGCTTTTCAACGGGTCGGGCAACCCCCAAAATTGCCCCGTCCCGTAGGGATCTCGACCCCATCTAACACATGCTTCATTGGGTCCACACATTCAGCCCGAAAAACGGCATCTCGATCGGTTCAGCCATTTTTCGACCAACACCCAGAGAGAACCAGACACACAGACCACGCTACGTGCGACATCTGTCGCAATAAACCGCATCTATGCTATGCATGCGAAGCGGCCTAAAATAATAAAGAATTATTTCTAGTTAATTATTAATTAAATTTTCCTGATAATGTAAACGGTCTCGCTATTATAAGTGGACGGAAGCTATTATAAGTGGACGTTCCATCGACCACATTAAACAACAGTTACACGTCCATGCATGGGCCACACAAATAATCACATTTCTTTGTGGTTGATATAATTATTGAACTTCATTGCGGTTGAGAATTTTTGGCGAAATGTTGCGAGTGTTAAAAATCCCTTATTCACGAAATTTTACTTCGTCAACGAGTGCGACTATTATTATGACGATAACGGTGAATTACTCCAATAACGTTCATCAACGTGCATGAGCAATTATTTTAATAATACTAACCATAACTAAAATACGGCCGTTGTCGAAAACGTTGAAAAAGTGAGTTTTCAGTCGGCTATCCGTGAGGTCATTTGTCTGGATAAAGCTGAACTATGCTGAAAAGATTGGCGGCCCGACATTTAATTAAATCAAGAATCGGCTAAGAATCGAAATAACGACGCATTGCGGGCACAAATCCACAATGGATGGACGACTTGACGACAAAAGCCACATCAAGACGAGACGCCGTTCGGTACATTCGGCGGAAAGGATTTGGTGTACGCCAGATGCCGAAACGGCGTGGGCCGACCGACGACATTGTCGGTACTACTTGGCAATTACTCTCCATCGGCAACCGTCTGCCAAATTGTAGTCGATTGTGCTAACTGCCAGCGTCAAAGGTGGATGGACTGCAGGACTGAGGATGGTGAGTAGAGTACCAGCTTAACGTACGTTCATCATCATCATCATCATCACGAAACATTAACCCACTTTAGTTCAATGTTCCCAATGTCACAGGTTATGAAGTACAATACGATAGTTACGGATGTCGCGAAAAAATTGGGGGTGGGCTTCTTGTACGGAACGTACAGTCCGGAGAAAGACTTTGAATTGATTCTAACGGTAAAAATGGAAACTAGACTTCCTGTCTGTGATCATGTGATAGTGAATTTCCGGCGATCTATAATCACTGTGTAGTAATGGCGGCCTGAAGTCGCAAGACCTGTAAATTTTGTGAACATTTTTTGTTTTTTTTTGAAAAACGACGTCTTATGGTAAAATTTTCAAAATTCTGTTCCGAAAGTTTACATGGCGACACCAATCGACGCGTTGAGCGTTCAAATGTCGTAAAGTTTGTCTGACGGGAAATCGGTGAAGTCATGCGTTATTTACATGACAAACAAATTTCGGCTGCCTCTCAAACTGTCGCTATTGCAGCGATCGCGCCCAAAATCTACCAGAACCAGCCCGCAACAATGTGCTTACAGTGCTACAGAATTTTCATCCAAATCGGTTCACTTTCGGCGGAATTATAGACGAACGCGTGAACACCATATTTCCATAATTTGCCCGAAGCTATGCTTCGCTTCAGGCGAATAATAAATAATAAATAATTAATAGTGTGCCTATTAAAAACTAGCCGGAAGCACATAGGTGCGTCACGGTAAGCCTAATCAAATTCCAATCATGACTGGATACGCTAAAACACATAAAACACCAGTCTATAATTAAATTATGTACATGCATGATAAAAAAGAATTTAAAATTGCATAGGGCCTACGGTGAAAGTCAATAAACCACAACAGAAAAGAGCGCAACAACTGCTGAGGTAGCAGACCGTGGCCATTAACCACGTAAGATTCTCTTATAATCTTTGGCTACAAGCATAACATAACAGAAACACAACTGTATAAATCATATCCACATTCCTTCATAAGAACGTAATTTTGTGGGCGCAGGTAGGAATTTTCACTTCTCTTTTGGGTGGTCTCCTTTCCGTGGTTGAATCAGGGTCGTCATTTGATGCAAAGCCTCTGTTCTCCTTGGAAATCCGCACATCAGAAAACAACTCCATCTTTGTAGGCGTTTAGCCAAACCACAATACTCCAACGTCACCACACACACACACACACGCACATAGGGATGCGCGATATACCGGTATCAGAAAAATACCGCGGTATTAACAGTGACGGTATTATATTATAACATGGGCTTGTATTAATGCCAGCAACATGACAACCACGTCCAGAGGCAGAAAGTTTACATATAATATCGTTAACACACAGTTACGTGAAAGAGAATCGGCGAGAGCACTGCAGACGATTCGCACGGTTGGATTTTTGCAGAAGTTTTCTACAACTGATGACGTCACGAAATACCGCGGTATACCGGTATCACGGTGTTTTTGAGAATCGTCCGGCATTTCCTAATACCGCGCATCCCTACACGCACAGACGCCACTGTCGACTGAAACCGAAAAAACAACTAAAAGCAAAGGCTGTTGAGCACAGAGATGCAGTTCGCGTCCTATAGTCAGCGACAAAGGTCCCGAGGGAAGAGGACAGTCCAAGCGGAAATGACAGGTGATACAGGTGGTTTTAAGCCAGGATTAAACAGTGAGTGTGTTCAGGTGTATAAGCTTATTAAACGGTACTACCAGCACGAAATAAAATAAGGCAAACAATTCGTGCCTGCTTAAAGTAAGAAGTTCAGCTACCACAGAAGGACCGCGCGACGCGCTATGTTAGTAAATTCGTGCTCTATTTTACGAGCTGTAGGAGTTATAAAGGTTTCAAACAGCATAAGTGACCTGCAACGTTATTCAAGGGCATTGGCAATGGTGTCATTCGATAGACCACATACGATTTCCTATTAGTCTTCCATTGCCACTATGTCGCTATCTTGCACCGTTTCCCAGATGTTATCACTTATTTCCCAAAATTTAAAGAGGTCACGTGACTCTGAACACATTCTTTTATAGGAGTGATATATCACGCATGCACTCGTTCGCCTCTGTATCTATCAGTACACGAAATTTGAAGTGCCTAGCTTAATCAATTACAAAGACATTATTGGGGCAAAATTTTAAAAGACGGGCCACGTGTCTCTGACCACGCCCTTTTAGGGGTGGTTTGTCGTAGAATAGCTAGGATTTGATACATTCTATCAGCATGAAAAATTTGACGATGCTAACTTCAGCCGTTCCGGAGACATGGTTGGTGCCCTCCAAAATTTAAATGGTTCACTTGACCTGATCACGCCTATTTCAGGAATAGTTTGCCATCCATGGGCTAGCATTTGCTATGATCAACCTATCTACCAAATATGAAGTCTCTATCTATACGAAGATAAAACAGGCGATACAAAATAGCAAAAATAGGGTGGTTTGGGGTAGTTAGGGGTCACTCAAGGTTACTGGAAATAGCGCCATTCGATAGAGCACATACGAGTTCTTATTAGTGTTCCATAGTAACTATGTTCCTATCTTGCACCGTTTCTGAGATATAGCGAGATGTTGGTCGAACATTGTCAATTTGAACGTACCCCACCTCTATTTGGCGCCCCCGTCGGGTTGACTCCGTTGGAAATTCGCCGAAATTTTTGACATCAGAAAATTAGTGTCCTGGGCTATCGTATGACGTTGTTTGCGTGATACTATTTCAACCATTTTGGTACAATACCGGCGCGGCGTATGACAGACAGACAGACGGACAGACACACGACGACAGCATATACCGCGCTAGCATAACGTCGCGCGGTAAAATGGTGCATAATGCAAATAAGTGAAGACCGAGGAAACGTCATCATAAAAATTAATTCGGCTTTACCGAAGACGGCTTCCTGCTTTCTGCCCGTTAGGAAAAAAAAGAAAAAGTCACTCACCTATTTACAGGTAAGCCTATAGGCTGCGTGCAAGAAGCGACCTGATAAGGGATGGGAAAATGCATATAGTAAAATAAAGTATACGTCGATTTGTATAGCGCATTTTTACGCAAACCGCCTCAAATGCGCTCAGACATGGATCACACAGTTTTACCTGCAAATTACACCATGCCTGCCTTTACTCCCCAGCCGCAGAACATCACCGCCCTTTGGCTGGTACTCATTTTACCGTCCCACGGAG
>Ga0209780_1004205_pt1 | contig 11010 bp, 9 predicted proteins | sample WorMetexBAHAMAS2_FD_187384 | JGI IMG/M metagenome (GOLD analysis project Ga0209780, IMG submission 187384) | Marine gutless worms symbiont microbial communities from Max Planck institute for Marine Microbiology, Germany - Inanidrilus exumae... | ecosystem: Host-associated > Annelida > Digestive...
GTTCGTTGGTTGATTGGTTGGTTGGTTGGTTGGTTGGTTGGTTCGTTGGTTCGTTGGTTCGTTGGTTCGTTGGTTGATTCGTTGATTGATTCGTTGATTGATTTGTTGATTTATTGATTGCCTTGTACTGGCTCCAGGGCAGTAATGCACCCAGATTCGTTTGTTGATTTTGGTGCTATATAAATTGTTTGCTTGCTTAACTCCCTTTCTTACTTTCTTTCTTCCTCTTACTGATTTACTTGCCTTCTTGTCTGTTATAGCCATATTTCTGCTGAAAAGGAACGTAAAACTCCAACTAACTAAGTTGTCTGCTTCTTCAAGAGCAGTCCTTTTCCATTTCATAGGAGCTGACCAAACCTGGCATCAGTTGTTTGTGTTCATTTTGTGTTGTAGTGTATTTTGTAGCGGATGCATGTTTGCTTTTTGTTGTGTTTTTGATGCAGTTTTTCAGCACTAAGCCAAATGATTGCCTCGGAAGAACTTCTCCAAAATGACCTATTTTATGTCGGGTGGGATGTAAAACCTTGACTCAATCAATCAATCATTGATTGATATGTTGGTGTTTTAACACAGATTTGAAATCACAGTCAGCCGTGGTATCCACTGACTCTGTCAAGTCTCGTGTTGACCATGCTGCCTACATTGTAAAAAGTGTCTACAGGTCTGCACACACAATCTGTTTCTTCCTTCACTCTCCTATTTTATGACTACAATTTATGACAATTGATTAATCATGAATAATTTTAATCGATTAAAAAATTTTTGCTTAAGTCTTTTTACTTACTTATTTTTTTTTATAACTTGTCTGTGAAGTATTTCGATTAGCATGTATGTATGTATGTCTTTCTATATCCAGGGTTCCCACGGCTCCTGAAAAGTCCTGGATTTTTTTGTGAAATTTCCAGGCCCTGGAAAGTCCTGGAAAATGGATTTGGTCCTGGAAAGCCCTGAAAATTTTAGTGAAAGGTCCTGGAAAGTCCTGGAATTTTCTAGGCTATGATGTGGAAGGCGGACACAATGATGCAGGTGCAGATGCCAAAATTTGCGAAAATTAGCTCATATTTTATCTGTATATTATGGAAAATTGCTGGCAGCCAAAGCTTTGCCCCAGACCCCATAGTAACTGCTGTTTGTCTTTATATTTGAACATCGCTGGTGTATGACAGGGTTCTGGAAAATGTTCCTGGGGCCCTGGAAAGTCTAGAAAAGTCCTGGAAATTATTGTAACCAAGAGAGTGGGAACCCTGTATATCTCTCTATGTCTGTCTGTCATTGTGTCAGCTGGGTTATCTCAAAAACCACACGTCCAAACTTCGTGAAATGTTCTACACATGTTACCTGTGGTCGTGGCTTGGTGCTTCTCTGATGACAGTGCTGTACGTTATGTACTTTTTGTGGATGATGTCATGTTTTCACATAATGGCCAGTGGGGTAGAATCACAGATGACGTTATATTTTGACAAGTTCACCAGGTGACAGCACCAGGGGCGAAGTATGATGTCTACGAATGCCTTGTTGAACATTTTTTATTATAACTGAATGCGGGTTGTGGAAATGATGTCAGCAGTTACTGTGATTGACAGTGTTGGTTTCACTTTGCCACATCAGTGACACAACATTCTGCAGCATAGATACAAAGAGTTTGTGCTCTGCAATGTACTGCTTCCATTCATACAGTCTGCGACTGTTCTGCTAGCTGTGAATGGTGGTCTAAGATTGGTTGTAAAATGTCTGCTGTCTGCATGCTCTGCTTGATCTCATTGCTCTGCTGCTGTTGTCTTGATGTGTTGCAGTGAATGTCCAAACTATAATATGATTATTCCACTTTTGTTGACCGAGAAACTCGAGGACTTGCCTAACAAGTGCAAGCTCACACCCGGTAAGTGTTGATGGATGGAGTAATAATGTGAAATTGTACTATCTTCCAGTTACAGTTACAGTTAGCAGGTTAACAATCAGTGTCGAATAATGAACTAGAACTAGATAAAAATTACACATAAGAAAATTTTGTAAATAAAAAAGCTTTTAGATTCTTCTTGAATGAGTTGGTATCGCAAAGATAACGGAGATTGTTAGGGAGTTGGTTCCACGCCTTGGGAGCGTCAACGCAGAATGCTGGTTCTCCGAACCGTAGTCTGGTGCGTGGAGTTCACACTGTTCACACCTGTTGGCACAAGACCATCTGCTACTGTAAATACACTCAAGCACTGTCTGAAAACTTGCATTTTTGCAGTCTATCCACATCTACCAGTGCTGCCATCTAGCGCTGCTGGCTCCTCTGGTTCAGTTTACTTTGTGTGTGTGAATGAATATTTACTAACTTTAACACTTTTAGTCGACTTTTTGTCATTTTCTTATTTATTTTCCTTGTTGATGTCGGATGTTTTGATTTGTTGGCAATGGTTCGGTTTTTCTCTGTGAATATATGAGATATTTAAAGAGGAGCTAGGTAAGTTTGACGCTTGTACTATGACACTGTACAGCCAATGCTCGTGACTTACTTGCTGCATTTTGTTGCGTGACAAGGCATTCCACTGAAGCCAATGCTTGCTCATCCAACGAAGGGAATTCATGAAGTGATGCAAAGGTTTGGCAGTGCCGAGTTTGTCTGTGAGTACAAGTATGATGGCGAACGTGCTCAGGTTCGGCTGCTGTTATTTTTTTGTCACTCTATGATATCATCAGTCTGTGTATGTAATTGAGTTCTGATCAAAGAATGACAGCGAAAGAACATCATTTAGTGGTTATTGTTTAACCGAATCGCGTAACAAAATACAGAAATATAAATAAGTAAGTAAGCTTCTAAGGCGTAAGGTGTAAGCACTTGATGAACATAGACCTTCAGCTTTCTTCTCACTTTCCCACATTGCCCATTGAAGCACTTCCCATATCTGCCAGTCCTGTGTTTTGCACAGTTGTACTTTGATCCCACATGTTCTAGTCCTTCATTTTCTAGCCGGGCAGTATTTCTGGCTATTCCACGTCATCTGTTCTTGTGTTTTTATACCTTCGTCTTCTGACAGTGTCCGTGAAGGGCATGAAGTTCTTTCGTTTGTCCATCAGGACAGATCTTGTTGTCACGATATCTTATGAACACCTGAACAGTTTTTGATAAAACTGACATGAAATATCTACTAGCCCTTATTGATGACCTGATTGGATTCTGGAGATCAAAGGTCAAGGTCACAGCAAGCCGACGAGGTGGCGGAGGCATCGCCGTCGATGCTGGGAAATGCAGTCCATCTTTTGGTTTTTCAGTTGCCTGGCTTGTGTCGCTGCAGATCCATGTGCTGGAGGACGGCAGTGTGCACGTGTTCAGTCGGAACCAGGAGGACAACACCAACAAGTATCCGGACATAGTTCATCGGATGCAGGCGATAATGAGCGGCTTGGGGCAGTCAGTGACATCAGCCGTGATTGACAGCGAGGCAGTGGCGTGGGACCGCCAACAGAACTGTATCTTGCCATTCCAGGAACTCAGCAAACGTAAACGCAAGGTGCTTGCACTCACGTACTTAGTAACTAGGCATGTATTGGACTTCAGCTCCCGCAAGTCTAGCTGTGGCCAAATTTGTGAGTGGATTTGTTTGATTTTTAACCGACCACATTCTGGCTATTGACAATTAACAAAGCAATTAATTATGAGTTGTGAATGTGACGCATGTCATCAGATGTAAAGTCCTTTAGACAATTTCCTAAGTAATGACATCTTTTGTTACAGCAGCAACGTCAACATTGCATGATACATTTTTAAATATGCACAGACGTGGTTTGAGCACAATGACTTCAGATTACCAGTACCGTGTGCTAATAGATTGAGTGCGTGTCTGCATAGGATGCCAGTGAGAGTGACATAAAGGTGCAGGTGTGCATCTATGCATTTGACTTGCTCTATATCAATGGCGAGTCTCTGGTCAGCCAGCCACTGCGGCACCGTCGTGATGTGCTCAGGGCCAGTTTTCCGCAGGTCGAGGGAGAATTCTCGTTTGCTTCTAGTCTCATCACTAACGACACTGATCGTGTGGCGGAGTTTCTCGAGGAATCTATCAAAGGCAAGTAACACTTGGCACTTTGTTGTTTCTGCTGCATTGGTGGCATGAACACTACGTGCACTTGCTGACAACAGTTTACTGAACATTTGTCATTAATGGCTTCTGCAAAGAATAGACACAATCGGTCACCTGGTTTTAATACCCTTTGGCACTTTACGTTCCACTACTCTTCCATGGTTGCCAGTCCTCACCAACATTGAACCTCCCGCTCTACACAGAAAGGCTTCCACAGATAAGCTCATGGAGAAGATTACAGCACGTGGCAACTGGCCAATTTATTTTGACATCACCAACCCACCACGTTCCTGTCTCCCATCCAGGAAGCCTCTGTGGCAGGATCTGGTATCTTTGGACATCAGAAATCAATGGAAAGAAAACTGGAGGTTGGCTCAGGTGGTCAACGTTTCCCTAGTAGATGACCCCACAATTTGTAGACTGCCTAGGGTCACTGTGGTGTCGGTAAGAAGTTATGAAATCAGGCAGCCACTGATTTGTGTCCCTGCAGTGAGAAACAAACGATGTCCCACATTGTCGCCTCTTGTCCTCTGATGAAGTTAAATGGCGGCTTGTCTCAGCTACACTCTGCTGACGATGAAGCCATTACTTGGCTGACCAATTATGGCTCTTGATGCATGCGCAAGAAGAAGAAGAATACCCTTTACACTGTCATTTTGACACTGAGAAGGACATGAAAGCTGTGACCATCAACAGAACTGCATCCTGCAGTCTGTGAAGTGGTGGGTTTAGTATATTGCTGACAGCAGTCAGCATTGCTGCACTGTTTCCTCACAGCAGCAGTAATAACGTGCCAGACTCAGGAGGCTTACCATTTGATCTACTGCTGTGTATGTGTGTTGTGTTTCTGCAGGCAACTGTGAAGGGTTGATGGTGAAGATGTTGGACACTGATTCCACGTACGAGATTGCAAAGCGGTCACGCAACTGGCTCAAGGTGAATAACGATTACATCGTGTGTTCTTGTTTTTTTTTCTCTGCAGAAGTGATGTCCCATGTAAGAACACATAAGATGCAACGATGATTTGGCATGAAATATTTAGCTAATTATATTCTACCCTCCTTTGGTTAAGTATAAAATGAATATTGGCTTTTGGACTACGAACATCTTGCAAAATGTTGACGCCACAGAGCATTCAACAAGAAACTAAAACATTTACTGATGTTTACTGTTTTCCCGACACTAGTGTACCTGTGCTCATTTTTGCAGTAGGCCACCACAAAATGTGCTATTATGATTGTGATTAAATGATGCTAGTGGGTTTGCTGGCAGCTGACAGGTGCTAGTCAGCTAGTGTGGTCTGAGACTTGGTGTGCTATGTAAAAAACGTTTGGGGTCATGACCCAGGAATTTTTTGCATTTCTTTGATGAACCACCAAAATGCCTCAGAGTGGCAGAAACGTTGCTTGTGAAAGTCTGTGATACTCAAAAAATGTTTTTTTGACACCAGCCAGCCTGTTTGTCGTGTGACTGCAGTTTAAGTCATTCTGTGTCTAACTGGTCTCTATTTGCTATGCTTATGACAGGTTAGAAAGGTCCTGCTTTTGGCTTATTGAAGCAGGAAGGTCTTATTGCCTAGCCACCGCCTCCAACTTAATAGCTTTTCAACGTGAACCTGTGTTAGCAGGTTCCCTCTCACATTCGTTCCTGTAGTTGTTGAAAAGAAAACCCTTGTGGATTAGTGGCACAGATTTTCTTACAAGCAGAATGCCCTTTGTCACCCAGTCAACAGCGTCAGAGTGGTTAAAGTAAGCTGGAACACAGCGGAATGCTGTTCCGGGGTCCCCAAATTTGTTCCGTTAGCGTTCCGGGCATTGAACAAGAAATTAAACCGGAACGCACGTTCTGGCCCCCAAACATTTACAACATGTAAGTTGTATCATTTGACGATCTACTTCTGGCAACTATATTGCAGTTGTAAGATTGTTTGCAGTGTAGCTGGAATGTGCCACAGTGTGTGGCCTTTGACTACTTCGGAGAAGACTGCAGGAAGCAGTCCGTGTCGAATGTAACTCTACCTGGACCGTCATATAGCATTGGGGCCCCCACCGAAAGCAGGGGGTTCCTCATTTAACGAGAGTTCCTGGGCCCCCAAAAGTATACTTTAACCACTGGTGTTAGAGCATTGCCTAAGCAACAATGTGATATCGCTGACAGCCTTTTTGCAGTTATTATTATTATTATTATTATTATTAGAACATAGAGATTAACGTGGCATGAGCAAAAGTTGGTGGCTTGAGCAGTTGTCGGTGAAATGACTTGCTATGGTCTGACAGTTAAAGAAAGACTACCTGGAAGGCGTCGGTGACACGCTGGACCTCGTGGTGATTGGTGGTTACCATGGCGCTGGTAAACGTGCCGGTCGCTACGGTGGATTCCTGCTTGCCTGCTACGACGACGTCAACGAAGAGTACCAGACCATCTGCAAGGTTCCTCGCATATGATTCTGTAGCACCATGCAGTACAGTCATGACTTATAGAATTGCTAGGAAACTGCACATGCATGTGCTAGTAACATTAGCAGCCAGTAGGTGACCCACTACCACTTGATTGCAAGTCCTGATTGCCACTTTCATGCTGAACTGTGTTGCTGATATTTGTGATTATTACCCACGCCGGCATAGCATTGTTAGGAAAGACAAATACATGAATACGTTGTATGCCATGCAAGGTGGCATGTGATGTCATGATTCGTGCTGGCTAGGTTTTCTAATGATGACCTTGAACGACCTTGGGCCATGTGGCCATGACTGTGTTGCTGATTGTCAGTATGGTCCTGTTAACCTCGTGTGGGTCCTGGCTGTGAATTAGTGCGGTGTTTCTGTTGTAGATTGGCACTGGTTTTTCTGACAGCGACCTCGAGCAGCACAGCAGTTTCCTGCGTGAGCACGTGATCATGAAGGCCAAGCCGTACTACCGCTATGACGTGCAGCATGAGCCGGAGGTGTGGTTTGATGCAGTGCAAGTGTGGGAAGTGAAAGCCGCTGACCTGTCTATCTCACCGACGCACTGTGCAGCTGCTGGACTGGTCTGTGCTTCTATACCCTAACCACTGTGTCTACTTGTTCATTGCTACCTACTGATACCTCCATTTTGACTGCTGTTTTACAGGTGACCTACAGTAGCCAGTCCCATTGCTTTCTTTCTCCAGTCATTCTGAAAGAGAACCTCAAGTTGCTCATAAGTGAAAGCTGAACGTTATTCCTGTCAGCCAGCCATCATTGTCGAAGCATTGAAGAGAACAGAATTCAGCAGCCGTAACCAGTCATCTGGCATCATCCTTTCTCTATCCACCACCGGACGTCCGACACTGTCCGGTGGTGGAGTCTCGGATTTCATCTGGGACCCAACCATCAGTGCAGAGTGTTTCAGACATTACCGAGGCTGGCTTCTTTCGCTCGATACTAGTGCATTTAGCACGTTAGAGGTTTTTAACGATAACCGTGCTATATAAATTTACTTACTTACACACTGTGACTTCGTTGATTACTGCTGTTAGATGTTTTTTTGCCCATATTGACAATCTTTTCTGCGAACGTCTGCAGCAGGCAACGTTCACAGATGTTTTGTAGTTTTTTAATCATTTTTTGTCACACTTTACAGTTAAAATGTTAATGGGCATAGTATCTCAATCAAGTTCAATAACCAGCCACGTTACCACAGTTATTCTGGAGTTTCACGACACCTACTCAGGACTTACGGTCCTAACTTTGTCAGAATTCTTCACTGTCCATTTTCCTACTTAAGAAGTTTTTGTCAGATCGTCACCAAGCTTAGTTAATATTTATTAGCATAATACCTTGGTCGGGGTTGACACCTAGCAACAGTCAAGATTAAATGGTTACTGTTGGTTCCAGTGTACGTATGCTGCAAAGAGCAGGCAAGTTTTTCCCAAAGTTTCATTTGCTCACTTGGGTCCGGCACCTGTTACAGTCAATACTGATTTTAATCATAGATTGATTTATGCCTGTAGTTAATGTTGTCTGTACTTTGCAAGATGAATTGATTAGACGATAATTTGTACCTCTGCTGACTACAGCAGGGCGATCAGTGACATTATGTGTCCATAGATCTGTCCACTGGTATGTTTTTCCACGTGATATCTCAAAAACTGATTCAGCTAGGAGCACCAAACTTGATCGCCACCATGAGTCCTGGAAACCCACTTATTTTGACGACAGAAAGTCAAACGTCAAGGTCACCCGGCACAAAAACGTTTGTGTTGGTCTTCAGAAGACGTTTGCTGCTGAGTTCGTCCGTGTGGCAAATGTTCCGGTTTTACCGTGCGTGGAGTTTTTCACAGTCAGCCAGTGTTGGTGTGGGTCATGGCGCTCTTGAGAATGCAGACTTCTTCTAATTGCTGTATATTAAATGATGAGATCATTCTACCACATGAAGAAATAATCTTGCTGAGAAATTAATTGTTACCAAACAACAATACCGTTAGAATATCGTTAGTATTGCCATTAGTGAACTTCATAAATAACCTGTGAGTGCAGAAAATGTTGTATCTACACAATGCTCGTCTGTCCAGGTCGACTCTGAGAAAGGAATTTCTCTTCGGTTTCCAAGATTCCTGAGAATTCGAGACGATAAGTCGGTGGAGTCTGCAACCACCAGTCAGCAGGTGATGGTTTTGTTTGTTGACAGTTTGCAATCGTCATTTGTGGATTTTGATGTTGTCAGATGTTCTTCATTGTCTTGACACTGGCCTGAAAAAATCTGCTTTACATATCCCCATAGGTTCTCTTTTGTGAAACATGGCCCAAATGGGAGTAATTTGGAAAACAAGGCCAATGAAAGAAGAGCTGAGGGTAGTAGTAGTCAAATGTTGTTCTTGACACACTTCTTACGATTAGACGAGATTATTACTGGCCCGCCTACACATAGTGTAGGGACAAGGGGGGCTAGACTAGTAATGGTCGCTGGTGTCTGTCGTCGTCGTCTGTCGTCGTTGTATGTCGGGGTCTGTAACACTCCATGGCAGGCCTGCAGGTGGCTTCACCCGCGCAGGCCAGGCGATGACGTCATGTGGCCTCCAGTCTAATTATAGCTCTATGGCTGCACAGCGGGCCAGTCGTGTTACGTCCCAACAGCTTTGAAACAGATCAACATGTGTGCAACTATTACATCTCAGCTGTCAAAGGCAGTGTTATTCAGAAGCATAAAAAACTCCGCATTGTATGTAGTCAGAGTATATAAAATGTATTGCATGTTGAAACATTTAGGAAAAGCAAGTATGTAACAAAGGAGATGAAATACCATGGTAGCATGCAACATGATGTCGAGAGTAACGTTGTTTTGGATGCAGGTGGCCGAGATGTACCGCAGTCAGGAGCAGATTGTGAACCAGATGAAGAAGAAGATGGAAGTTGACGACGATGACATGGAATGATGACCATCAATGTTGTTTAATGCCATTTGACCAAACCCAAACATCGTCAGTTACTGGCTGTGCAAACAGCTGTCAGCTACTGTACCGTTAGGCCTATTTGTGATTGTTAGTAGTTCACACAACTTTTAATTGTTATGTGAACTTCATCTTGATGTATCACTCTTTAAGATCATCTTTTCGACATTTTGCAGTATGTCAATCCTTTGACGCCATCCTTTAGTGTTTTGTTTCAATTTTTCAGACTTTATAACTGGCATGAAAGGCCTGCGTGTTTCAGCAGCATTATATGCATGTATTACCAAGTTTCAACAAATTTCCACTGGCTGTGATTAAATCCGTGATATGCCCAATTATACAGATTATTCAATAGCGTCCCATTTCAATCCAACATTGTGTCACAGTCGATGATAGATTAATAGGATAAATTAAACATCATTGTATTGTTAGATATTCTTTGTTATCGAGCTAAGTTATGAGTAGGTGACCACATTGCCAATGACATTGAAGTCGACTTCATTTGCAGTACAAGTTGACTAAACCAAAGTGTTTATTTTGTGTAGTATCTCTTGGTGTATTAATGAAAGTCTGCTTTTGCTATGGTAGGTTTAGTTTCTTCCGTATATGCTGAATGATTGGCTGAGAAAAATATTCCAAAATGGCCTATTTTTATGTCAAGTAGTCATTTGCATAATTTGCTGTGTAGCAGTGTGATTTTCGTTTTGATTTATTTTTTTAGTTTCAGTTTTCGTTTTCGTTTTAAGAATACTTTTTAGTTTTAGTTTCGTTTTAGTTTTCATTATTTTTTTCGTTTTCGTTGGAGTTTTAGTTTTCTGGTTATTTTTTCGTTTTACTGTCGTTTTAGTTTTACATTTTTTTTCGTTTTAGTTTTAGTTTTCATCTAATTTTAGTCTTGGTTTTACTTACTGTTAGATACTAACAACAACAATAAGGCAGTATACAGCACAGACACAGAGTTACTCGTGATTGTCGTCGTCATCATTGTCATCATCATACGCTCAGAATCATATCTGTCACTGTTAAAGTCAGCTGTTAAAATGAAACACTCAACGACCGCTCACCGGGTTCACATTATCAAATGTACTTCAAGTTCATTCTGAGAAATACGCGACGTTCAAGGTTTTTTGCCATTCTGTTCCGCTTGCCCGCCGTCAGTCGCCATATACACTGAACAGGCGTTCAGCATACGCCTGTGACGCTGGGGCTGAAATCAGATCAATGGCGATCTTGGACAGAAGTGGATATTCAGCCTTACGAGCCTGCCATAACTCGATAGCACTGCAATTCAGAACTGTACCAGAGGATATTTCAGCAGTATAGTTGGAAAGTTTAGTCTCTGGACCAACACCAGCAGATGCTGACTGGGTACAAGAACTGGACAGTTGCTGCTGCAGGAACTTGAACCGCTTCAAAGGCATGCGTGTTTCAGGCGCGCAGTCGGCCAGTCGCCGCAGTGCCGCATTCAGGGAACTGTTGTCAGCGTTATTACCGTTTTCGTTTTGGATTTTCTCGTTGTCATTTTATTTCGTT
>Ga0209780_1004206_pt1 | contig 11008 bp, 6 predicted proteins | sample WorMetexBAHAMAS2_FD_187384 | JGI IMG/M metagenome (GOLD analysis project Ga0209780, IMG submission 187384) | Marine gutless worms symbiont microbial communities from Max Planck institute for Marine Microbiology, Germany - Inanidrilus exumae... | ecosystem: Host-associated > Annelida > Digestive...
CGCCAAGCTTCATCCCTTTCCATGTTCAAACGCTCTTTGAAGACATACTTGTTCAAGTAGCAAAACGCATCTAGCGCATTAGAGACAATTCGTAATTGTATTATGGGCTATATAAGTGTACTTTTTACTTACTTACTTAAAGTCTGACGAGACCTTCAAGCACTAATGCTGGCTACTGAAAATCCCTCACTCCACCTAGTCCTGTCCTGATCCACCGGTTGATTCCTGGGAGAAATCATACCACAGTGTACCGTAGTTGTTGTGTAATATTCAGGCAATATTGCTGGAGAAAGTGACCCGGTGCCGAAGCGCAGTGTTTGGTCATACCGAACACCACGTTCAAAGTCGCGTGGTCACGTGGCTGTGATCCAGCAGTCCATATTTGATAGTAAACGAACTGATGAAAGAGAATTGCCAGGTTCCGCTGCAGTTTCACAGGTGACTAGAGCCTTCCTACTGTAGTTTTTGTGCTGTGAATACTTAGAACACGTTAAAATTGCCAAGGTAACTGGAGTGGTGAGTGGTGATGGTTTGGCTGTGTAGTCATTTGTGTGTATGTGTGACGGTGTATCATGGCTAATTGCCTGGAAAGATCGAGTTAGTTTTTGGTGTGAAGGTGACCACAGAGAACAGCTATTCTGTGTTATATAGAGGTCTGATCCATGCATGGAAACATGAGACTTTCCGCCAGAGCAGACATGGGTTGTTGGATTAGAAAATGGCTAAAATTTACATATATTTTCAATTTACTGCCTTCAGTGCTTTGACACTGTTCGTTGGGCTTCAGGAAGAGCATGCGGCCTGTAAAAGTTAAGTGATGAGGTGCTGTCGTGAAGTGAGGTGCAAATGATTTGCATACGGTCCAGCTGATGCCACTGAAACTCCCATCATCTCTAGTCTCATTAAAGTCCAGAATGGTTCTGCGTTTCTTGTTCCGGCTTGTCCTAGAATAATAATAATAATAATAATAATCCGATTTGTAAAGCGCCAGAATGTCAAAAGACTTCCGTGGCGCTAAAAGTGGCCATCAAACGTGTTTTGTTTTGTTTTTTTGCTTATTTTCAGTGGCAAACTGGGTATTCGCCGAGACGACCCATGTCGATTGACCGAAGTAAAATTTTGCATGGGGGATAGTTTATAATGTCAAGTTTCGTCACAAGTGGTTCAGTGGTTTTGGAGATGTGGGAACAGAATACGTTGCTTTGCCATTTGCTTATGCAACAGCTTTGTACAAACCGTGATATTATATGCAGAATTTCAAAGATGGCATTAAGATGGGAATCAGTGATGGAGTCAGGTACTGTTATCTGATCGCTGGTGTGTATGGTGCTGTACCATCAGTAATTCCCCATTTGACGTTAGGAAGGGCATCCAGCAACCCATCACCAGCATCAGTCATGATCACTGGGCTACTTGGTGACCCAGCTTGACATGGGAAATGTCTGTTGGTGTGTACCTGCATGATTTGGCCAAAAAAACAACGGCTGTCGCTCACTTATGGCATGTGAAGCTTCCTAACGCATCCAACAGTATGTCAATTTGTCGTATCTGTATGAGTGTCTGTGCTGTTTCTTTGTTAGGATCCAGCGTATCTATTTCGACCCGGTGTCTTTCCTGCATATCGCCAGATGTTCTATCAGTTGTGCTACATTGATGAGCCTGATGTTCAAAGACTTGTCCACGACAATGACGGACAGGTTCGCAGTTAACATAGCGTTGTTCTGTAACAGTTACGCATGGTTTGAAGGCATTGCAGCCAGAGATGTAAGGCCTTGCCGAAATTTTGGCCTAGAGCTCAGCCTCGAGGCCAAAATTTTGCTTTCGTCCTCTAGCCTTTTGTCCTCAGCCTCTATCATTCAGCTTCGGCCTCGATTATTTAGCCTCGTCAAGTGCCTAACCTGATTTTAATCACTACAGGAATAAGGTGTTGGGCAATCCGTCTGACTGTTGACTGTTAATGGTCATGCAGTATCTTACAATACGATGTGATACGATACATTTACGTCAGATTACGTGCACAGGCCCAAAGCTAACAGCTAGCCAGCATGGAACCAAAAATGGAAAAATAAGGAATATAACTAAAAACAACTAGACATGTCGCAACCACGATGGTTGCTGTCGCAACCATGATGGTTGCAACGTAATGGCCACTGAAGGTTGGGTCACAATGAGCAAACGGATCTCAGCCGTTTGTGGGTCAAAGGTAACGAAAAGTAGGTAACCTTTTAGGGGACACATTGTAGATTGACACTAGCATTTTTGTTTGTCGATGCGACGTTTCATTCCGGAGATATGCAGTGTAGACTGTAGAGTGCAGAAGTCCCAAAAAAGTGGTCAAAAATTTGATGTTTTATTTGCAACCAAATTTGGGGGGAGGTCCCAAAATTGTGGGGGGCATTTGCAAATCGACACCATTTCCGACCTACTGGCCACATTTGGTTGAGATCCCATGGCTGGTCTTTCATTTGTGCTGACGAAATAAAAACCAGCAGTAAAATATAATGGCCTTGCCTTGGCGGCCATAAAAATCTCTAGTTACTCTGGTTAATACAGTAATACTCCATAGAGGCAGTGCTTGTATTGTACTGTAGCCAGTACAAATACTTTTTAATGTTGCTGTTAATCCCCTGCAGGGAACAGATCATTGCCTTATCGTGTCTTAGGAGAACGCCAGCGTCTTTTCTGTAATCTAACTGATCCAGTTGCGGTCAGCAAGAGCATGCCGCGGTAAATCTTTGCTGCAAGAAAATCCTCCCTACTTCCTGACTGTGATGACCTGTATAACGACTGTAAATGGTGTTCACGTCTCAGGAGACAGAATGCTCAGAGAAGGATGGTTGGTGTCTGCCGGAGACGATAGATAAATGCCGCGTTCTTGTAACTGGACATTTCGCCAGTTCAATACTTCAAGCCAGCACCGGCACAGGTTGTCAGTTTCATTTTCACATGATTAGTGGACATTCTCTGTATTTTCTGCTGTGGAGTTCACTTCCCTTGCGATAAACAGCATGTGAGCTATGATTGTCTGGAGGTTAGGAGGGAAAGTAATCACAACGGTTCTGCATTGAACAGTCGTTAAATTTGCATGCTGGTTAAGGTTTAGATTTCTCTTTGTATGTTTGTTTTAGATTTAGCATTTTGTGTGTATTTTTTACGAGCTTAGATCATTTTATTCCCGTGTTGATTGCTTTTGTTTTCTTCAGTTTGGTTACTTCAGTACTAAGCCAAGAGATTGGCTGGGAAGAACATCTCCACACTGTCCTATTCTGTGTAGAATGGGACGTAACTCAATCAATCAGTCAGTCATCCGCTGTTGATTGCTTCCAAACAGAGACATTAAAGCCTGAATGCCAAAATATTTGCCTCGGCCTCATAACATTGGCCTCGGCCTAGACATTCTGGCCTTAGCCTTAAGACAAAAACTCAGGCCACAACATTGGCCTCACGTGTTTGGCTTCAAACATTCGGCCTCGGTCTTGAGTGTTTGGCCTCATTTAATTGTGAGTGCTTTCAGACCGTAACTGTACGAGTGACAGATTCAGGGGCAGTTCTATGAATTTTCATATGGGTACGCCAGTCAAAGGGCCAAGCAAATTTTGGGTCGGCCAACAGGAGTGGTGTACGTTGGGCAGAATTTCGTTTGGGTAGGCCAGGCACGAGTCTGGGTAGGCGACGGCCTACCCGGCCTAATAGCTAGAACCGCCTCTGGACAGACTGCAGTGAGACTGCTGGCTAATGTATGGATGTACGACTTGTGTTGGTGTTAGATGAAATAAGCACGCCAGCACGGACGGACGATGGCGACAGTTCAGGTTGTGATTCGGAGCCGAATGGTGATGATGACCGACTTAGTTATGATGAAGAACAACAATATGTTGATGACGATGATGACGACGACGACGACATGGCTGATACTGCAGCTGACAGAGACCGATTAGAAGCTGATGTAATGAAACAACTCGGACTGTCCTCATGATTTCTCGTTCCCTGGTAATTAGGAAAATGCATTTGGGAATAATTATGACATTTTAATGAAATAATTTTTAATAAATCAGCCCCGTATGTGATTAACTCTTCGCAACTGACGTTTGTGCCAAGTTCAAAGTTACGTGACACGAACTAGGATAGATATCAGAAATCCGGCCGGACTAAATTTAGATATTGTGCCCCAGTTTAAGAATCTGTGGTCAGCTACCAGGTCCCATTGAAAATGGCGGAGGAGATAGCTTTTGAAAATGGCCGGATTTCCAAATTTGAAGGGCTCGTGACCTTGACCTTGGATCGGGTCATACTGCATACCGTCGTGCACCACTCATCGACCTCTACCTACATGCCAAGTTCCATTGAAATCGAAGGAACTTTTTGTGGACGGACGCATGAATGGACATTTGAGACCGGCTTTATTAGGTCGACTCTATTGAAGAGTCGACCTAAAATGTGGGTTATGACTACAGGAATTATCTGTTTTAATGGTGAAATAAATTACATGTCATCTCATAGGTGTGATATGTTGTACTTACATGGCTAAAGTATTTCAGTGACTGTAACAGGTTATATTCAACTCGAAATGTTCAAATTGCAACTGGCAGAAACCTGATTCTCAAGTTTAGACTCAACACAACATGTTTGCAAGCAGCTGTTGATACAAGTTAATAGCACAGTACAACATTGTGTAACAGGGCAGTATCAGTGCAGTAGGAAATTTTAACGCCCTTCAGCACCATAATTACACAGATTGGTATACAAAAAGCGGAATACTATATCAATAGTACCGTGAACACGATTAGTTATCGAGATTGTCTGAAATAACGGCTGCTGAAACGAGTGTATAGGTAAAAGTGCCTTAGTATCACTGCACACATGGTTCTCAGTTCTGCAACATCACTGCGGTGCCCATCTCCACTTCAGGGCTGGAAAAACATGGGTTTTTAAAAATTTAATATTTTACTCATTTAAGGGCTGGAAAAAACCTAGGTGTAGCCTACGTAAGGTGCAGACAGTATGTTAGAAATCCAACTGCGGCATTAACTACAGCTGTTTATATTTTTAAACCTTTAGTGCATAAATTATATTGAAAATTCAAAAACATAAATTTTAGAAAGATTTTAGTTTTTTAAAAATTACTTTTGCCAGCCATGCTCCATCATTTGAATGGGAGACAACACGTTCTTGGTTGTTATCATTTTCAGTTATAGCCCATGACGTAGTCTGTTGAGTCCTGCGACTTACGTGAATTTTATTTGCCCAGCAGCAGGGAGGCTGAGTTTGCACCAGTCACTGCTGTCCACTCTTATCTTTTTTCTCATTTGTTGTCCCCTCGCTAGTCCAGTATACCAAATTATACTGCTTGGTGACGAGCACAGAGGTGTGAACAACTTGCCTAGAGATGAGATGATACACAGCTACGCCTCGTCTCAACCGGCAGCTGAAGCCACAAACTTGTGATTACCCAACCCGTTACACCACTGTCAGCATGTTTAAAATATGCATGAATAATCATCTTTATAGTTTATAAAATGAATATGGGTGTAAAATAAAACAAACATGATGGATTGGGTTCCAAAACAAAACATGGCGTTGCCGCGTCGTACTGTTTTCTTAGCATATTAGCATATTGTCCAAGTCTGGCTGTCTGGAAGCAGCATGAGAGATTTATGCTAGGGGATGGTTGGCAACTTGGCATCGACAAATGTGAAGTCTGTATTTCAAGGACGTGCTGCTCCCAGCTAGTGTGTTCAACATGCCAGAACATCCATCAGACAGACACGTGAAACAAGCAGTGTCGGACTACAGCGGCAACCAGCAATGTGCACGTTGACATCTACTGTAGCTGCAATTTCAGAAGTGTAATCTGTTTGCAATAGCTAAATTTAAATTTCTTCATTTTGGCAACGATGGAAACCGAGCATCAAAAATTTTGCCATTCCTAGAGAAAACTGCCTATGATCGTGTTGCAGCAACTTGTGGTGCCCCTGTTAACGTTTTAGTTAAACACACCAAGGCAATACTGAACCTGAGATAGACACACAGCATTAGTCTGTAAGTGAGACACAGAAGACCTTTGTTTTAATGGTGGTTTTCCGTGAATCGGGTTAACCTGTTCCCATTGGTCCTCTTCACCCGTTCTAGAAAACCTTTGGGGTTTAGTTTAGTGATAGGCTTTCTGCTTTTGACAGGCACCCAGCCATCAACTCAAAAGCACCAAATGAACAAAGCAAACCAACTAAAGGAAAATAATTTCAAGCAATAAGTAACTGTTAGCAGGTGAACTAATTTTCAAAATCTATAAATTCCATGACTGACAAATCTCAAACCGCAGCTGTATTTGCTTCCTTCATTCTGAAATTGTTGCGATGACGGATTGCTAAAATAGCGACACTGACGCATCTTCATATGCACAAAATGGCATCAGCTATACAGGCAGGGTGGGCCAAAAAAGTGATACCTCTCGAACATTACATTACATTGTACGAGAGGTATCACTTTTTTTGGCCCACCCTGTATGTCACTTTCAAGCGATACTGCAATGTCGTTTGCAAGCAGAAACTTGACAAAAATTATGGTCAAAGTTGGTAGAAAAACAACAAACCAATTTACATATACGGGTGCACAACAACAGAACAATGCAAAAGCTCCTAAACGTGCACAAAATAAATACGTAAAACGCGGTGAATAAAATAAGTAAGTGGCAACTTGACATTAATCAGGCACTAACCAAAGTGTTGCAGTCTCGTGGAGTCAACTAATTACCAGCAGTGGTCGAAAACAGCACACTGTACAACGTACGTGACTCATTTTAACAACGTGAAAACACTGTCATACTGTACGGACGCCTCGTGTACAACAACAGCCTAATAACACAACGGTAAACGAAAGGCAACTGAAAAGCATGGAAGATAGAGTGAGGCTCGACGCAGACGATGACGATGGCCGAGGGGAGGCTGCAACTACTACTGGACCACGCACTCCAGATTGCCGACCGGGTGAGTGATTTGACGACGAGCCACGTGGCGTCGTCGGCGTCAGTCCAATGATTATGTACCGCGGTGTCGGGGAGGAAGTGAACCGCCACGAATCACCGGCACGCGTCGACATTCCGACGTCAAGATATGGCGGATCTACATCAGATACAACCAATCAACCATGTTCTTCCTTAAATCGGCTCAGTTTCAATTTGTTCTTCTAACAGAAAAATATCGATATGAAACAATATGATTCAAAATACTAAACGTTAAACGCTGACTGGTAATGTGCTATATAGAACCACTAGCGGTACACCCTATTTGGTTTCTGACCACAAGGTTGTAATAAACTTGACTTGAGCTCCCGCATGCGGCGCTCGGTCCGATGAACCTGCCGCCCGCCAGTTGCAAATTCCCCGACGGAGCTCGCCACCCACCCATTTGTAACGGCGTAAGTAGACGGCGCGCAGAGAGCCAGCCGGCGGGCGCGAGCGGCGCTCGCTAACTGGCCCGAGACCATACGGAGGGTATACGGGTGCCACATACCAAATTTGGTCCAGATCCGCTCAAAACTGGCCGTGCAAAAAGAACAGAGAAACAGACAGATTGAGTTGTATACATATAAGAGAACAGAATAAGAGTAAAGAAAAGGAAGTAAGAATAAAAACTGAACATTTTGAACACCTCAGACAGTAGACGCCAAACAAAGATTGTGGTTTTTACAAGAAAAGTCAAATTCTGAATCCATGCACGCCTTGGCTGGTGCAGAAATAATGTATGAGAACTAGAAAATGGACTTCGATGCCCCAGGGTTGACGAAGATGCCTGTGCTACCTCGACAGCCTGCTGTGACCTTGACCTTTGACCTCCAGAATCTAATCAGGTCATCAGTAGGGGCTAATGAATATTCCCTGTCAGTTTTAACACAATTGTTCAAGGAGTTCATGAGATATGACAAAAGAAGTTCAGAATGCATACTCGGTGGAGTTGCGGCTACTGGGCTGAGATGCGGCGTTGAGAAACGCAGCGCAGCAACTCGTCCAGAGCCGTAGCGAGACTTTGCACAGACAAACACGGCATACGATGTGTCCTCATCCACGCTGACCACGACTGAATGCACGTCCTGTCATTACAACCACAGCTGGACACGTTTACTTACTGAATCAACAACCAACGGCAGATTTCTCGATCGATCTAAGTTCACTTGGTTTTCATCCCAATTGTTTCAGTCAATAACAACAGAATCAGGAGTTACAAAAAGCTGCTGCACAAAATTTCACGTTTTGTTAATTTACTTGCGCTTCTTGGAGGAATATCAATTGCACATTTTCCACTCTTAACTGAAAGTACATTGGAGAACTAACGATGGCAACAACTGTGCTGTGCCGATCAATGTTCAAAGACATATGATGTACCACGTGCAGCACAAATGTATTGTATGCCCCTCGTGGAGTCTTATATTAGCGATTATGAATTACTGGCTTATGGCTGCATCTGCATGATTTCACTGAGTCAAGTTACCATAAGTAAAATCATAAATACTCTTAGGTTCATTTACTGCTAGAATCAAACAGATGTTAGAGAGAATCAGATGAAAGTTGAGACCTTTGGTAATTCGCGGCTTTCTGCTAAACTCCGATCCATCAGCAGATGATTTATCGGCGGAAGCACTGGACCCCAAACAACTCTGTACCCTGTGATGGGAGGATCGGCAATAGGCACACGTGGCACTTGCCATGATAACCTCACAGTCACGTCACTGCTGCCGACCAGCAGCGAGTATGCAAGATGCGGAGGCTCATTGGGCAGTCGGGCCACTACGACCAACAGCAACACATCCGCAACTGTTTACAACTATGAATTCATTACTCCTCCACTGTTTTTTTAAATGCGTGTTTTACAGGTTATCAACAATGCATCCTAAAACAGAATCTAAGTAACTTCCAAGGCTTTCATGGGTACGACGATGGCAAACAATTTTCTACTCATTCATACATTAACCATTTACATATGTGAATTCGTTTTACAAGTTTTTGTCACTTTGTCAAAATGACCAGTTAGTCTAACTGAATGTCAGTGGCAATGGGTGCATTAGCTAGTGTGCATGATTCTCTGTACTGAACAATAGCAGGCATTAGCAGCTGTCACTCAAAGTGCACGGTTTTGTTTTCAGGACAATTCATTGCATACGATACGATACGGTAGATTAGCGTGCGCTCAAAACTGACGAGATGGCCAGCTTAATCTAGCGCACGGCCCACAAACCAAAAATAAGAAAAAAAATAAAATCAAAAACCGAGTGGCTCAGAAGAAACGGTGCAGGCAAAAGTGTGCATACAGTGTGACATCCAAATAACTGAGGAATAACTTTTCAAGGCCAGATGAGACCGTTACGAACAGTATAACATGACAGTCCACGTTTAATTTCCCAATAATGGATGGTGGCTTGCCATTTATGGTCGAAACGTCATGTGCGACATGGTCAATTTGGACAAATTAACTCTGTAGTGTGGTTGACAAGCATTTGGAAACATCAATGCAAAAAACAGTTTAAAAGCCAATATGTGCAGCTACTAAAACAGAATACCGTTAGAAGGACAATCTGGTGTGAAGTCTCCGACAACGTCAGTCTGCCAGCAGTACGGTGTGGACAGCGACACATACGCAATGTCGCCTGTGACTCTATGAGACGACACTGGCTGCAACCGGACCAGATACCGACAGCCGAACCGAAGGTCATACACCACAAAATGATGACCCTGCAATGTAGTCACAAGTCAACAAGTCACCTGCCACAAACACTGGAGACAAATTCTGTATGGTACATAAACACTGAACTATGATAATTCTACAATATAACCTAGTTTGTGTAGAATGCCTGACCATACATGTGTCATAAGCTCAAGCTCATCACATCAAACAATTCATCGGAGAAGTACTTACGTGTGTGCTGGCGGACATCATCGGCGCAAGCGGCTCATTAACGCCAGACTCCGTAGCACACATCTCAGGCGACCAATATAGCAAGACTTTGCTGCATTCTTCAGCTTCATTTACAACTACAGCACAAGCCAGCCCATCTATTCAGTAAGTAAGTAAGTGAGTGACAGAGCAGTCGTGTTTCAATGCCCCACAATTGGTCATTTTGGAGACGAGCCAATCAACTGCCCTGGCATTTACAATCAAACTTACAAAATATACAAAGACACACAACAAACTAATGCTAATCAGTGCTTGAAGTGGGACGATATGAGACGATATGCCATACGGGCATTTTCTTGGACGGGTATAAATCATACCGGCACTTCCGTCCCGAGAAACACCATAACGGTACGCCTCAGTGAGCTAAACAGCTGACAGAAATCGTGTGCATAACTGTAGTTACGCTTACGCATCGAGTTAACCTGTAGGAATAGGTCCGAAAGTAGCATGCATAGCAACGAGAGACGTTCTAGCGCCCTCAGAATGCACCACAATCGTTTTCAGCCCCTGGTGGTTAGCTCGCGTCGCTTTTACAGCTTTATGTTGTAAAGCAGATCTTCAAAATAAGTGCTTCAGAATACCTCAAGTATACACGAAAATACGCCATTTTGACATTAAATAGTCACAAAAATTTCCGCACCCCACCCACTCGGCGCCTCGATCCTCAGACCATACCGGCACTTTATCCTTTCCACAAGCAAACTGGTCATGGTTAAGAAAAAGATGCAAGACTCATAAAAACCCAAACCAACAGTCATCTGTGACAACTACTCAGTCAGACACCGGTACACATTACTGTGCATAGCAGTGGTGTATATAATACAACAGGGAACAGTTCTGACAATCTTCCTCGTATCTTTCATTAGCTTTCTTGACCACGATCACGATAATCCAGTACACTAGGATGTAAACAGCGTACGTGCACTAAGCAAAAATAGAAACAAACAACAATTAGCAAACAAATCGTCTCAACTATGGGCAGGTAATGGTATGTACCTTCATCAAATCTCCACGATATATTAGCACGAAGCAAGCCGTTCTGGAAATAAATATTCTCCACAGCA
>Ga0209780_1004207_pt1 | contig 11006 bp, 9 predicted proteins | sample WorMetexBAHAMAS2_FD_187384 | JGI IMG/M metagenome (GOLD analysis project Ga0209780, IMG submission 187384) | Marine gutless worms symbiont microbial communities from Max Planck institute for Marine Microbiology, Germany - Inanidrilus exumae... | ecosystem: Host-associated > Annelida > Digestive...
AAGTTTGATGAAACTGTTAACGTAGGACACGTGTACAGTGTAATGGCTGTTGCAATTTTGTTGTAAAGGTCAGAGGTCAAGGTCACAGAGCCTCAGAAGTTTCGACGCAGTGCACCTTAACTGGACAACAAGTACTTGACTATATGACGCCTTGGTTGCAAGCGCGTGACTGGATAAAGTGTGATTGTCAATAGGGGCGGATCCAGAGACTTTGGCTAGGGGGTGAAGGGGACGGCGAGGCCCGAAGTGCCGAAGCTTGAGGCCCGAAGGACCAAAACGGGAGTCCGTCAGAATTTTGATTGCCAATTGCTACAGATCACTCTGACCGAATATTCGCAGCGCACGTATCCCGCAGTCAAGTAGACGACTGCGGACTGCAGGCCATATTTCCGCATGGTTTCGTCTGGGTCAGCTGCCGCCAGATGGCGTGGTTTGCTTACACGTTCATGATAGAGAGCTGTGTCACGGTGATGCCATTTGTTTATGCAAATGTATGTGATACTGTAGCGTTACAGGAAACGATGACTCACATCATCCACTGGGACAGTGTGTATAAGCTTACCCTGATGATGACGTTTGTCTTGTGCACAGTTCTCGGGCAATTTTTGTGGTACTAAATAATCAGTATATACTGTCTGTTCCTTAGTGCTACTAACAGGGGCAAAAGAGGGTGAACAGCTTGCCTGCACCTGTAATCGTCACATATAACTGCACCCTGACCAGTAGTCAAACCCTCAAATTCGCAATTTGCCCAACCCGTTGCGCCACTGTTCCGCCGGTATGGCGTCCGTCCGTTTGTCTGTCTATTCCGTTGTCATACTCACCTTGACTCGCCAGGGGGCAGCACGCGACGCGGCCAGCGTACATTTCGGCCCATCAATACGGAGGGCCGACGTACTTGTTCATTGAAGATCATACGAACGCCCCAGAAGTGCGGGATGGTGTTCGATCGTTACTGCACAGTGCACGCAACAACATCGTATGTTTTAAATTGCTGCTTCAACATGACCGTTGTGTGTCGTGTGTAACGTGATGGTTGACCAGGTCAGGAGCTGGTGTTACTGCCACGGACAACGCCGCAGATCAAACCACTGGGCAGTACGTTGTTGCTGACGTGCAAGGTGGACAGTGGTGGTGACCAGGTTGACTACAACTTACAGTGGACTGCTCTCACTGACGATGGCGTACTCAGAACTATCGACAGCAGAACTGGCAGGTTTGTCCTAATGCCTGATTTCAAGTATTACACAACGTCTGCAACATAACGTCGTTAACTGCCCACTGCAAAGTATTGCACTGGCGCACTTTTCTTTTCTTTTTCAACCTAGAGTTTTTAGGTCAACTCTTCGACAGGGTCGACTTAATAAAGCCGGTCTCAAATGTCCGTCCGTCCGTTCGTACGTACGTGCGTACGTCCGTCCATCCACAAAAGTTTATTTGATTTCAGTGAACTTTGGCATGTAGGTACAGGTCGACGAATGATGCACGATGGTATGGTCAAGGTCAAGGTCACGAGCTCTTCAAAGTTGGAAATCTGGCCGTTTTCAAAAGCTACCTCCTCCACCATTTACCATGGGAGCTAGCAACTGACCACTAATTCTTAAACTATAGGGCACAATATCTAAATTATATGGGGTTGGATTTTTGATATTCGGCCTAGTTTTTGTGTCACGTGACTTTGAAGTTGGCACAAACGTCAGTTGTGAAGAGTCGACCATTTAATGACAATAATTCAAGTTTGCATGCCATTGAAAGCCATAAATCTCTTTTCCATGTTATAAATGACACAACGGTGTTACCGAACTACATGTACTTGACTCCTTCTTTTTGTCAAACTATACTTGTTTATTTATCGGTTACAGAATGTCACAAACATTGTCAATTGATAGGCAATACAATAAAGAACTACACATTTTCTGAGAGACATCTGAATTATCTGTAAGACATTGACTGATCAGTTCAAATTTTAAACTTAAAGAAACCAATTGGCTACTGCAAACAATACTGTGAACCTAGAATCAAGCAAGTCTAATATTCCTGCATATTCCTGACCTGTTTAGCAATTGCAAAAATAATTTTGACTGTGATCTTTGGACAACTGGTGGGAATAAAGTTTTTGCCAGAAAAACACTATTTTTTCCGGGATGGTGTTTCCACGGAAAAACCGTTTTTCCCACCCAGTGGCAAAAACTTGTCAACCTAGATTTTGGCAAAAAATCTTGTTCTTGGCATGTTTGCTGTGATCAACTTGTCTTGATTGGCACCAATGTTGTCGATACTGAGCAACGTTGGGGAATCATTCCGGCTAATACAACCGTTAGTAACTGTAATATCTTGGAAATCGTAGCACATTAGCGGGAATGCATTTATCAACAGAGGCACAGACTAACTGAAGATCACCACGCTGACAACTGGTGTTGGGAGTCGGTAAGCCCGTCGTGAGCATTAAGTTTTATTACGTATAAATGCTCATACGTGGAGATGCCATGGTTAAAACTGCACAAGGTTGGGCGAACATTAGGTTGGGAATTTAGCCGTTAGTTGTCAGCATTCTAGTTGTCACTAGTGTGAATCGGCGTGCAATGGTGTTCTTGCGTGCATGTAGTAGCTGCTCAGATTTATGAAATGCGCTGTCTGGTACACGCCGTGTACCAGACAGCGCATTTCATAAATCTGAGCAGCTGGCGCCGTCGATTGCTGGCCGTCGAGTCTCTGGTTTATCTTAGTCGGTCTGTGTAGATTTATCCGTCGAGCTTTCACTCCTTTATCAGCACGTTTTGTTCCACACGGCAGTTCTACTGCAGCTGACCCCGGGTCGGTTACCGCTGCTGGAGAGCTACTCCAATGACTCCATCAGTTTGTAACGCTGTTATAAGACGGTTGTTTACCGTATAGCTTATGACTGGCCGCATGGTACTCGAGTCGACTTTGCCGCTTGTTTTGGCGCCGCGGCTGAGCCATTCTCCGACAGGGACCACCCACCTCGCGTCCTCGTGCACCCTGGCGCTCGGAGACGCCTAGCTAGCCTAATGTTTAAGTGGTCTCCTGGCTTTCGCTGCACATTGTAACTGCTGCTGCGGCGGCGTGCCGGGCGTTGTGTCTGCGGACACGGTACAATGACATCACATTCGGCGTTCTATTTCCCGCTCTTCACGGCGCCCATTATCGCCGGTCGCCCGCGTAGCGTCACTAGCGTAGCGTGTGCATGCATCCACCCTACTAGCACGGCCTACGTTGCCGTGGTACTGGTACCTGTTGACCGCGCTGTTCGATACGATACGATACGATACGATACGGTATATTTACGTGCGCTCAAAAGCTGACGGGAGGGCCAGCTTAACGCACGGCACCAGACACGAAAAATACGGAAAAATTAAAAACCAAAAATTGAGTAGCTCAGAAGAAACGATCCGGGTAATAGTCCGTTAAGGCACTACGGGGGGTAGGAGGGCGGGGGAGAAGTGAAACTAACCTTCCAAAATTTAATACACTCTTCTATGGTCCATATAGCCTACCAAATTTCGTTAAAATACACTCATCACTTTTTGAGTTTTGCTGTTCACAAACAGAGACAAACAAACAAACAGTGATGAAAACAGTGCACCCCCACCCGCCAAAAGCATCTGAGGTAATGAAAGCATTGTGGTGCCGCAGTTGAAGAAAGTTGAGACAGTCAGAGTGTGCACTATATGGCCAATGGTCGTTGATAGGCACTTAGCAAACGGGTGAATTGTTGCGATGTGAATCGTTGCAATGCGGGCAGTATTGCCGGATGTCATTGTCGGCAGCCACACGGTGTGTCCGGCCGGACACCGGCGACCGACTGCTGAGAGAATTATTAATGACTCATAACTGATTCAGCGCATGCGTGATTATCGATCGCCAGCGCGGAGACAAGTTCTCAGTAGTTCGGGATGAATAGGCCTAATTGGCTTTTGATTGTTGCGTAATGATCATGTGATTGGAAACGCGAATATACGTGATTGAACATGACTAAGTAAGTAAATAAGTAAGTAATTAAATTTATAGAGCGCGGTTATCGTCAAGAACCTCTAACGCGCTGAATGCGCTAGTATCGAGCAAGCAGGTACGTTTACGTTTAAGCAAACGTCTGAAACAGTCTGTCCTGATGGTCGGGTCCCGGATGAAATCCGGGAGAGAGTTCCAGACTTTGGGGCCGGCAACTGAAAAGGCCCGACGGCCGTAAGTGTTGAGCCGGTAGCGAAGTACTGCAAGTAGTTGACGGTTGGCGGAACGCAGGTGATTGTGCGTTTTTGGGATAGCTGAATTTGCAGGACTGGAATTTGCAGGACTGGAAAATGACGGAGTAGAACAAGAACAAACGTATGCATTCAAAGTTAAACAAGTATTGTTGGAGGGAACTGTGTGATCGACAGTGTTGACACCTAGATTTAGCACGTAAGTAAGCAGCAAGCACGTTGTTTCAGTCAAAGACGGCGGTGAGTAGGGCAACGATGAAACAGAGACCGCAGTAATTACGCCATACACGCTGCCGAAATTTTTCCACACATTTGTGGATGTAACCATTAAAGTTTGTCTTCGTCCGCAGCATATACGTTTGCTCTTGTTCTACTCCGTCATTTTCCAGTCCTGCAAATTCCAGTCACCCGCGTTTTTATACGTGTTCATGTACAACTATCGTCGATTCGTCGTCACTTGCTGTTTCAGTGTCTGCTTAAAACCGACCTGTTTCACAAACCTTCCCACCGCATAATTCTGCTTCAGTTGGGACGGCCAGGCCTTCACCGACCGACTATAGGAGTTGGACTGGATCGTCTGTGCTAATCAGCTTTTACCCGCGTGATGCTGGGCTAGCTATGGCCTTGCGTCCGTCCGTGTGTCCGTCCATCACACGATAGTACTGCAAATTCCAGTCACCCGCGTTAATGCGTGAACGAAAGAGGAAAAGTCAGCAAAACGACTGCGGGACTCAGGACGCAAATATTCTCGAATCGAAACAACCTGGAAACAGTAGTGCCAATGCTGTTCGCACTCTCGCCATCTTCTAAATTTTCAACCGTATTACTATTCACGTAAAATTTATGTAAATCTCAAGTCTTTATTATTCACGAACAAGTGCTGGCTTTAGAAAATGTAGACGAAGACAACCAAAAATACGGATAACACTGCACGCAGGATATCAAGAGAGGTGCGCCTACGATTTCTCATGTCTGGACGGGAAATGTACAGTGATGTCGTACAGTTATTAAGTTATCTCGGAAGCAGGTGACGTATAGTTGATCATACTGTGTGCTGTGTTCTAAGGCTTTTTGTGGTGACACTGCCATTGTCATTGAAATACGTACAATGCCATCAGGCGTTGTTACAATGAGGCGATTTAATGCACAAAGAGCGCTCAGTAGTACCGACGGGTTACTAGCTTAGTCTATTACACGATGTCAAAAGAATGATAACAATATTAAATGTTAGATATGCTTGTAAATTAATGACTATTGGACTTGTCCGTTACCACAGAGGGTGAGAGTTCTCTCGAAAATAAAGCTGATAATAACAAACTCGGTAAAATATAAAGTTTTATTGCGTGAAAATGCATCACTTCTATCACGATATTTGACGCTGAAGCTATAGCTGGACTATTCTGGCGAGAAATCTCGACTATGCGCGTCATCGACAGCCAAGCGAAGTAAATTACGCCCAGTAATTTTTGTGTACGCCTGAGTGTGTAATACATATGTATGTGTATGTGTGTTACTTTGCGTGAAGAACGACAGAAGGAGCAATGTCAGCACTATATACAGTAGTAGCACACTAGTACGGCGCCTTCGTTCATTAACGGTCCGGTCATGTGGCCGATGAACCGCAAGTCGGTCGACCAGCCGAGCAACGTAATCTTGGTGCGTCGATCCATCATACCTCACCGACTAATGGACTCTTCCTACATGTATATGTGCCGCGAAGTCAACGCAGCGCCGACAACCGCGACTCAGAACGCAAGAACGCATAATCCGACGTCAGTCGTATACAGCGTTCGACCTCGCAAATAAAAACAAGCTAAGATGCCAGTGGCAATGTTTTCACCGGTTCGCCACATTTCCGCCATCGTTGTATATATACGCTATTCGAGGGATTGGCGCAGTACCATTGATGATGTTCAGATCTGCGAGCAAAATGTTTTAGATGCTTCCTCGATCATGCCAAACGCTCGTTACATTACATTACATTATACAGTTATTTAGAGTGGCCTAAGTGTATAATACACGCGATATGTATTATATAGTAACACCTGGTATTGTATTTAAATGAAAGTGTGGCAGCTGTCACCACAAAAAAAACCTTAGAGTGCAGTACACAGTACGTTCAAGCAGTAAGCCAAGTTGACGACATTCTTAAGTAATGGGCAGATAAGTCATTATAAAATTTATAAGGATATAATTTTAAATTTTGTGACCACAGTTGTATATCGTGATATCTCCTGCTTACATATATTTCTTAATTAAAACTAAACTGCATACTGTATAGTATATTTAAAGTAACAAATTTTGGTTGCTTACTAAATAACTATTAATGATAACTTGAAATTTTCGCAAAACTATCGCAGCCGCGACTTTGGCGGCGGTTTATCATCATCGGTAGCCGACTTATTACAGTCAGAAAGTTCTACAAGCTGGCAAATCAGCAAACAAACAATTTGATTAGCTCGAATAGTTGAACTAGATGGCTGTATTGTGTTGACTGAACACAATACAGTATTCGCCCGAAACGGGTCAGTTATCCGTGCACATGCTGTGTACTTCCTGCATTCTACGATGCCTAGTGTCACATTCCTGCGACCGAGTGATGTCAGCGTTATCTGCCGTGTTACTTATTTTCAGTTTCCAATTCAGTCTGCTTTTCTTCCATATATCGGTCGCCAGGCAGCACCAACACTGCGGCGTACTACTTACTGGTTTTGATACGCAATATCGGACATCGAACGTTGCCGAAAATTTGTATACGTACTTATCTTGTGTGGAACGTACAGCCTAGGGGAAAGACTTGAATTGATTCTAACGCTAAAAATGGAAACTAGACATCCCGTAGACGGTCTGGTAGTCATTTTCCGGCGATCTGTAATCACTGTGTAGTTATGACGGCCTGAATTCGCAAGACCTGGACATTATGTGAGCAATTTTTTAGTTTTTTTTGGAATAACGACCCTACATGGTAAAATTTTCGAAATTCTGTTCGGACATTTTCACCGCCTCACCGATGGACATCGCAGTATTGAAATTTTGTGAAATTTATCCGACGGGAAATAGGCGAAATCGTGCGTTATTTACCTGACAAAAAAAAACAAAATTCACCTGACTCTCAAACTGTCGCTTCTGTGTGGATCGAGGCCAAAATCTGCCCGGGCCAGCCCCTAACAATGTGCTCACAGAGCTCCAGATATCATCCAAATTGGTTCACTTACGGCGGAGTTATTGCCGAACGCGTGAATACCGTTTATTGTCTCGTAGAATATTTCCATGATTCGCGCGAAGCTGTGCTTTGCTCGGGCGAATAAATAATCGCAGCTAATGACTAATGACTACAAAGCAGATCAAAAGGACTGAAAACTTAAAAAAATATTACACTATAGTACTACGTACGGTTTCCGATGCCATGGAGACCTGCTTTATAATGATACAACGCGTCTTGATCAGACCATTATCTAAGCGCCGTTTAAAGGTGTTAATCGTCTCTGCAGAAACTACATAATCAGATAAACTGTTCCATATGGGTATAACACGGTTGGTATAAGTATGTTTCCTTAAGTCGTAATGACAGTGATGTTGAGTAAGTTTGTATCTGTTTTCCCTATTACTAATGGAGTCTTCTGATAATTCAGTGGAGTCGAAATGAGAAACACACATCGGATCATACATTCCTTTAATTATTTTGAATAATTCTACCATACCACCTCGATAATGTCTATATTTAAGTGTAGGTAAATTTAAATTCTTTAACCTATCACTATAAGGTTATTAGAGAGTTCTGGACTTAATTTTGTGGCCTTTTCTGTACCCGTTCTAGTTTATCAATGTCCGTTTCTCTTTTGGGGTACCATACACTGTCAGCATATTCTAAATGAGATCTCACTAATGATTTATACACCAGCAACATTGTCGAATGCTACAACTCGAACGAATATTTCGACAAAATCGAAACAAAATGAACATGTTCAATTCGTTTCGACTTTGTCGAAAGGGCGAAATTTCACGAAAAATTCGTTCGACATTGTTGCCAAACGGCTACAATGTCGAGACAACGTTCGACCTTTATTTGTCGAACGAATCGCTCGACTTATATCATTCGACAATGTTAACGGGGATTAAGAAAATCTACCATTAACATAAGTCTACCGTATGCCTATTCGTCAAATAATTTAGGCGGAGTTATAGCCGAACGCGTGAAGACCGTCTTCATTTCCTGAGTTTATAATCACCGAATCTCGTGTTGCTTTCAACAAAAGTAGACCTGTTAATTTAATTGACTTCGAAGATTATGCCTTCACACGAAATGGCGCTGAGCGCTATTGGCGGCTGTGATAGGCTGACGAAGCTATGCAGAACAGTGTCAGCCAAACGGTAAGGAAGCACAGCACGAACGGTTTTTATGGTAGCGCAGTATATGCTGCGGACTGTCTGTCTGTCCGTCCGTCCGTCATCACACGCCGGTATTGTACCAAAATGGCTAAACACAGGATTATGTAAACAAAACTGTACAACAGCCCCGCCCAGGAACTCTATAGTTTTCTTGGTGCAGTTCGAATGGGTATCAGCTCCAAGGGCTATATCAAGTGTTAGTGACCTATTTTACCGCGCGACGCTATGCTAGCGCGGTATATGCTGGCGTCGCGTGTACGTCCGTCCGTCTGTCCGTCCATCTGTCATCTGTCAGCAGACTTCGCTTTGCCCGCAGTGTGGAATCGCACGCTCTTATACTTCCTTAACTCAAGTCTAATTAATGCTAAATTAACGTCGCATTACTACGTCCATCAATATGTATTTATTTATTCGGCGACGTACACCGTTGCCATAGTAACACCAGCAACAAAGTTTGTTTATTCTTCCCATTAATCGTCCATACCCAGAGTACATGCTTATTTATGCTTATTGTAAATTAATTTAAATATGCTTATTTTAAATTATTTATAATAAATAAAATAGAGACTACAAATGCATCGCCTGATGTGGGATTTGAATCCGCGACCCTGGCAGTACGAGTCCAATCCTCTACCGTTCAGCTAACTTGGCAACCAGTATTATGCTGTACATAAAGCTATAACAATCTATTACTGTTCACTAACATTTTACAATGAAACAATATGAAACAAATATGAAACAAAATTTCAGTCAACAGCTGCACCAACAAAAATGTTTTATTATTTCAGTTTCGTTTCAGTGTCCGCAAATGTAAAACAAGCTGTTTTACTTACTGCACTCGCTGAGTCATAGTGTCACGTGGCTCAATAGTCGATGGTGTTTGGCTGCGTGCAACTGACTGACGTCACCGTTAAGATACGATAAGATACAGAAGTCACGAAGATATTGGGCGTGTGGTCCTTTCTTGTGCGGAACGTACATCTCAGGGGAAAGACTGAACTGATTCTAACGGTAAAAATGGAAACTAGACATCCCGTAGAGGATCATTTGATAGTGAATTTTCGGCATCTGTAATCATTGCGTAATTTATGACGGCCTGAAGTCGCAAGACCTGTAAAATTTTGGGAGCTATTTTTGTGTTGTTTGGAAAAACGACCCCTTATGGTAAAAGTTTCAAAATTCTGCTCCGAAAGTTTTTACCGCCTCACCGATCGACGTTGTTGTGTTAAAATTTGTCCGACCGAAAATCGGTGAAATCGTGCGTGCTATTTACCTGACCAAATAAATTTCGGCTGCCTCTCAAACTCTCGCTACTGCGAGGATCGCGCCCAAAATCTGCCAGGGCCAGCCCCAACATTTGGTTCACACTGTTCCAGATTTCATTCACATCGGTTCGCTTTCGGCGGAGTTATAGCCGAACGTGTGAAGATCGTTTTACCCAATAGAGTATTTGCATAATTGCCTCTCCAAGGCATTCGAGGCGAATAAAAAATATATGACAGACAGTCATTTCTACAACAGTACTGTAGCTATCGTGATCTTAACAATGACGTAGCTGGTGGTGTGGGAGCTCAAGCGAGACGTGTGGGATCCCAGCTACCACCAACTGCCACTGAATTTCACCCCTGGAGCTGATGCAGCAGACGGCTGCGGAAGGTGGTGTGGTCGTCGGCAGTAAACCTGCAGTCAGACGTATTCGTCGTCGTCGTCGTAACGTACGTCGCGCTGGCAGGCGACGACGGTCTGTCCTCCGCGGCGGGCGTTGTAATTCAATTGCGGAAGACATCCGGCGTGCGTGGAAGACGCCGACGTCGGCTGGATTTATGCGTCGTTGCGCCGCCCGGCGGAGGGTAGCACGGTGCCCACCCGGGCCGCTGCCGTGGTCGCCGAGGGTCGACCGTCATGAGTCAAGTGCAGCGCACCTCGTCGCTCGTCGTAATCGATACGGCTTGTCCACCGCGCGCCCTCCCCACCGCCGGTGGCACACGGCATTTCACGTACTTTAGGCCCGACTCAGTCTTGGCACGACTATGCCGCATTCCCGAATGCTGAAGGCCGGCCTTTTTTCATTCCTTCCTTTATTGCGGACAGAGGCCTCAGCGCAGAGACCGTATTAAACGGTCCAGTATACGCTAGCCCGAGGACAGGAGGGGAATTGGTAGGCGTATGCGATGTGTGCGTGACGTGCGGGAAGGAGGGGTTAAGTAGGAGTGAACAGCTTGGCAGTTGTTTGTAGCGCACCCCCTCTAAACGTGGCCTGTTGTCTGGCTTAACCCTGGCTGGTGCTGTGTGTTGCACCAGCCAGTGGCCTGCCAAGTCGGTTTGCTTCAGCCACGCCAGCGCGGCCAAGATCTTGACGCTGCTAATCAAGGTGTCAGCAACGGTCACAGTTTATAT
>Ga0209780_1004208_pt1 | contig 11004 bp, 6 predicted proteins | sample WorMetexBAHAMAS2_FD_187384 | JGI IMG/M metagenome (GOLD analysis project Ga0209780, IMG submission 187384) | Marine gutless worms symbiont microbial communities from Max Planck institute for Marine Microbiology, Germany - Inanidrilus exumae... | ecosystem: Host-associated > Annelida > Digestive...
CTATTATTATTATTATTATTATTCTCTTCCCTTTCCTTCTTGCTGCCTTCTCTGCAGAGTGGACCAGATTGTAATTATAGTGTCTTCCTTTAGTATACTGATGACTTTGTACGACAGACACTGCAGTAGGTTTGATGTATTTGCACAGACGTGTCAAGTGAATCTGGAGGGTCAGAGTTTCTTTGCAAAAGGTGGCAAGCCGTACTGCAAGAAGCATTCAGCTGCTGGTCGTTTCTAGTGATTTGCTGTGTATGCATGCTTTGGGCAGTGTACAGCCTTGGACCACGATACCGTGGCATGGCAGACTTGCGCATAATTGAGATAAGTTGCTGTTGCAATGTGCTTGAATGAGAACCCGCACTATGTGTATAGCAATTTGATTTGTTGATGTGGCTGCTAATTGTGTGATATGGCTCATAGATAGCGTATGTACATATTGCCTTATGATGCGTGCCAACTACCTGTATGACTTCAGTGTTTACATGTAGTCATGCCACCAGTTTGTTGTACCAGACGTTTTGTTAAGTTATGCTGAGTGATGATTTTTATGGTATGTTAAGTTTACAGTTATGCAAGAATGTCACTGTGGGGCAGTTTCGGAAAATTTAGTCCAGTCCGTAAAGCAGTGTTCTTTGCACTTTTAATACGTCTACGCGTACTCGCATCAGTAAAGGTGAAGTCCTTGTTAAAGCTGTGATCACAAGCATGATACCAATACAATTTCTGTACGTGTTTGTGAATGGAATTGTGTACTTTGTCAGAGGATACTCATATGTGACAACTTAACAGTGATAAATTACCGGTGGCCCCATACGGGACTGACGGTCGACTCCTACTTACTGCCAACTTCAAAGTCACGTGACACAAAAACTAGGACAAAAATAAAAAGTCCGGCCCGGATAAGCTTTAGGTATTGTACCCTAGTTTAAGAATCCGTGGTCATTTGCCAGCCCTCGTCGTAAATGGGGGATGAGATACTTTGAAAATGGCCGAATTTTCTACTTTCAAGGGCTCGTGACCTTGACCTTGACCTTGGATCAGGTCATACTGCATACCATCGTGTATCACTCATCGACCTCTACATACATACCATATTTCATTGAAATCGAAGAAAGTTTTTGTGGACGGACAGGGGTCTGGTGGACAAAGTCCCGCAGAATCTGATGATATTTTGTGAATTAGCGTTATTGGGATGGACTTTGGTGAGATTTTGTTTAAAGCATTTATGATTCATACTGTTAATGTGCAGAGGGAGTACCCCCTATGTCAAAAAATGTGTCATCAGTTTTATGAAAATCTCAAGTCACCCTTGTGATGGCTGAGGGGTCCGGACCCTCTGGCCAGGTACGCCTATGCATGTCAACGAGCTTATATCTCACGGCCACGGATGTGGTGATTACGTACTGCACTGCGTGCCTGTTTTCAGAGTACAATGTACTGGCATCAGACGCCCAGCATACAGGGATCAACGCCCTTTGCCCCAAGAGTCTATCGGTGGATCAAGAAGTATGAAGCTAGTGGGTAATATTTCCTGGTAATGGAATCGATGCTTTAAGTTTAAGTTCTGTTAGATTGGTAACTGGAAGGGCGTTCGATCTGTGCAACTCATCCCGAAAGGTTCTGTCCTGGAACAACAGGTGGAAGAAAATTGAGTGGGAGGGAACTGGCTAGTCCAGTCACCTGGAAAACGACCATTCACATGCAAGTTGTCTGTTTATCTGCATGATTCCAATTTTTCATTTCCTTGTAGCAAAGGGCCTGCGATACTTGGTTAGTATTGCATTACTTACTTGTTTGCAGAAAGTAAGTGTAAATTGCTGAGGATATTATGAAGTCATACACTATGACAAGTTTACTTTGCTTGTGTGTGGTTCATGTGTGGCGTCGTGCTACTACGTCAGTTTTTTAAGTATGTCCGTCCTCTTAATACTCTGACGTGATTGTACGCTGGCCGCGTTGTGTGCTGCCCTCTGGCGAGTCGCGTTGTGTGCCAAGCGACATAGAAAAAAGATGGGACAGATGGACGGACGCCAGAGTCCAGACCGATGCATTACACTTACCGCTAGACACGACCAGCGTCGTAGATAGTTGCATTGATGCGACAGAACTACAACGAATAGTTAACACATTGTTGTCACGTTTCTGCGTGTACCTGGCCGATGCTTCAACAGTTTCTATAATGTTGAATAGTGCATTACTTTTGTAGCAATCATCAGTCTGTTGGTGTTGACATTAGTTTTGGCATGCCATTTGCACGTGTTTTGGGATAGTTACATTGTTGTTCTTGTTGCTTTTATTTAAGACTTCACTTAGGTCCAGTTGTCACCACTTAACTGCGGGTTGAGGGGCAGGTCTGGTACCATCGGTGGGAGGTCCCTCGGATGCTTCTTTGGGATTTTACCTAAGAGAAGCATTCCAAAGCCAGAGCGACACAGAAAAGATATTATACAACAAGAGTCGTTAGGTAGGCACTGATGTTATAGGGACTGAAGAACCGCAATTACACAAGATATCGCATTGAACTGATAAATAGGTCTTGTGGTGGTTGGCTAGTTTCCACCTTGATGCAAACGCTAGCGTAATAACTTAAATCAGCCTCCCCTAGGAGGTTACTGTATCATTCTTGGCAGAACTAAATTACCACCCAAGACCTTGTCCCACATATAGGCTGTTTTCATTAAAAATTACAATAATTGCTCCTTGCTTCTACTTGATGTGTAGAAATCTACCAAAACTACAACTGCAATAATCTACGCAACAATGCAGTCACCTCAGAAAGGCTCTTGGACAAAAAAAACAGACAGACAGTTGAAAATTATTGTTTCATCCGTTAGAGGCTTAGCTTAGTGATGTTGGTAAAATGTCTTGAGTCGAACGATGAACGCAATGCAGTTAAGTATATCTTGAAGTTAACTGCATATTGCCAATAGATTGTCTGTTACAGGTTTCAGGAAACCATTAGAGCATGTTTTCAACTACAGAGAATTAAAAACAGCACAGCTAGCAGAATTGTACTCTTTACTGCTAGACTATATTAATGCTGGAGATTTTATGAATGTCCCTCATGTATATTTTATAAGTTTCCATGATACTGTAATAACATACTTGCATCGATACAGTGGTGCTGTTTGTGTTATTTTCATCATAGTGTGTATTGAGCATGACATTGTGTCTGTCAAACTAATCATGTATTAAACTGCAATTGTTTGCCAGTAGTTACTGCTAGTATTCTGATTACTTAATTTCACCTAGAAGGTCACGTAAAGTGAAGTAGACGGTGTATAGCAGTTAACTTACATGTCATATGGGATCACATAGTGTCACCTGCCACCCAGCAGTGGTGAGAATCCCACCTTTACCCCCAGCCGAAGCAGGTACTCGATTTAGCGACCCCGGAGGGATGCAAGGCTGAGTTTAACTATGTTATGTGAAAGCAGACCGGCTGGGAATTGAACCCGTAACCTGTACGTCGCAAGTCCGTCGCCCTACCGCAGCGCCAGATGTGATCAAGGTGCCAATCACAACAACAACATTAGCAACTGACTCTTCATAACCGAAGACGACTGCATAGGCAATGTTAAAATACAACAACGGACAATATGATACAGTGGCACATACTGTAGTAATATAATCTTAAAAATACAAAACGTAGGAGGATGTGAGCGGCAGGCACAGCACACCTTACAAAGCAGGCAAACAGGAGGTTACGGTAAACACGTTTTAAACGCTTTCAACGCAAGGTAGTCAACAACGATATATCAGCAGTACAATGACACTACACAAAACACACTAGTGGACAATTTCATTTCATCCATGCAACTTACTGTTACCAGTAATGACAACCGAATTTGCAACAATCGACGGAAAATACGCAAAAAATAACCCTAACACAGGCACTAGTCACACAACACTATTGTAATGGCAACTAACTAAGCCTATGGAGAAAGGGGAAAATCAGGGGTGTCAGAACTCCGAAAATCCTGATCAAAATTTGGCATGGGTGATTACGTCGGCAATATCACAAATGTCATCTCTAAAATAGCAAATATCACTTTGGTAAAACTCCACCCAGAATGTTAAGCATGCCCTTACCAGCTAAGTCATGTGGAAAATCATAACTCAGTGCAAATGCGACTGTAACATGGAATAAATGGCCATTTTAGTAATAGAAGTACAATGTTTAGAGTCTCACATCCATCAATCCACCACATGACTTCATTGGTAAGGGCGTGCTTGACGTTCTACGTGGAGTCCAAAGTCATATTTGACATTTTAGAGCTGCCTTTACACTTGCTTGTAAACTGGCCAGTTTTCACCATTTAGAAAGCTGCAAAAACAAACCGAAACCAACAGTAAGGTTGGCTGGTAGGTTGCTTAGGTTTTAATGGCACTTTCAACAATTTTTTGATTGGCTGATTACGACTTAATGCAAAGAAGTCTGATTCTGATAATCTTCTCTATTATCCTCCAGACAATCATCCTGTTCAGGTGAAGTCTGTTAAGGGTTGGTTGGTTGGAGTTTAACGGCGCTATCAACACAATTTAGGTCATATCGCGCTTTTAAGGTAGAGCTATATTATAAATATTAAAATTTCATAAGTATTAATTGTCTGCTGATGGAAAAGGAACCCAATTCCAGCATTCAAACCGTAACAACTAACTGTCGTGCCCACTGCACGAGTTTCCTGCTTACATGCACAACTAAAGTTCAGGACGTTCAGCATGTTGTTACTGGCCCGCCTACACATCGTGTAGGAGGGCCAGACTAGTAATGGTCGCTGGTGTCTGTCGTCGTCTGTAACGCAGCGCATATGCAACATAACTCACCAGTGGGCAGCACGCGGCAAGCGCCAGTCGTGTTACATCCCGTTAGGGCGACCTTGTTATATTAGTGAAATATTAAAGAAGTGAACCACTTAATTAAATTCTAGTTAGCCCGACCCACACGGTGGTGACTTAAGACTGGTTGAATAGGGCTTAATGGCATTTTCAAGAAATGTAGGTTACATTCTTTAGAAGCTTTTTCTCTTAACCATATTCCCAACATCATGCCAAACCCAATAGTTGCCTAGTTGTCCCTGTTACACCTGGACAGCTTTTAGGCTTCATAAAGAGTGTGCTGCATCAGTAAGTGAGCAAAAATTCATACATAAACATACCACTGTGATACATGTACAAGCAATGCCGACACAAGTAACTTATCTGCATATATATGTATAAAACCTGTTACACCTGCTCGGCACAAACGTGCAAAAATACTGATTACAATACCACGGCAAAGACTCGCGTGCATGTACTCGAGATATTTGATTCTGTAACATCAGCAAACTTGGCACTGCCACATAAAAATTGTTACCAAAAAGTAGCCCCGTACGTACTGACGGTCGACTCTTCGCAACTAACGTTTCTGTCAAGTTGAAAGTCACGTGACACAAAAACTAGCATAAATATAAAAAATACGGCCCGATCAAATTTAGATATTGTGCCCGAGTTTAGGAATCAGTGGTCAGTTGCCAGCTCCCATTGCAAATAGCGGAGGAGACAGCTGTTGAAAATGGCCGGATTTCCAACTATGAAGGGCTGTTGACAAGATAGGGTCATGCTGCATACCGTCGTGCATCACTCATCTACCTTTACCTACATGCAAAATTTCATTGAAATCAAAGAAACTCTCTGACGGACGGATGTACACACGGACGGACGGACCATGCTAAGTTCAAAGTCACGTGACACAAAAACTAGGACAAATATCAAAAATCCGGCCCGATCAAATTTAGATATTGTGCCGTGGTTTAATAATCAGTGGTCAGTTGCCAGCTCCCATTGCAAATAGCGGAGGAGCTAGCTGTTGAAAATCGCCAGATTTCCAACCTTGAAGGGCTCGTGACCTTGACCTTGGATCGGGTCATACTGCACACCGTCGTGCATCACTCATCGACCTCTACCTACATGCAAAATTCCTTTGAAATCGAAGACACTTTTTGTGGACGGACGGACATATGTACGTATGGATTGACGGACATTTGAGACCGGTTTTATTAGGACGACTCTGTCAAAGAGTTGTCCTAAAATGTAGATGTAGGTGTGCAAAGCAAATTCCACCATCATCAGTTTAACGGTCATTTTACGAGTGAAATTAAGTCGCTTCCCCCTCGTTCTTTCTCCCAACTGTTCCAGAAGATATCAATGGGGTTAATTGGCACATAGGCCCTTCTCGTCACCGAATGAACAGTGCCAAAGCACTAAATGAAGCTTAAAGCAAATTCATTAAACGAAACTGCTTAAATGCACCAACTTCAAATAGATCATTAAAACTAATTTGCATAAGTAAATTTAAAATAAAATTACCAGCATCAAAAAACCGAGCACAATGCAAAATAAAACACTAAACGTGCAATACGTTACTCTTATACACTGGAACAGATAATATGTGCATAATATGACAGTGCAGTAATAAATAGGTCTTCTTGTCTATGTTAGTATCCCACATCGACACCCCAGTGTCAACCTGGATCCCTTTGTCACCACATTCTTAGGCCTGCTGTCACCTTGACCTTTGACCTACAGAATCTAATCAGGGGCATGTCCAGACTGCCAGCAATTTTTTGCTGGCGGCAGCGAAGTCTGCACATACTTACTGGACGGAAAACAGCAGAAGCAGCAGAGTTCTAAAAATAGGCATTCCGTCGGTGACTAATGTAAACAAAAACAAAAAATTGGCCCATACGGGGCCGCATTTCCAACTTTGAAGTGCTCTTGACCTTGGATCGGGTCATACTGCATACCGTCATGCATCACTCGTCGACCTCTACATGCCAATTTTCATTCAAATCAAAGAAACTTTTTGTGGACAAACTGACGTACAGACGGATTCACAGACGGACATTTGAGACCGGCTTTATTAGGTCGACTCTGTTGAAGAGTTGACCTAAAAACATGTCGGCTAATGAGAAGTTAACTAATCAACACTTTTTACTTGGTGTGAATGCTACGTAATAACTCTGAAGTGCATTATTTTCATTTTTCTCACCGTCGAAAACCAAACGTTCCGTCATCCGTCATTCGCAAAACAAACGTAAACAAACAACATCTATTTCTAGCACTCAGCAAAGATTTTTTCCGCTGTTTCTGCTGGCGGCAGCGAAGTCATCGCTGCTTCACTGGACAGACAATTTCACAATTCTGCTGACTTCGCTGACCTCAGCGCTGCCAGTCTGAACAGCACCCAGGTTATCAGTAGGGGCTCGCAAATATTCCATATCAGTTTTATCAAATATCGTGGTAACATATCTGACTGGACGAATGGGACAGCCTAAAAACATAATGACTCTGCCGACATTGTTGGGTGGCGATGGCACAAAAGCACAGCAACATTCACATACCTTTTACACGTTCCAGGAAATAGTCGTACTAAGAAACAAAAAGTGTGACGGGAAAATATTTCATATCTGGAAACTCTACAAGCAAAAACTCTAGTTCATGCATCACGACTCACAAGAGGCGATACATCCGACGTCGATTGTAGAAGGCACGTCATTCTAACAAGTATACGCGTGTCTTGCTAATGAGGATCACTCTCACGTACTGTTCAAAGCTCATGGCTCGCTGACTGGCTGGCTGGTGTTCAACAGCACAACACAGATAGGAAACAGAACAGGAAATCAGAAGCAATGTCTTGAAGGCTCTGAAACATGGCATGACATGCAACAACAAAACCTACCTCCTCACCTAGACATGTTGTCCAGAAAATTTCATACGTATGTGCACTGAAAATCGGAAGACCTGCATTATGAAATTAGGTACCGTACAGAAAAAGTTGAGCATGGATGCACCACAACAACCTACACATAGGGTGAAGTGATGTCACACCAATCTATGGTCATGATACGATCTCTATGTTGTAGGGTATGATGTAGTACTGTGAGACGTTAACTGGTGAAGGTATGTCACGGTATTTAAATAAAACAGAATCAGTAGGTTTAAGAAAAGCCTAGTGTTAGCGACAGACTGACAATTTGACTGTAAGTGTTGCAAAATGTTTACATTTCCTTGCCCTACATCATGGCCACAGAAACAGCCAGCATAGATAGGAATGCAGAAATTATTCAGTCACCCTAATGACTGGGCACAGTAGGCCTATGATCAACTCTGCCATGACAAACTTCACCTTGATCAGTGCAAAGTGTCAATGCTGAAGAAAAAAAACGGAAAAGTCGTACTGCCCACAGTCGTACTGGCCCTACGTAAATAACGCTATAATTTGCATGGTATTGTACAAGTACATAGCAATTCCTCAGCATCACTACAAAACACTCCCCCACCTTTGTACATTATTGTTACTTATCAAGGTGAAATATGGCATGGAATAGTACGCCATGGGCAAACTCTCGCACGTGAAATATGGCCCTAATTGGTAAAGGGGTGGACATAGAAGCCCCAAAAATTCAAAATATGGTCAAAATCATGGTATTTCCATGCTGGTTTGGTCGCATCTATAACATCCAGCCAGGAACTGAATCGGGTTTATCTAACATAAAAACCACAGCTATCAGAGCCTATGGACCACAAATCACCACCAACTTCTTTAAGACCACTAAACAACTTCATTCAAGGCACGTGTGTCTTCAAAAATTACATGACCACGTCTGATTACAAATACTTACAGAACTACCAACCAAAGAGATACTGATATCACAATTCAATCAAAAATGTGTCAATAAAATGCAACCATGTTCAATTACACATACTAACTATACAGGCACGCAACAAGCAGAATCATACAAAAATGCCTACCTAATTGAATAACAATTACAATACAGTATTCCAATTCGGCATGTACAAAAACAGAGCCAACAACAGTGAAAGTGATGCAAAACAAAACTGGATTGCACCTGTAAGTTTCTAAACACAACAACCTCGAACTGAACATTCACTCGCCACCAGCCTCTGCACATAGTCACGATCACACCAACAGATTTTCAGACACAACACAAAAACTCAACATTTGATAACAAAGTAAAAATGCTACTGGAGGGCGGTATCACTGCATGTGACTCAACAAGGCTTACTCGTCGGATACAAACTCAAAACTGAATGGTAGATAATTTGCCAAAGTGTCAAGCACCAAAAAATTAACATTGTTTCACACAGAATTTGGAATACCTTGCCAACATCCAACAGGCCGAAGTGGCCGAACCATGCAAAGGTAATTAAAAATACACAGTACAAAAACCACTGCGGATCTCACACTGTCATCCTTATGTAGGCCATACTGAGTAACAGACAAGGCAAGCATGGTGACACAAATATCTTCATCATTCACAGTTTGGCAACACAAGCAACAACTAATGTACGACAACATACTAGCATCAAGAACACATTGGCAAATGCATCACAGAAATGATGCATAATATGACAATCCAGTCTGTTGACCACAAAGTTGTCGCTTTGATACAACTATCACTAACTTACATAGTTCACATTAGCTTACATATGGAGCAACTGTTGCAATATTTCTGCCTAATAATGGAATACCCAACTGATGTATTATGATCCAAATAACAGCCCCCATTGTTTTGCTGTGCAAGCTGCCAGTTTACTATTTTTATTAAATTCGTAGATATATAAATGTAGATATATGAATAGAGATCAGTTTGCTGTTATTGTATCACTTACGTCAAGGTACAAATTTTGAAATTTCCAGAATATACTTGAAAACAAATATTATACTTGTAATAAACTATACTGTCCCATTATCATCCTTTAAGCGGGAAGGAAACAATGTAGAGGGATGGGGTGGAGATCATGACAGTGACAGTGGAGACAGGATGGAAATGGGGAAAATTGTGGGAAATAAGTGGGAATGATGACAAAATAATTTTCCATTGTCATTCTCTAGTTGTCATTCTGGGCACAGACCATGACATTCCATGTAGGATTAGATGTACATTAAGTTCAAGTAAATATCATTACCCCAATAGCAAACTGGTGTAGACAACCAGACACTGGGGGGATATTATTTGGATCACGCTATAGCGGCTGTTCCAGTGATGGCAACAGATCGCGTTAAGTCTCATCTCAAACGCCAGGTAAACCACACGATACAACAAACATAACACAGCGGACGACGTGGTTCATGAAGCTGCAGTAACTAAGTCGAATGGTGGACAGCGGATCGACTACAATGCGTCCGTCTCACGAGTCTTTACACTTCGCTTCACCTATGGTTGACGAGATTAGAGTGCCGCCTCCGCTGCTGGCTGACGGCGTTGAAGCAGTGTGGCTCAGTTTTGGCACGTTAGCTGCATACGTCACTGACGATATCCCGTCGTCACACGGCGCTGGAACATTGCCTACACCGACTGACGACACCGAACTCTGCGACTCTGTTTCCGCGCTTGCACACGGTCTGCTGCCTACTCCCAGTGCATCGTCAGGATTGGACGAGGACGACGCCGAAAGTGGCATTGGGCTGAATATTTCAGTTGTGGAGTCAGCGGCCAATGGCACGCTACTCACCGCCGTCGCATTGTCTGTCTCGTCACCACTGTACTCAGTGTCACCATCGGCAACAAAACGAATGCATCGCTTCTTCCGCCTGTCAAAATGTTATCAGCACACACTACGTCAGAAACTGAAGGTTGGTTGGTTGGAAGATTAACATCCCCGTTCAGCACAAAAATAAACAGGCTATATCGGGGACAAGGCCTTGGGTGGAGATTTAGTTCCGCCAGGGTGGCCAATACTGCAGTAACCTCCCAACCTCGTTGCTTTTTGTTCAGCGATAACATAAAATGGGAAAGGATAGGACAGGCTCATTTAAGTTATTATGCTATCACTTACAACAGGGTGGAAACTACCCAAGCACCACAAGCCCTATTTATCAGTGCAATGTGATATCTAATGTAATTGCTGTTCTTCAGTTCCTATAACATATCAGTGCCTAACGACTCTTGTTGTATAATATCTTTTCTGTGTTGGTCTGGCTTTGGAATGCTTCTCTTA
>Ga0209780_1004209_pt1 | contig 11004 bp, 8 predicted proteins | sample WorMetexBAHAMAS2_FD_187384 | JGI IMG/M metagenome (GOLD analysis project Ga0209780, IMG submission 187384) | Marine gutless worms symbiont microbial communities from Max Planck institute for Marine Microbiology, Germany - Inanidrilus exumae... | ecosystem: Host-associated > Annelida > Digestive...
GTTTGGTGTATAGCGCGAAGGACGGTTATTACTTATATGTAGTGTTTGTATATGTGGCGATGGCTAGTAAAAAGCGAAATTTGAATAGTGCGCAGATACAAGAACGTTTAGAGCAGTCGTCAGACTCGAATGTTTCTGATTCAGAGTTTGATGACACTGATGATGATGATGAAGAAACTGCCATTCAACAAGTTGCACCTATAATTGCTATACAGGGAGTAGCTAATTACTAGATGGTGTCAGTTATCGCGTCAGGCGGCATCCGTTGTAGCCCATCGACACCCCGCGGATCTAATGGCATCGGTGCGTTCAGCGTGTTCTGGTCCTGCTAGTGCACGTAACGGGAGAAAATAATGCCGCGATACAAGGACACGCACGTCTAGTGGTAATATAGCGTCTAACGGGTTAATAAAAGGTGCTATCAATCAACTTGTATTAATTAAGGAGTCCATGGACTGGTGATGCTATTCATGGACCCCATCCACCCCAGACGTGCAGCTGAAGTGACTCAGTGGGTCCCCGCGGGCCCCGGCCTGTGCAATGTGCACAGTATAGAGCATAGCAGCGTATAGGCCTAGTTGCGAAGTAATAGACCTAAAGTTAGTTCTCAGCTGAAACCGAACATTATCTGTCGTTGCGGATTCCTGCCGAATTTGAGGACACTCCGCTTGGATTCTGAAAATGCCACGAGCATTCATTTCCACTGCTGAGTAAGGTTGCGGAGGTGTATCTTGGAATGAGCGCTTCTTCTGTTCCGGTGGAGTGTATGTTTAGCACGACTGGACTTATTTCTAATGGCAAGCAATCCAGTATTGGACCAGAGAAGCTGAACCGCGTGCTTTTTATTCACGATAACTTTACATTCATCACGACTGACTGCTGAGTCCTGCATACTGGATCCCTTACTCAGCAGTGAAAATGAATGCTCGCTTGTTATTAAGAAGAACAGTAGGCCTATACCTATAGTATACAGTACTGCGATAACGCTGGATCACGCTGCTAGGTCGACTGGCGACTACTATACTGTGGCTATTATAGTTAGATGATGTCAGAATGACGACACGAACGCTCCGGAGTGACTTTTCTATTAACTATTATACTCAATATACCGAATATGATAATGAAAGCAGTGTATGTGCCTTGGAACCAATTAATGAAATTGCTTGAACATTGTGTGCGTCTAGTGAGGCTAGTTGTTAAGTGGTCAAGGTAGGCCTATGCAGCAACACAGACGCCTAACAAACGAAGAAAATACATTTTCAACCGTTATATGCTTGTTTAGGCATTCAAGGTCACTGCAAATTTTGGCTAGCCGCCGCCGCCGCCGAATATTATTTTCAGCCGCCGCCGCCGAAAAAATGTTTGGCTTAGCCGAATTAGCCGGCTAGCCGCCGAAATTTTTACTTAGCCAGCCGATATTAGAGAAAAAATTCGGCTTAGGGGTCTAATGTATAATATTGCATCTACAAGAAAATAGCTGACAATGATCATGTCGCCGTCGCACTGGCTTACTATTTTTGTCTTCCGGTAGCCAAAGAACGTGAATCGACTTACAACCACCACCCAGGATATTCGAGCAACTATATACCCTTTTGGGAGTAAGCCTATTTAGCAGCACCTAGTCGAACTGTTCTTTTACGTAACTTTAATACACTTAATGCGTATGCTTATTTGTCCATGTGCACGATCTGCACTGCCCTATTGGCTCTTTGTCGTGCGGTATCTTGAGGAATATTGCGGCATGTTGCGGCTATGTTGCGGCGCGAAACGATGCAGCATGCCGCGCGTCGCATCAAGTGAGAATGCAACGGCCTACAGCCGTTTCGCCTGAACAGCAGCATTGGACGGACGAACAGATGGGTGGGTATGTATTGTGCACGGGTCCACATCGCATTCTATAACTCTATATCACTGCTTATAATACCCGGGTAACATGTACGTCAATAATCTGGCTATTTTCCTAATGAAGAAAAAACGTCATTATCGCCACCTGAATAGACACGTCGATTCGACATTCGTTATTGGTTATTCTACGTTTACACACGCTGCTAACGTCACGTTACCGTGGTGACATTCCATCATTTGAACTCACCGCCCATCTATGTACTGTATGTTTACTACTCCATCAACAATGGGCAACATTAGCATTTACAATACAGAATACAGTACAATACAATACAATGCAATACAGATTTAGGCCTATATGGCCTATAACGCACCAAGGTCGCGAGCGAATAGAAGGCGCTGCCTGGCAATGAACCTTGCTATTGAATATGGGCTGCACAGTGCAGAGAACAGTGTGGTCTAAACGTAAAATGGTGTTGTTAGTAGCAATTTTGGGTTTTAATCACTTTGTTTTATGCAATTCTTGTACAGGTGGACATAAGTTTCAATAAACGAAGATATATATCCGTGTTAATAGCCCATTAACGAAGAACGTGAAAAAATTGTTTTTCCGAAAAAAATGCTTTTAGGTGCTGCTGGCTGTATTGACGAAAGGAACAGCTTGGGCAACGATGTTGTGTTTACAGTTACAGCACGATGGAGACTTGACGTCGTGCAGTACGTAAAGGTTACAACACTGTCTGGAGTGGATTATGCGAGTGTAACGTGCATAATTCACTCCAGACACTGTTGTAACCTACTTATATCATGACTTACGTACTTGGCCTCTGAGTTGGGCACAAATTCGCTGTAGTCAAGTGTTGATAACGCTCGGCTGATGGCTGCACAGTGGACGAGTGTCTATGATAAACCTTGTAGGCCAAATGCAACGTCAGTTTAGTACGAGGCTACAGAAGTTGAAACGTAGGCCCCTATGCAGTAATGAAAGCTAATTTTATTGCAAATTTAATGCTTATTCGGATATTTGAAATGCAGAGACTTTGGAGAGTAGTAGATTTTTCAATGCAGTAATGTGTTCATTTTAGAGTGTACGGAGTAGAATAACAGGTCGCAACTCGCTGTACACAGACAACGGTGATCGTCTACTGTCGCAAGCACGTTTACTCACGACGGCTACAGTTGAGTGAACACCACCAAGAACAGACGCGCGAAGATGCGCACGAGCTGGCTCCAGTCTATCGTGTTGACGATGATAACGCCACGCTTGTCTGGAGTGAGATTATGGGCGGTTATAACACTGGTGAGAGATAGGCGACAAAAGTAACTAATGAAATAACATAGGTGTTAATGGCGTAGCACGGTCAAGGAAAGCATAGGTTTTAAAGAATTTTTTAGGTTTTAGGTTTTAGGTTTTTAGGTTTTTAGGTTTTTAACTTTTATATTTCGTCAAGCGCTTTCAGGTGTAGCCTTAGATTTTGGACTTTTTCAGATTTTAGTTTATTTAAAAAACAAAAAAAAACATAAAACCTAAAAACCTACTTTTTTAGCCCTGAGTACAATCGGCAGCTTACCATCACTAATTTTTGTGGATTGCTACATTTGTCTTAGAGAGAATTTACGAGCGCACGCTGGGCACACATCGTCTAGACACTTTACAATATAATAACTTACGATACGATACGATACGATATGATACGGTAGATTAACGTGCGCTCAAAAGCTGACGGGATGGCCAGATTAATCTAGCGCACGGCCCAGAATCGAAAAAATAAGGAAAAAATAAATTAAAAACAGTAAAATAAGAAACTAAGCTTCCTCATACATCACTCATAACGAAGAAGGAACGCTACGGAATATCTATGTATACTGAATCCGACAAGCGATCCGTGGCACTCGGCGGCTAGAAGCGTTCACGCTAGATACGGCGCCACCACGCAACGCAACGCAACGCAAGACAACTCACGGCGCCGCGTGGCACCGTACGGCGCATGTGACACGATTGCTTCTGCCGCTTGCATTTCTGTCTTCTGGAAGCCGAAGAACGCGAAGAAATTGTTTGCCGAGAAAAGATGCTTTTAGGTGCATAACGTTCCGCGAATTCGGTGAATTCCCGCTGCTGCAAGAGCTACGGACGTATTTTATTGATACTTTTCAATATGAATTGGGCAGTTTGATTATTTGCTGACATGGATTAGACCACATATTGCTCGATGACATACAAACTCTTTTCCACGTCATATGCAAATTCATCCATCTGCACGATTTTCGCTGTTCAATTGGTTCTTTCGGATATTCGGCATGCTGCGGCATGTTACGGCGAAAACGATGCAACGTGCCGTACGGCGTGCCGCGGTGCTGCGCGGTCTCGGATCCGATGTGAACGCACTACTGTCGGCGTTTATTAGTTTATTAATAAAAAAGGCTAAAAGTGCGGTACAACATTCTCATTACTTGTACGTTAAATGTCAAAGCCGTTCAAATAAAATTTTTATAACGTCGATTAAAAAAGTAACTTGTGCAGAAATATATATAAAACTTTGCCTAAAACATTCCATTGTTATATTTAACTCCCATGCCTAATGCTTACGTACAAAATAATACGAACTGCGCAACAAAATTAGTAGTGAATATTCGGGTTAATCGACTCAAAAAAACATATTTAAAAAGTAAAATATATCGCAAACTGATTTGTTGCTGTTTTTAATTTTTTTAAATGCTTTTGCTTTTCTTTGGAATTTTCTATATTTGATGGCTACTGCGACAGCGTTTTTTTATAAACGAAATATTGACAAATAACAAAAACATTAATACGTAACGGCATGGCATAAATAAGAAATAATAAAAATGTTTTTACGTATCAGTGAATCACAGTTTTGTCAGTTTGGTCTACACGTCGTAGTATCCTGACCACTGAAACAAAGATACTCAGCTATCGCAAACTGCTCGCGCGTCAGCGGTAATTTGAATTGCCTAGCATGACCAGTTCCAAACATATCAGAAATCTAAAATTTGCACTTGACGACCCCGTTCCCGTATGTAGTATATTTTATCATCAGTTATATAGCTACAATACGTACTTGTCATGGTCATTCGGTAGACCAAATTTAAAAATTTACTTTCTGTAGCTAAAGCGGGCAATTAGGTTGGTTGATTGGAGTTTAACGGCGCTTTCAACACAATGTAGGTCATATCGCGCCTTTAAGGTAACATTATATTAGAAATATTAACATTTAATGAGTACTGATTCTTGAGGAAAGATAATTGCGATAAAAAATAAATGATAAAAGCGGGCAACTATAAAACTACGCTACTGGATACTCGAATAAATCGATTACTCGTGACTACTTGGCACAGCCCTACTTGCCGAGTGCGTTAACGTGCCGTAAAAGCACGGCTGCGACGCATACTACACGGACGCAGGCGTACGCCGGTGCAGCGGCTGATTTCAATATGGGATTGTATGTCGGAGAGAGAAAAAAATAGCTGGCGACACGGACCCGCCGATAGGCAGACAGACCGCGAGAGACACACACAGCGTAACAACTAAGTGGAGGTCGCAGAAACAGCGGCCGACACATATACTGCACACGCATAGCACGACGCTGGCTGTCATATGATGTGACGTATATCTGCATGACGTCACTGCAGGTGTTATGACGTCACAGCCAATCACAGGTAGGTTGTTATTCATAATAATAAGAATAAGAACGATCATATAATACTGTAATGACGCATCCACGGAGGATGGTATAAATTCGACCCCTGCATGAGCCGAAATTCTTAGTATACGTAAAGTATACGTCGATTTGTATAGCGCATTTTTACGCAAAGCGCCTCAAATGCGCTCAGACATGGATCACACAGTTTTACCTGCAAATTACGCCATGCCTTTTCTCCCCAGCCGCAGAACATCACCGCCCTTTGGCTGGTACTCATTTTACCGTCCCACGGAGGGTAGAAGGCTGAGTCGACCTGGGTGGTTGGTTACATGCCGAAATGAAGTGCCGCCCCCGGGAGTCGAACCCGGACACGGTCACCCATCCCAGTACTAACCGGGCTCAGCGTAGGTTAACTTCGTTGATCTAGACCAACGACGCCACCACTACGCCACGACGCCACCTCTGCCGGCAAGCAGTTCTAATACAAGTAGGTTCCTATGCAATATGCATCAAAGGAAATGTCAGCTAAATACGTGCACTGTAGGGGAACAGGGAGGGGATGCCACTGCGCGCAACGTTTATATTACAATTACCCTTTTTGAGAATTACTTTAACTTTTTCCTGTCTCTTCATCCACTTCAAACTACTTTTTTAAATTTTCCCACGGGAGCGTTCCTCCAGACCACCATAGTCTGATTCCGCCATCGGTGATCCTTGCGGCTACTGTAATATTAACATATCGATACCATTAAATATGGAGTAAGTTTTCTGTAGGCCCTACAAAGAATAAGCTGTATGCGTTATGCACTAGCAAATATGCAGTAGACTGGGTAGATAGAAGTGATGAAAATATACAACGTTATTAAAGGACATAGGCCCCTATTAAGTCCGATGTGTTTTTACTCTTTTAACTGTTCCCATTTAAAACAAAGTGTCGACAGCATTAATTTAATGTATGCCTCGTAGCAACCTGACAGGACGTAACCGTACTGGCCCGCCGTGCAGTGTCGGCCGCCCGACCGCCCACGCGCTTGGCTGCCGGCAGCATTACATACGACGACAGACGACGCCCACAGACGACGAGAACAGACGACAGACGCCAGCGAGTAAAACAATACTAGCCCATTATGCGAGCGAGTAATAACGTTGATGAGCTATACAAAAGGATTTGTTCAACCGAAATGCAATTCAGCCTAGTTTAACAAGTATATTACAAACTGTCATAGATCATTATAAGTCACTTCAAAAGAATTCGTTAAGCGTATTTTTGGGGTACATTAAAAGGACGCAAGAAGCAAGTATCACACACGCGTACGTTAGTACGAGAGTCGCAAAGACAACGAGCGAAGTCAATGGGGAAGGGCAAAATTTAACTCCAACCACCCAAAACCTTTTAACTGATTGTCACCAAACTTTGCATAGGTGATTATGTCGCGGATACCTACCAGCATGCAAAATGTGTTATCTAGTTCCAATAAGGGACTTTGCGCAGCGATTTGTTTTCGTTATTTTGGGGTACTTCAGCTCGTCAATAGCCAAGACGCACGCACGCGTTGTTGACCATAATGGCGATATGCTGCTGATATCATCTTTTTGATTTTGGCTGCTGTTTTAGTTGTGTGATGCAGCCACTGCCGTCCTTACAAACCGTTAACTTATTATGAGTCTGGGATAGATGTCGGATCATCCACGATTATTTCGCATTTGTTGAGATTATTATTATTATTATTATCATTATCATTATCACTATTACCCACGCCGACGGAGGTCGCATGGGTAGGGTTTTCAGCGGCGTTTGTCTCTTTGTCTCTCTGTCTGTCTATTTTTCCACACGATATCTTAAAAACCAATGCAGCTAGGATCACCAAACTTGACGCAGACATATTCCACGATGAGTCCTGGGACCCATTTATTTTGGGAGTCAAAAAGTCAAAGGTCAAGGTCACGAGGCACAAAAACAGTGCCAACGTCGGTTTTTGCACTATTTTGAGTGTTGGCTTCTTCTAGTTCTTATTATCATCATTATCGTCATGTATAGTATATAGCGGTAATACAAATGCTACATGGGCACTTTGACCTTGAGAGGTATTGTCGAGCTGGTTGAAACTAAGTTCTGAGACGCGGTTCTAGTAGATAAACCTCGATCTGTATAAGAATGTCTCCAGCGGTCGGAAAGTGGCGAGGAAGAAGAATGAGACCGGGAGATTTCTCCCTCCAAACAAAAACCGCGTTCACATAAGATCTATCAGTGCCTCGCGGCGCCGTGCTTTGTCTTCCGTCGCGTCACTTTGCGTTGCGTTCCGGTGTGAACGCGGCTTAAGAGGTGATAACACGTTCCAACCGTTCTTCAGAACCTCGTATAATCTGCTGCTGACACTATCATCCGACTGGCAGTACCGGAAATGAACGATGTAGGCGAGGAATGGACTGGACTTTTATGACATATAAAATTCTAGAGTGTGCTAAAATATCCTGAATGACTTCCTCCGGAAGATTTTTATCTGACGAGGAAAGTGATATAGTTGGAATATTGTCTTTCGTTGTCGTCTGTACATGTACAGGACGAGCAAAGAACATTAATTCAATGTATGCCTCGTAGCAATGGAACGGACAGTAAACCATTGCTGTACTTAACACTATAATAATCAATCGCTCTGTGCTGTAGAGGGTTAAGATTAGATATAAGCTTTAGATGATAAACGGTATACAACGGCCGTGAAGTCACTGGTTAATCGTCCATCAACAGTTGCTGAGATTAGCATGGAAGATTATCGATTAGGCTCGATCGTCTGTCACTCGGCTGAACGATGGCGTCGATCACCGTCGACGTCTGCAACAAGCTCGAGCTGTAGAAAAAAACTGTCCTCGATGGAGGATCGAGGTCAGACAGACCGCGTTACCGCGCTACCACGCCCACATTGACCTTGACCTATGACCTTCACCTTCAATCCCAGGCGAGCTATGGACATGACCATGGACATCTAGATACTAGCACTATTATCTAGAACTCAATGACATGACCCACACATACGCACAGACTCAAGTTCAAAGGTCAGTCGGTTTAAGCGATAGAGTGAAAACAAACAGATTGACGGACAGACGGACGCTACCAATTGCTTTACCTTCCCAGTTAATGCGGTCGGTAATTATGCCGAAGGTTCGACATCCTTGCATTTGCTATTTGGAATCTAAGAAATCTGTCGGCATAAAAATATGAAATTTGTTCGTCATCAATGCTTTCGGATTAGTCTTTGAATCAGTTGTCGTCAGATTGGAGTGAGTTGATTCTCGAGTTGATTCGTTAAATCGAACACTATCCTGTAGTGGCGGATTACGGGGACAACGGAGTCATGCGTCACCAACTTGGCCCCAACATGCTAAAAAGTGGTGCCCTCCACAGCCCCTCCACAGAACCCGTCCCCATGGGGAGGGGTACTGGCGTAACCAGTGCACTGAGCCACCGGACTTGGAACACAACCAGTACAAAATGAACAATATATATTAAGTATGCAAGTGACACTATCAGCCAGTTCATAGGAACAATTTTTCAATAGCCAAGCAGGTATACCATCACACCCAGCTGCAGTAAGTTTGGTTCTCCTCAAATATAACTCCACCTCAACATTGGTTAGTGGCTGGTATCCACCATCAGTAATTTCACAGCAGAATCTACGCAGTTCATTACGATCAGTAGTAGCTCCTTGTCAGTAATGCAACATTACTAAGTGAAAAAATGCGATTTTCATGTTTCCGTGTTTTGACAGGTAGGCCTAGTACAGACTACAGAAGCACTAGTTACGTGAGGTGGGAAAATAAAGTACCATTTGACTTCTTACTTTCTTGGCAACGTTCCTGCCAATTATCAAAATCGGTTGATGTACGTCGAAGTTGCAGCAAGCCAAAGCAGTGTCGTTTTTTTGAGAAACAGTGTAGAAATGGATTTCTTCCACAGAAGATGGGTGACCACTGTGCACCACCATAAAACTGTACTTGGTGGCGGCAATTCGTTCAGGAAGCCTCTGATGCAGCACTTGGTTAGTCGAGCGTGAGTGTAACTCCTTCAATTCCTACACGGTTGGAACACCGATATCGCAAGTCCAGACAGACAACAGAACACCGCGCCTGTGGGTAGTTCACCGAAGATTAAACCATTTATTACTTATTTACTACACGACTAGTGATGTCGTGTCACGCCATAATCGGGTGACAATAATCGGATGAATAGCGATAGCTTCAATTCAGTTTAGAAACCGAAAGCTGCATGCAGCATTTCGAAAACAACACCATAAATCTAAATCCGGTATCCTCTATACTTTATTAAACGTCTAAGTTTTCGGCCACAGATATCACTTTGGGAGTTCTTAACGTACAGTAAGAAATTTTTATTCAGTGGAGACAAAGGGAGAGGAGTAAAGGGGACATTTGCCTCGGATTCTCGGGCGGCAATTTGCAGGAGGCGGCGCATGTCGGACTCAATATTCCAGAAATTTGCGGTGAGGGAGACAGTACATATTGATTGCAAGAGTTTTGAAAGGTATCATTCAAATGTTCATATGTAAGCTACTTATCGTTCCCGTAGCTGCTGCAGATGTCTTGTTGCCTAGGAAGGCATAATTATGCACCGGTCGATATCATCGACCGTTTAATTAAGCGTGCGCATGTTTGTAACATGTAGCTCAGCTGTCGCTGGCAAACCCGCGCAACGCGCTGCATTACGGCAAACGGCAAAATTTTAATACAGTCATTTGACCATAACCACGCCCCTTTTGTGGGTGATATGCCATCCTTTTGATAGAATTGATATAGCCTACCTGTATACAAAATTTGACGACTTTAGGTTCAGTCGTTCCAGTGATATGATTGGAGCCCCCCAATTTTTAATGGGTTACATGACTTGACCACGTCAAGGGTCGACAGACATGTTGACAGACACACAGACACACGACGACGACTAATACCCACTCATCTCTAGCGCCGCGCGGGTAAAAAATGATATGCACAGAATATTGTTGTTGTTTGCTGTAATCGTTGGGTGGGTGTTTCATGTCACAAACTGTACTCAGAAAACCACAAGCATTATGGGTAATCAGCATGGTTGCAAGTCGCAACCGAAGTTGAGGGCGGTAACACGAACGTTTGACCGGGCGCCACGAAACATCGCGCCGCCATCGTGTTGCTTATCCGAAATCAGGATTTCAAAGCATGGCTTGTCATAGGAGTCGACACCGGACGGCAGGGGGAGGGGAGCTCTGGCCCCATCACTTTCTTCAAAGCGGGGGCCTGGCCCCTCGCTTTTGCATTAGTTATTCGGTTGCCAACATTTGTAACCGACAGTTTCATTCTTAGATACTGATACTTACGTTAGTAATCTATATATAATAATCGGATTGTGAATCTGTTTGGCCAGCGGCGTGGCTTACGTGGGCGGTCGGACAGGCGAGGGCCGGGCGCAGACGGCGATCGCGCGGACGGACGACGGGCGCAAACCAGCTGCGGGCAA
>Ga0209780_1004210_pt1 | contig 11004 bp, 6 predicted proteins | sample WorMetexBAHAMAS2_FD_187384 | JGI IMG/M metagenome (GOLD analysis project Ga0209780, IMG submission 187384) | Marine gutless worms symbiont microbial communities from Max Planck institute for Marine Microbiology, Germany - Inanidrilus exumae... | ecosystem: Host-associated > Annelida > Digestive...
TGACTGACGGTGTGTATTTCAGTGCCACGTGAACCTCGCAGGTTCCGTGTTGAAGTGTTGAACTCATCAGCAGTGAGGCTCTACTGGAGACCACCTGATGACAGGCAACAACGAGCTGACGCAGGTCAATGCTTCACTTACACACCTACCTTCTTCACCTCCTCACAACAGACAGCTTCAACTTTGACCCTTGACCTTGAACTTTCACCTTGACCTAGAAATCGCAAGATTAACCAGCATGCAGTAAGGTCAATCGTCTCTGTCTGTGTGTGTGAAGGCGTGGTGCGAGGCTATCGTATCCACTACGCGGCAGTGAGTGAGGTTGGATCGACTGTGGATGAGACGTGGAAAGTGATTGACGTGATTAACAGTTCGTCGAGTGAGACGCTGATAGCAGGACTGCGCTCAGACTTTGTCTACCAGTTTGAGATGAACGCATACACGCGACGAACTGACGGACCACGAACCAGACAGCGACGAGTCAGGACGCACGGCGCTGGTATCATCAACAACACCAGTCTACTACTACTAGTGCTCTAGATGTCGCACGTAGCGTGGTCTGTCTGTCTGTCTGTCTCCTGGGTAAGATGGGTGAGCCCTACAACAACAGATGAACCAATGGACATGTCGTTTTGGAGGCTGACTCGGGTCGGCCAAAGGAACTGTGTGTTCGATGTGGTCGAGATTCCCATGTGAAGGGTCAATTTGTGCGGAGTTGTTCAGCCCATTGATAAGCATTGGGAGTCGCTGCTGCATTGTATGCTGCAAAAGGGATCATTTTGTTATCAATAAAGGCAAGGAATGAAAGGCATTAGTTACTCCTCAGTAACGGCATGACATGCGATGCGCCCTCTTGTCATATCACTTTGACCACTTTCATTTATTATTATTACTTGATATTACTACTGATAAGGTGGTTGATATGTACTGCAGTACCGACGGCACCACGTGATCTGAGGCTGTCGCTGACACAACTTGACCCCCCTATCGTGCTGGTGACATGGACTCGTCCGGCTCAGAGTCATGGGTCGCTGGGTGGCTACAAGTTGACGTATGGAGTGATTAGTGACTTATACATCGAGGAACGGCGATTTGACGCCGACAAAACGCGCTTCACCACCGGATTTCTAGGTATGTGTCATATCATAGATTTCTACGTATGCATAATGTATTTCTAGGTGTGCATCATAGAGAGTTTCTTTGTCATAAAATGTTGACAATGAAACGACGAATATACGAGTGAGTGGACGTTTTAATCGTTTGATTGACGTTTGTTTGTAGACCGCGGTGCTGACTATGAGTTTCGTTTATCAGCAAAGAACTTGGTCGACTACGGACAGACGACCACACAGACGCTACGAACACCAGATGGCCGTCAGTCTCTACAATACTACTAGCTACTAGCTACTAGCTACTAGCTACTAGCTACTAGCTACTAGCTATTACCTACTAGCTACTAGCTACTAGCTACTAGCTACTACTTAATACTGCTAGCACGGCTAATACAACTTGCGGCTTAGGTTTTTATCGAATCACTGCATGGTCGAGTAAGTGAGCACAGATGGATGTGGAAAGTGCTAAACGTTATGTTATGATTCAAGTGAAAATCAGTCAACGTTGTGTGTTGTATCTGCATTGTGTGTGTAGTTATTCCGACCAGTGAACAGTTTTTATACCTGATGTATGTCTGTCTGTGTGTGTGCCTGTTTGTCTGTCTGTGTCTGTCTGTGTGTCTGTGTCTGCCTGTCTGTCAGTATGTGTATGTCTGTCTGTTTTCTTTAGTGTCAAATAAATGAATGACATGTGGATGATATATAAAACCTACAGTTGCAGCTAATCTCAAAGTTTTTCTACCAGAACAGACAGAGGAAGATATCTGAGATGAACCTGCAACAACTGGAAATACAGAAGTAGGTTGGCAAGAAAGTTAGCCTGGTAGCTCTTGTTGTTTGCATATCAGCCTCTGTGTACTGTCTGTCTGTCTGTCTGTCTGTCAGTGTACTGTCCGTGTGTGTCTGTCTATGTGTGTATTATGGTGTATATGTTGGTGTGTCTGTGTGTCTAGTGCCTAGTGGTGCTCCTCAGAACTTCACCGCTATTGGAGTGAGTCCCACGAGTGTCCGTCTACAGTGGGACCCTCCGGCTAAGAAACATCGCCATGGTAACATCATCCTCTATGAGGTGCTGTATCATCAGCGATCGCAGCCACTTGATGACTTTGTCACTAACTCCACTGAACTATCAACACGCGTTGAAGGACTCCAGCCTAACACGGACTACAGCTTCCAGCTCCGTGCGTACACGTCCAAAGGACCAGGACCCTGGAACAACCGGCTTCCGTTCCGCACTTTTGGCAGCTGTACGTACCGTCAACTCTAATTTACTGAGCAAATAAAGTTAAACAACAGCATTAGGCAGGCCAGTAACAAGTCTCACTGTGGTCAGCACCATTTAATGCTCTAAGATAAAATCACTTTGGTTTATTGACAGTTGATAGCATGAAGTCAGCCGTTGATTTGCTAATCTGCTAGCAACAGAGTTGTACACACGTCTTTCTCAATCAGTGGATTAGTAGTTGATGGAACGAAGAGTTTCAGTTCATCATCGTCTGACAATACACTCCAGGACATCAAGTGACTGTATATAAACAGTGACTTGATTTCCTCCGACAGCCAGTCGTTAACGCTGAAAATATCAGTATACGTCAGTATTCCTTGTCGGTTGAGATGCATGTGAAACTGTTTGAGATATTCTTCCATCAGCCAGACAGGTTGATGACACTTTGGCATGAAATAAGACGGAACGTAATCTTGTGCAGCGAAACACAGCAAACGTCGTAAAATGTTCTGCACCCAACGCAACAGTTCATCTTCGTTTACATCTACACTCTGTTTTGATGAAGACCATTCACTGTGGGAATTTTTATCATCATCCAGGCACCAGAATACAGCCATCTTTATGACGTGTGATGAAAACAACTTGTGCACACAGAAGTACTTAGACAGCCATTTTACCACCATAAACGCAGCTTTAATGACATGAGGGCAGTCTTGTAACAGTCTGCTTTCTGCTGGAGCAAATGATACAAATCCATGAGGCTCTGTCCAGCCGATCCACGGATGATTGTTTTGTGGCTGTGTGAACACGATGAGGCATTCGCCTATTTTACAGAGATCTTCTCTACGCGTGTCTTCTGGCCACCAGTCATTGATACGTAGAGCAGGAACTATGTCGACTGCTGATATGGTGTGTAGCACATGGCATCCATTCACTGGTTTTGTGAATTTTAGTTTGATCTGTATGTTGGGTTTTGTTGGTTTAGTTCCAGATGCTGGAAAGAGGTCCTCAACAGAATCACGAAACTCGAGACCAGTTGCCTCACAAAAACTCAATGATGACAAGATTTGCTTTACAAGTGCTTCAAATTTAAACTTTACAATTCTGGTGTTTAAAATTCCATTGCTGTTGAACAGATCTTCATCGTACTCTGGCGTTGTAGCTTTCAGCAGCACAAAACCTGGTGGAGATTCTGGCGAGTAACACACTTTACATCTTGTACTTAGATAAGTCAACACAAAATCAAAATCAAACTTATCACAACATCCAATTTTCGTTCCTTCACGTGCACTGCCAACTGGTACAACTTCACAAGCAAACCGCTTGTCCTCGTCTGATATTTCTGTCGCCAAGTACTGCATTGCACCTTGCACTTGGTTTTGAATTGCTGAGAACATAGTCGTTGGTTGTGTGTCAGTTGTCGGTAGCAATTCCACTTGTTTGCTAGTGTCCTGCTTCAACGCAGCCGATTGTGATTGTGAGTAATCAAAACGACACTGCGAGTATGTGCTTAACATGTAAGACTTGGTGGTACAGGCTCTTAGTTCACAAATATGTTTGCGTAGTCGTGCTTTATAGCTCTTCACATTGTGAGATCTGTCAGAAATACACAGCTGCATGCAGCATGATATTGAATCAACATCTTTCATTACAGAACGTAAGATATTCTTACCTGTTAAATCGTAAACCTTTGTCTTGTAATCACGACACACGTGTGTGTATTTATCAGCAGTCATCTCAAAGTTATCTCGAATGGTATCATCTGCTCCTTCCTTTCTTAGCAAGTACATTAGTCTCAGTGCATTGTTGTTAGCCATTGCAGCATAATGCAAGGCAGTTCTACCAAATCTGTCCTGTTTGTTGATATGTTCATCACTAAATTTCTGAACAAATTCTTCAATCAGCCCACCTTCAGTCAGCATACTCCATCTCTTCATGCAGGCATAATGCAAAGGAGTTCTGTTCAAATCGTCGGTACTATACTTGGCATCTGATCCTAATGTTTGAGACGCTATGCGTGTTAGCAGATTAATTTCGTCTTGTAACAGAAACATCAGATGCCAGAAATTACGACCTCGCTTGTCAGTAATAGTGAAACTCTGATCATTTGCATGACGTAGACACGCCTTGAATGCTGCTATTCCATCAGCCACATGCAGCGGCGTCAATCCTTCATTGTTCTGAGCGTTTATATCTGCGCCTCTTTGCACCAGAAAGTTTACAGTTTTAGTGGCATCAGTATTAAATCTGTGCATTTTTGTGTGTTTATACCATTCGTAGGTTCGAACTGCATGATGGAGTGGAGTGTTTCCATAGCAGTCTTTGAGTACTAGCTCATTGCGGCAGTACACTTTCGTCTTTGAAAATGACGTTATCTGTTGTGATTTGAGCAAGCAAGAAATCACTGATGAAGAAAAAGCGGTGATAGGATATGTGTGTCGTTCGCTAGGTAAGTCTGTTTCATGTGCAGCACTGCTGACATTAGAATTTTTCTGTTTTTTGTTCACACAATCCACAGTTTCATGACTAGTCAAATACGACAGTGCGGTCATACCCAGTGCGTTGCGGATCAACAAATGTGGACATTTAATCGTTTGTTTTACAACACGTTCCTGATGTTCGTCATATGTCAGCTGATGAGGAGTAAGATAGTGCAGTGGAGTAGAACGCCAGGCGTCAGTGAGTCCTACATCAGCACCCGCATTTAACAAACACATGACGACTTCAAACTGTTGACATTTAATGGCAACGTGTAGCGGTGTTGAACCGTCAATGTTCTGAACGTTCACTTTGGCTCTGCTGTGAACAAGTAACTGTACAACATTCACACAGCTTTATGAAGTGGTCTGTTGCCGTATAGATCAGCAGCATCGACATCAGCACCGTGTTGAATCAACAGCTCAGTCAACTTAACATCTCTGTTGCTCACAGCAAAGTGGATTGGTCGCCATCCGTCCTCGTTCTCTGCCTCAACATCAACGCCGTGCTTCATTGCCGTCTGTCCTTTGTTATTACGTGTGTCAGACTGTGAACCATGTTCTAACAGCAGCTTTACTGTGTTCAGTGATCCTTTGGCACACGCCCACATGAGAGCTGACCTGCCATTGTTCTGTTGTGTGTTGACATCAGCTCCACGTTCTATCAGTAACGCGACTATGTCGTGATGTTCACCACGTACAGCGTTGTACAACGGTGTACGGCCGTCTTTATCTCTATTCTCAATATCTGCGTCGTTGTCTAGAAGTATTCTCACAATGTCAATAAAGCCTCGCTCACTAGCGACAGTGAGAGGCGACTGTCAACTGCAGCAGACACAAATCCATGCACCCAATCATTGCTTTCCTCAAATTCACTTGGCCAGCTTTCTCTATCAATGCAACAAGCGTTGACGTCAGCGTGTTGTTCAGTCAGAAACTGTACAACTTCAATGTGACCCCGCATGGCAGCCAAGTACAGCGGTGTTGCACCTGTGATGTCCCGTGTCTCGAGACGATCTCGAAGCACGAACAAGTAGTCAAAGAACTGTGACAGAAGGCCGCATCGCGGGGGCAGATTTTTTGCGGGGGAGGGGAGGGGAACAATGTAATCTGACACAGACAAGTCGGCAGCATTGTATACTTACAGTCGACTGCGGCACTGTAGCGCTAACACTGCATGCCGTTATTGAAGCCTGAATGATCCTTTTTGCTGCATAGACCTCAGCAAAGACTCCCAATGTTTTAGGTGGGTCGGACAACCCTAAACATTGCCGCTTTCAGTGAGGATGTCGACCCATGTAATACATGGTACCTTTGGCCCACACGAATTAACTGCCCCGCCCCCAAAAACGGCATCTTGATCGGTTAAGCCGTTGTTGTAGGGCTCACGAACGTGACCAACAGACAGACACAGTGACTCACAAACAGATCACGCTACTCCGTCTGTAGCAAAAGGCCGCATCTAGCTATCGAAGTCAATGCATTTTGTGATCACTAAATGTCACGTTTTCGTGTCTTGGGGTCATTTGACATCACAGTGCAATACATTTTTATATTATCAGTATCAGTATCAGTATCAATCGTGGATTTATATAGCGCATAAAAGCAAAGCCTCTAATGCGCTGATTATGTACTTCCGGTTTTGTGATGACGTCATGTTTTCACATAATGCGGCGTAGGCATATAACCAGAAGTGTACCGCGTCAATGAGTGAGTGAGCAAATGGTCTCTGCCGCGTTGCTCATGCACTGTATCTACATTTGGTCGACTAGAACGTTGATGATGATGATGATGCTGCTGATGGTGGTGGTGGTGGTGGTGGTGTTTGTAGACGTTTTGTCGTCGCCTGTTAACGTTGAGTTGCGACGTTTATCATCGACTGTCCTACAAGTGTCCTGGGACCCTCCCCCACGCCAATATCACGACCTCATCACTGGATACCACGTCTATTATCACATCTCGTCGTCGCACATGGCGCCACCTCGCGGCCACGACCTCACCCACACCCGGTGGGAGGTCAAGGACGTTGGAGGACCGCTAAGGGTCACGGAACTAGCGGGCCTCAAGCCTCGTACGCAGTACGTGGTGCGTGTACGTGCTCGCGGAGTGGACGGGCGGCTGGGGAACATCTCAGAAGCTGTCATGATTGAAGACGATGACTCAGTCACCGCCGGTTCGCTGTCATGCGTGCTTTTTATATCGACCACTTCGTGGCGGTTTGCTCATCGGTCGTCAGTTTATCACACTGAGCGTCCACTTTGTTCACAACACTACGGGCGTTAGGCTGCGCGTCGTGCGGGTCTGTCAGTGGCAACTGAGACTTGTTCTGACTGTTAGCAGAACAGCTCAAAGGCTTTTGGTGAATTTTATGACATTTTCGGAATAGATAGAATAAGAATGAAAGAAGGGTCAACTTAGCCTCCTACCCTTTGCCGGATGAGAAATGAGTACCCGCCAACTGGCTGCGGCATTTTGACAATAAATTATTCCTTTAAAGGCGCAATGTGACCCAGATTGTGTTGAAAGCGCCGTTAAACCGTAACCAACCAACAATCAATCAACACAGTACACACTGGTCACTGACCAAAAACTTAGAGTCGACTTCGGTCTAAGACAAAACTTTAACCTAGACTGATAAAACTTGGCGTTAGATTGAGTTAATATTCGACTTCTGCCCAACACCAAAGTTTAGCAGTAATTGGGTCTCAGACCGTTTTTTTGGCCTTGGACTAAAATTGGAGACTTTGGTCTTAGGGAAAGATAAAATAATCCATTCTATCAAAGCTTACAGTTATTTAGTCATTTTAAAGATAAGCCTGTTGCTTACTTTTTAAAAAGTTACCACTTAGCCTACCAGTACTAATTTTGTAGTCATTTCATTGGTTAACACGTCGTGTAGAATCTGTCGATCAAACGGACGTCTATGAAGTAATAAAACTCGATTGTCTGTCGCTGTTTGTCGCAGATGATTATCATCCGGGTTCTGTGCAGGATTTTCAAGCAACGGCACAGAATCCCCAGTCAGTAATACTCGAGTGGAAACCACCACGCAAGCCTGGGGTTTTCCAGTACAAGGTTATTCATCAGCTCGTTTATTATTACTACGCTGCTGTCTCGACCGCTTGACGCTGCACTTGTCTGTAAAGTTTTGTCACGTAGCTGGCCATATTTTCTAGACAGAAGCCTCTTTCTGTCATGTCTCTGGTGATGAATGAAGAAGGAATAAGGTCAGGTCACCAGATATTCGTTCACTGCGTTGTCCACGTTAGTTTGATTACTGTAACGCTGTCATCGGTGCCGTTTGCTCAACGTTTTTTAAGACGGTCACAATTTTAAGAAATTTTTTTTCTCATATATGTACTACTTAAAAAATGTATAATTTTTTACTTCTGGCCTAGTTCTGCGTGGAAGGCGATCCGAAATGCTCGACCATCTTCTGAATTTTCCGGCATTTCGGAAGCGGATCAAACGAGATGACTGGATACGCCTCTTCTGTTGCTGCTGAATCCGCATCTGTGTTGCTTCTGCGCGTTACTTGAAAATTCGTGGAAATTGTTTTGTATGCTTGGATGCCATTGTACCGTGGGCACCGGGCAGACCAGTCCCTAAATTTTGAGTTGGAGGGAACCATTAAGCTGTTAAATACTGCAAAAACTAGCGTCAAGAGGCCGCTGGCGGCCAAACCGGAAGTGGAAATATGAGTCACCCCAACTTTCGGCAGTATAGTGAATTACACAACTGTTATCGTTGTATAGCGTACTATAGCACGTAAGTACTAAGTACTTACGTGCTATAGTACGCTATAGGCCTACGCCCTACGGTAACAGTTGCGCATTTGGTAGTAAAAAAGATAAAATTGACTCGTGAATCGTGAACTCCGACAACGTCAAATGTACTTACAAATCGGTATTTAATGAATGATCTGTGTGATGAAAATTAAACGATGTTCTGATAGTTTTCTAAAAGCATTAAACTCTTTTCTGGCTTAGCCTCAAAATTTGTCGACGTGTGTCAAGAGTCTTGAGTCTTTCCACACGGAAATTAAAACAGCAAAAGTTGGTCGTGATAGCCTCAAGGCGTGCTGTTGGTTCACTCACCAAACTATCAATCAAAGTAACTCACTTTTGTCGGTCGTCATTTGTGGTAAAATATTTTGTGGACGCTGTTTTGCGCCCCCTAGCCTGCTGCGCCTGGGGCAACTGCCCCTCTCCACCCCCACCCCCTAGTAGTTAGGCCAGTGAACTGACGGCGCCGCCTGTCGGCGTGTAGGTGAACTACGAGGGCGTGAGGAAGTACCATGACCCGGTGTCTGCTATTGATGAGATGGTCGTTGATCCTGTCAAGACGTTGACGGTCGTCAAGGAACAGCAGAGCGTCTACGTGACGAACCTGATGCCAGCGACCGAGTACAACTTCAACATCACGGCCACGTTCATCGACGGTTCACACGGTCCCTCAGAACACCTCCACACCGAGACCAGCTCTGACGGTGAGACACGCTAGGGTCGACATGATAAAGCCGGTCTCAAATGTCCGCCATAACAAGAACATGTTTCGTACATTTAACACCGGTCTGGATGAAACGTCACATTCTCAGAATGACACAAGAAGCTCAGCTACCGCAGAGGGACCGCGCGACGCGCTATGTTAGTAAATTTGTGCTGTGTTTCACGAGCTGTGGGAGTTACAAAGGTTTCAAACAGCAAAAGTGACTTTCAACTTTTCAAGGCCATTCAAGGGCATTGGCAGTGGTGCCATTCGATAGGCCACATACGATTTCTTACATTGCAACTGTCTCTACCTTGCACCGTTTCCGAGATATTATCACTTATTTCCCAAAATTTAAACAGGTCATGTGACTGAATATTTAGTATATTTGTATGTGGTAATCGGAGTAGCCTATTACTCCGTTTTGTGAGTAGCTAATATATCCTGCATGCACTCGTACTCCTCAGTACTCGAAATTTGAAGTGCCTAGCTTCACCAGCTACAAAAATATGATTGGGCAAAATATTAAAAACGGGTCACGTGACTTTGACCTCGCCTGTTTTAGAGGTGATTTGTCACCGTAGGTTAGGATTTGATAAGTCTATTTGCATGCAAAATTTGACAATTCTAGCTGCAGCCGTTCTGGAATCTGGAGATATCGTTGGTGTCCACCAAAATTTTAAATGGCTCACGTGACGGTGACCTGACCACACCCCTTTCAGGGATTGTTTGCCATCCACGGGCTAGCACTTGCTACCATCAACCTGTCTACCAAATTTGAAGTCTCTATCTCTACCCACTAGAAAGATATGAAAGGCGATACAAAATGTCGAAAATGGGGTGGTTTGGGGTAGTTAGGAGTCACTCAAGGTCACTGGAAATTGTGCCATTCGATAGAGCGCATACGAGTTCCTATTAGCATTCCATAGTACGTAGCCTAACTATGTCCCTGTCTTGCACCATTTCTAGATATAGTGAGATGTTGGTTGAAAATCGCCAATGTGAACCTACCCACGTCTATTTGGTGCCGCAGTTATGGATAACGCCGTTGGAATTTCGCCGAGATTGTTGGCGTCAGAAAACAAAGAGTGCCTAGGCTATTATCTATCTATGCCAATCTATTTGCGTGATCCAACGTTTAGCCGTTTTGGTACAATACCGGCGTTTGACGGACGGACTCACGACAACAGCATATACCGCGCTAGAATAGCGTCGCGCGGTAAAATCATTACCAATATTCCACATCTACAGTATATTTGCAGTAACACTTCGATTACCGCATACAAATATACTAATATTCATTGGCATATTAGCCACGCCCGTATACCATCCCTGTGTCGACGTTTTAGATTGTCCCCTGAAGGTTATTTGTGGTATTCGAATATATACTTAAGTAAAATAAAAACTAAATTCTAAAAAAAAATAACATGCGCTATACGAAAGTAGCATCATTAAGGTAATAATTCTGTGTTTTTCCATAAGACAAAATATTTCTGTTTCCAGTCGAGCTTTTGTGTTATAACTTCTGACTGTGCTGCCACCTGCCGAATGATAAGCTACACGGTGGCACCAGTCTGGCGTTAATAGCGAATGAATGAATGAATGAAAATGCGAGGATTTTAAGTGCGTTTGAAAACCGACTGAGAGCCGGCTTTGTCTAACACACTATGTAAACAAATCAAGCCGTTGAGCGAAGTAAAGC
>Ga0209780_1004211_pt1 | contig 11003 bp, 7 predicted proteins | sample WorMetexBAHAMAS2_FD_187384 | JGI IMG/M metagenome (GOLD analysis project Ga0209780, IMG submission 187384) | Marine gutless worms symbiont microbial communities from Max Planck institute for Marine Microbiology, Germany - Inanidrilus exumae... | ecosystem: Host-associated > Annelida > Digestive...
CCCCTCCACAAGGTTTTCCTAGCTAAACCTTTGGATACTTAACCTTCGGTGATGACAACACAAGAAAACTTGCCACTTAAACAAAGGTTACAATTAGTGCTTATCCAGTATATTGACACGTAAAATCGAAGCAAGTAGAATGTAAATTCACCTGTCACTGTAGCGTTCTCTGTCTCTGTCAGGCATTCTATCACGGTCATAATCATCTACAAATATAGTGAAATTGCAGAAAGTGCAGAATTACCAACAGTTTAACACTTTAATTCTACTAACACTTAAAACACAGCAATGGGTCACTTTATCTCTTGCTAAGACCTAGGTCTTAGACAAATGTTTCATCTGAACAGCCAAAACCTGGTTTCAGACAAAGTTCAGGGGCGCATTGCAAATCCAAGACCGGTCTCGTAAACATGCACTCCAATTCCACTGGACCGGTCCAAATTAGTGCAACGTCAAATAACGTTCTCACAAGCACAAAAAAATGGCTGATTACTGACGAAACATTGTGTTTAGCATTATAATGAATGAACTGCATAGTTCAATAGATACTGAAAAACAATTATGTGCTTAAAATGAAACCGCATCTGCTCCGGCACCAGTTTTAGACAAAAGTCTTAACTCTAAGGGATTAACGATAAATGCCTATCTGAATGCATTACAGTTGTCTGGTTTGAGACAGACTGCCGAGATTACGTTTAGTTTGAGACCAAATTTTAGTCTCTAACTTTGGTCTAAGTGGTACGTTTGGTCTTAAACTTTGGTCTTAAACCAAAATATAGCCTCACTTTATATGCTGCATTAATTAGGTCTTACATCAGACAGCTTGCTGACTGATCAACTCATCCACAGCAAAAGTCAACTCACAAATCAACTCAATAAATGATCAACTCGCCGATAATAAAGTCAAGTCACTGGTCACTGAATGGCCAACTGACAGATGTAAGGTTAACCCAATAATTGGCCAATCTGGATTGTCTGATCGAGTTAAGGTTTTACGTCCCACTCGACACAAAATAGGGGATTTCGGAGACGTTCTTCCCATCCAATCACTTGGCTAAGTACTACAGAAACCCAACACAACAAAAGCAAGCAATACATGAGCAAAATGACCTAACATGAAAGAACACACAAAAGACAAAACCTAGATAAACACACTAGGCCAGTCAGGAAAGGAACTCTTACGAAACTGCAATGCTATTTCAAAATTACCCATTTTGTGACTTGTTAATGGCCCGCCTAATGGGCCAGTACTGTTTTGCTCACTGGTGTCTGTCGGCGTCTGTAACGCTGCCGGGGGCGAGCGGGCCGGCCGCCATTCGCGATGTCGGCCGACACTGCACGGCGGGCCAGTTGTATTACATCCCATTAGAGCATTTGTAAGTGGAACAATCCACATATTTCCTTTGCTTTAATAGCCAGCAGTGCATTAAATTATGAAATTTACATAAATATAAATGTCACATAAACAAGCAGCCCAAATGTGCATTAACGACTAATACGAATATCAAAACAGTACGTGTGAAATTTCAAGGGCTCCGCAAAAATAAACATAAAGGTGTGCATTACCAACAAAGAAAAACGAGATACGCAACACAAAAAAACAAATGCACACCTCGTCTATCGCGACCCGTAACGTCGGGTTTTCTCCGCCAGTCACCGAGAGTTTTGTCTTCACCGTCATCTCGACTGCGGAACTCACGATCACCATCACGCCTCTCACGGTCTGAGCACACGTCAATCACTGCAGATATCAGCCGTTCACTTACGCAGCTCACGCAGTGTCGGCAAGGCTGAACAGGCTGGTGCTATGTCTGCATTCTGCATCGAGGACCCATGTCCAGCAATGTCCATGCAAACAAGCCTAACTCATTAGGATGAACCGTGCTCTTCATCAATGCAGTACCAGTGCCGAATCGCCTACAACTTCCGAAACTGCAAGGTGCTGCTGGTCACAAGTCACAGTTCATAAACCTCTACCTTTACTGTTACGTCGTAATTTTCACAGACTACTAAGAACTATTTCAATAGTCCAATGACATTACTCTTCTGGCACGGTGGCAGTGACACTTAAGTGACAGGACAGACATCCAGTATTCCTACTACACCAATGTCAATTGTCAAATGTCCACCATCTGACATAGCCGAAACAGGTGTGACCGCAGAAAATAAGACTAGTTAAGTATAAACTGAAAGTAATCGTAACAATACTAGTAATACGAAGTACCATCATCAATGCAAGCTTGCAAGGCCTGGTGTTCCACAGGCCTTATAATTTCAAGCTGCAGAATTTACCCTTTGTAGCAGAATTTCCACACTTCTGTGGAATTTTGCAGAATTTGATAAAAAAGTTTCAGTGACTGGTGTCACATTCTTGCACACGTTTATTTCAAGGACAAGCGACCAAATCTAACAGTGATAGCGGAGACTTGCATTAGCATCCACTGATGTTAAACTCTTCTTTTCAGTCCCGTTTCCCGCGCCATATCCTGTTAATTCCGACTTTATGCACTCACTGTTCTGTTTTATTGTTGTTCTATGTCATTTGTGTCTATAGACTTATCTCCAAAACGCATTCGAGAGCTGTTCCCATGACACCTTTCAACACTGAACTACAGATAACTTGTACATCATATCCACCTGACCTCATTCATCACTAACACACACCGCACACACCAATCAATTCCCTTCCTCTTCCTGGGCAAGTGCACTGGACCGCTATATGGTCTCAGCGCTGGGGTCCAGAGTAGGCTGGACCCCTGCCCGCAAAAAACAAACGAACAATCGACCTCATTATTATCATTCATCACACATCAGTCTGATTTATCACACCTCTTTGTGAAGAAGCTACTCAGTTTACCCACAAACAAGTAGCTGCAAAATTTTCCCTGCAGCAAATTACAGAATTTCACAAACTGGCGCATGGAACTCCAGGGTTCCCACAGGTTAGGCAAAATAAAATTCCCTGACTTTTCCAGATAACTTTAAAGTATTTCCAGGCATTTCGCGGAGCTTTCCACAACAGTAACTAAAAATGTTGATTACACAAAAACAGTCTGGTAACATAGTTTATACAAGTTAGTACAAAAATGCGACATCTCATAAAAAAATTCCCTGACCATATCGACAATTCCCTGACTTTTCCAGGTTTACAAAATTCCTGACAATTCCAGGTTTTCCAGGTTTGTGGGAACCCTGAACTTGGCTAAATTATCTGCCAAAAACTATATCATAAGCAAGCTCAATGTAAGTAAGAAAAGTCACAGTTGAAAACCAAACTTGATATGATAAAATTAAATGAGCTCCTCATCAAATGACGCCACAGAACACGTAAACAAACCTTGACTGTGACTTGCAAGATCAACACGAATCTGTCTGCCCCTCATCATCTGCCAACAACACACTGCAGCTCAGCATGCCATATTAAATCAACCAATTATCAAGCATGTTTAGGTTCAAGTAAGGAGCAAAAAGCGTACCACTAGATATCTTTTTGTTCTTGTGAAGAACGGCATCGTGTTTGACTATTCTATCACCTGTCAGCACTGCTGAAAGATAACATGGCTGAGTTGTTATTTGTTGCTCACAATAATTACAGCATGATTAATGTAGCAACCCATCAATGTCCTTACTTTGGTGTCAAATAAACCTTTTCCTACAGTCGACAAAACTCGGTACTTAACAAGATTCAGGTCACTGACTGTTTAACAGCAAAATGCGTCCAGATTCTCGTGTCAGCAACTTCATCAAACGATACATAAACAAAGAAAAACATCAGTCACTAAACAGTAACAATGGCATTTCATGTAGCATAATCTGAAGATTAAGAACGAAAATTTGGCATAGAATTAACACACATTAGCAGAGTTATACTGGTAAAAGCATGTACAATAAAGAGGCCCATAAAAAAATCTATGCCAAAAAGCCATAAGAGATGGTGCAGTGCTCAGCCCAGGTACCAATGACGTCCAAATCGCGATCTGCTTACTTTCTCGTGATTTTTTCCATAACATTTTGGATCCAGCCTCCTGTCTCCACAGCCTCCTCCCTCCCCCTAGATCCACGGCTATAACCTCAAGGCTTAGATCTTCTCAAACTTTCCCAAACGTCCATACCTGTACCCAATGCTACTGTTCCTTCATCCAATATGCTCTCAACCATTATCAGTAAATCTAGTTGCTCTATTATTTTCTCGGCCTTTGCCAGTCATTTTTACATTATCCACAGCACTATGTTCCGTGCACTTTTATTTTTGCATTTTCATTTTTATTTTTAATTTCATCACTGTCTTTATTAGAGTTCTATTCTTTTATCGTTGTCTATAGATCTAATTGTGCATATTGTTCCTTTTATCATTGTATTGTATTTATCTATTCAGCTGCAAAGCTGCCAGTCTGTTTGAATAAACTTACTTACTTACTTACTTACTTATCTGCATTAATAGTTTTCCAACTGACTGATTACTTTCAACAGCCATCCAGTTTATACAATAGCACAGTAAGGCTTAATTTTATCAACTCTCAAAATGCTAAAATGGGACTACATGTAAACAACGGGCCTTACTGTCTGTGTGAAAACTGCCCGCATAGTGTAGTATTAGTAACAAAAAATAGTCAAGGTACTAATGCAGTAAAAACAGTTGAAACTCACAGCTTCGTTAAAACTAAGAGCTTCCAGCAAAGAATTGCGATCTTCAAATTCAGCATATCCAAAGCCTTTTGCTCGCCCGCTATCTGAAGGCAGCCGTACACTTATCACCTACAACAAAAAGAAAATTGACTCATACAACGACAATCAAACTCAGTGGAAAAGGTCAAAATTTGGCCACATATGTCCAAAATCACTTAACTAATTGACATAAAAATTTGCATAAGGTGATTACGTTTGGATACCTACCAACCTGCAAAATTTATGCAGATCAGATATCAGATCGGGGTTTTCGTTTCTGCTCGTGTGTGATTTCGCACATCAATTTGCTTCTTTGGCTATTTTGTTGTTTTTGGTTCTTTTCAATGGGGCAGACAACTACAAAAATTTCCCATTCCAGTGGTGCCTCGGGCCCACCAAAGTCTACCCTCCAATCGGCATCTAAATCGGTTCAGCTGTTTTTGCAGGGCTCACAAATGTGACCAACAGACACAAGACCACATTACTCAGTCTGTAGCAATAGGTGCGCATCTTATGCACCGAGTACATGTGATCTGGCCTAAAAATAGATCACATGACCACGCCCATTACGGGTTAACACACGATATAGCCTACCTATGTACAAAATTTGACAACCCCAGCTTCAGATATTCCAGAGATATGAAGAACAATAACTTAAAAATAGGGGTGAGCTGCGCTGCGGGTTACCCAAGGTCAATGTCACCATCCGACAAAGCACATACGAGTTCTTATTAGCCTTCCATAGTAACTATGTCCCTACTTTGCACCATGGTAGAAAATCGCATCTGTTTGACGCCTGTGTTGCGGGTGAACTCATTGTAGTTTTGTCAACAGCTGCGGCATCAGAAAACTAGAGTCCCCAGGATTTTGCACGTCAGTTTTTTCCAGATGATAAGTTTATTTCATTTGATACAATAACTTTAGCTTGAACTTGTGTCAATTGATTGATTGATTGATTAAGATTTTACATCCCACACGACACAAAAAGGTCATTTCAGAGATGCTCTTCAGAGCCAATCTCTTGACATAGTACTGAAAAACAAAAAAACACAGCAAAAGCAAACATGCATCTGTAACAAAATATACTATAAAATAAGATTAACCAAAAAATTAGTCCCGTGTGGGACTGACGGTCAACTCTTCACAACCCACGTTTCTGCCAAGTTCATTCAAAGTCATGTGACACAAAAACAAGGACAAATATCAGAAATATGACCCGATCAAATTTAGATATTGTGCCCCAGTTTAAGAATCAATGGTCAGTTGCCAGCTCCCATTGTAAATGGCAGAGGAGATAGCTGTTGAAAATAGGATTTCCAACTTTCAAGGGCTCGTGACCTTAACCTTGTATTGGGTTGAAAATACGATTTCCAACTTTCAAGGGCTCGTGACCTTAACCTTGTATCGGGTCATACTGCATACCGTCGTGCATCACTAATCGACCGCTACATACAAGCCAAATTTAACTGAAATCGAAGAAACTTATTGTGTATGCACGTACGTACGTACGAACGTACTTGTATGCACGGACATTTGAGACCCACTATATTAGGTCGACTCAGAAGAGACGACCTAAAAACTAAAGCCAGGTTTGGTCGCCTCCTACGACCTCTGGCTTGGAAATGGAATGGGTCTATTCTGGAAAGAGTAGATAGTAGACAGATAAGTCAAAACGTAAACCACTAAAGAAGTAAATAAATAAGAAAGCATAAGTAAGAAAAAAGTAAGAAATGTAGAAAGTGAGGAATAAAGTCAAGTAAACACAAAAACAAACAAACAACTTATATAGCGCCAAAATCGACACACGAATCACAGCGCATTACTGCCCCGGAGCCCTTGTGCAAGGCTCATGGTTACATATTCCTTTATTAATACACAAGTTCAAGATAAAATACCAAGGGATGCACATAATAATAATAACGACACAACAATCATAGATATAAGACTTCGCCCGCGGTGTGCAATCCCACCGTTAACTCTATATACTTCCTTGACCTAAGTCCTATTAACGCTAAATTAACTTCACTTTCCTATGTCCATCAAAATATATTTGTTTCTTCGGCAATGTACACCATTACCCTAGTAACAGTGACAATGAAGACCATGAAACTTTCTAGACCATGAGTGATAACTTGTAGGTGAGATGTACATGTAGCAATCAGATAGCCAGTGCAATTTATGCAGAATCACAGTAGTTGGCATTTTGTAACAAAACAAGCAAATGGACTTCAATGACATGCCTTCGCCAGTCACCACCACATACTTGGGCCTGCTGTGACCTTGACCTTTGACCTCCAAAGTCTAATCGGGTCATCAATATGGACTAGTAAATATTCCCCATCAGTTTTACCACATTTGTTAAAGCCATTCATGATATATCGTGGTAACAATATCTGACTGGACGAACGTACGTACACACAGCCTAAAAACATAATGCCTTTGATGACAGTCGGGTGGAGAAGGCATAAAAACGAGTAAGAACAAAGTTTCAACAGCCACTTAGGAACCAGTGCATGAGCTAAGTCCCACAGTCATATGAAATAACAGAAATTCACTAACAATGCAATATATACATACTTTTAAACCTTTAAAAAAGGTTTCCACATCTTCAGCAGAAGCTTCAAAAGGCAAGTTGCCAATATATGCAGTAAATGGTGGCTCATTCGGCACTAGGCTCATATCAACATTAGCACCACGTGAGGCCCTTGGTGCCGTTGGCAACACTGCACGGTTGATAACCATTTTAGGTGCAGCTCCATAATCTGTATCATCAACTGCATACACATCACGTTTAAATTTAAAAATCCAGGCATATCACCGCGTAAGTTGACATAACTTCTAGTATTAGTGCAATAAATAGCTGACAAAAGAGCAGGAATAAATCACTGAACTGTAAAACAAGCGAGCTTAAGCTAACACAACACCGTATGAACAGCTGCACCTGCAGGCCCATGCAGCCTGCTGTAATCAACGCTTGCAGTACTACCAGCCTATCACAGACAAAGGGTGTACATACATGTGAAAAGTGTATCTCTGCGACCACAGCCTACAGCAGAATGCTGTACATGATATAAGTATAGCCACTAAATTTAGAAGATCTAACCATCCTGCACTGTTTTAGAGTGCAGGCCAATTTGAGTTCTGACAAAGAACTACAGCCGATCCTGACAGACCGAAATTAAACCCAATCTGCGAACAGATCAGACACGCAGTATCAGATTTTTTAAGTAACACTATTTTAACATAAACAAAAATTAGCCTCGTACAGGACTGGCGGTCGACTCCTACTTACTGCCAACTTCAAGTCACGTTACACAAAAACTAGGACAAAAATCAAAAATGTGGCCCCGATAAGCTTTAGGTATTGCCCCCTAATTTAAGAATCCAAACTGCAGGAACCGGGTTCAAAGCTCAGTCGGGTTAGTCAACTTTCCACCAAAGAATTATTTCAAATAATTTCTATGCACACGAGGAACAGCGAGATAATCCTGGGCACGAAAAACAGGGTTCAATGGTGTTCTCTATAGTGCTGTTACAATTTTTAAAATTGAGATCAAAATCACTATTTTTTTCTACACTCGAATCGGAATAAAAATCGCCATTTTGCGTAACAGCATATAACAACTAAAAAGATAGCTCAATTTCGCATATTTTTGTTGGTCATTACAACCTAAGCAATATCCACCATTCCACCACTTTTTCCACAACAATGGACCTGGAAAGGTTTCCCAGTGGCACGAGTAAACCTAAGTGGTCACTGGAGGTCACTCATTGACAACAATGCGAGGTAACTGGAGACATGACCCCTCAGGAGTTGAGTCTAAGGATTAGCAAATAGATGTGAGATTTTTAAATAAAGATTTGCAAGGGAAAAGTACACTAAATGCTGATATTATCACCACCTATTAAAAACTGCAATACTGACAAAGACTAACCATCAGCCTGCTGTTCCACTTCATCTGCCCAACTGGATGATGTGGTTGTCACGACATTTCCTGCATCTTCACCAAGAAACTCTCCAAGACTCAGCACCTGCTTCTTTTTATTCTTAGTCTTTTTGGCTACATAAAACGAAACGCACACTGCACAGTCTACAGCACATTACCAATATCCACCTTTCTCTGCCGTTTTCAACGGCATTGTCTAACATTCGCCTCAGCCACCACAGACTGTGCAATACTTTGTGTCATCTGAAATCCCTTCAAGTAACATGACATCTGATAATAAAAATTATGTACCAATTTCTCCTTCAATAACGTATTATTAACCACCCACATCACCAATTAATAACCACATTATTATTAGTTATGTGACGATTGCGTTTTTTTTCTTCTCGATTCGATTTCAATTTGACTTTTCAAAGGGAATAATTCAATGACAATTCAATTTCAATTTTTTCACCCCAATATTCGGAGTTAGTTCAGACAGCTGAATTATATTATTTATCAATGTGAGTACGAGACCGTGCCAGAAAATTTATCTGGCCGACCCCGGCACGGCCCGCAAACCCTGTGCGAAAATTTTCTGTTATTTGTATGTTAGCTGCTTGTTTTCGGTGTTTCACTTTTAAACGCAAATCTAGGTTTTAGGTGAGGTTCACGGTTGAGGTTAAGGTTAGGATTAGTGTTAGGATTAGGGTTGAGACACATGGAGCCATCTGTGCCCATTTACCTCTAGCACTTTTTATACAGCAAAAATCGCCAATTTATCCCTAGCAATTTTTGGGCGCTTATGAACAAATCGCTGATTTACCGCTAGCACCGACCTTGCATAAAATCACATCTACACTTCAACTTGCTGATCATATGCCATAAATCAGTCCTGTTGATTTTGACTTTTAGACAGTGGATTTTGTATATGCTCAAGTGTTGTGGATTTCTATGTTTCGGCAGGTGGATTTCATACAGTTTACAGATTTCGTGGATTTGATATTTAGCCGACGTTGCATTTGATTGGATTTCGTGGACTTTGTGGATTTCAATTTTTAGGCAGACCGCAAAAAATGCCCCACCCACAAACCCTGCTACACACCTCCGCGAAAAATTCCTTTTATTAATGCGGTAAAACCTTTTTATCGGTGTCAATGGTGTGCGCATAAATATTACGGTTACTGTGTCGGTTAGGGTTAGTGTTACAGTTATGGTCAGTTTAGTTTGACTTGTTTGCCGAAATAATATGGTTACGTTATGTATCGCCATCTGCTAAATGTGTTGCCGTAAACATAGTCTCGCCATGTCTCTTTACGGCGCCGTAAATATAGCCTCTTCCTTATTCATTTACTCGACTGCCGGTGTTCCTACCTGTTATACTGTCCCGGCGGCTAGAGTGAAGATTAGCGGTACTCATTGGAAATGCATAGAAAACTTTCGTGCAATCTATTTCACTTTATTTCGTTAATTTGTGTCATTACAAATGGGGGTTGAGTCTAGGAAGGGGGCAAAGCCCCCTCCCCAGCAAAGGAACCATTACATTTGCGAAATAAATGTCTAATAAAGTATTTAAAAAAACAACCGTAAATACCAATACTGTGCATTACAATACGTACCTCTAAACTTCATAACACGTCCATTCACTCACTGTTTAATTTTCAGCAATTATAGGTACCAATGCCGTTAAATATTCAATGCATTTCCTATGAGTACCGCTAAACTTCATGTGTCCCGTCCCGGCGTCGTCTCGGCATGTTTTAGTTAAGGCCTTTATGGTCTGTGGTGGCGTCGTAGTTTACAGGCGATATGAATAACGATCAGCTTATACGGTGAAATGTTTCCTTGAATTTGTTGAAAGCATAGCTCGTTATGGCTATACTTTCAACAAATTCCAGGAAATAGTTCACCGTATGGACAGCAAGCCGCGCATGTGCGGTCACATGTGAGAACGCATTCCATTACGTGTTACCAGCGCGTACTATCTAATACCGATATCTTATCCGCTACATGTTGAAGGATCTGCTGGTACGGCATACGGCACAGTTTCAGCATGTCCTTACGATCACGCCTCCAACATTACGCAGCAATTTAACGTTGTCACAAAACAAACACAACACTTACCGGACGCCATCATAAGATGTCAAATCACCCGGATGAATTGCACTAACCCATTAATATTCTATGAAAGATATTAAATATTCTCTAGAATATTTAATAAGTCTTTGATTCTATTCTCCCTACAGATACATCCACAGGATACATCATAAATATATAGTCAAATATGGCAAGTGCTGAGGATATTGGTATATATACTAACTTAGTTGGTAAATCACTGGCCGAGGTTAACATACCTAGCTGTCTCTTAGTTTGTGATACGTCATGCACTGATGTTGCTCACCATCATGCTAT
>Ga0209780_1004212_pt1 | contig 11003 bp, 8 predicted proteins | sample WorMetexBAHAMAS2_FD_187384 | JGI IMG/M metagenome (GOLD analysis project Ga0209780, IMG submission 187384) | Marine gutless worms symbiont microbial communities from Max Planck institute for Marine Microbiology, Germany - Inanidrilus exumae... | ecosystem: Host-associated > Annelida > Digestive...
AGGATAATTCAGTATTGCATTATTTATATAATATGGCGGTTGGCCTTGTTATTTATTGCAAGGCCAGCGCATTCAAGGCCAAGACCATGGGCCAAGGCCAAAAGCTCAAAGCCAAGGCCAAGGCCAAGAAATTTGCTTTAAGGCCAAGGCCAAGGACTAACATCGCTGCGGACTTCAATACAGTGATTACAGTCTGATTCGTCTCGTCTGCAGAAAAATGCCGAGTACAATAGTCAACCATCAAGTTCAGCTAAACGATAAACTGTGCAGTCCGAAAGAAGACAATGCAATCGGGGTTTATAGTGGCCAGTAATAACAAAAGAGATGCCACTTAGCACCAATACTATTCACACACTTTATCCTAAGAATCAAATACCCGGTACGGTTTTAAAATGACAACCTGAGTATTGTATACAGTCATGGACTCGTGGTCATCATATTTGATCATTCAGTGTCTAGGTGTCCAGTCCAGAACGCCGCAACAAAACTCGTCCCAGAAAGCTCGATTATGGACAAATACTCCAGAGACTAGAACTGACTACACTGAGACCCGAAGAAGGGGTGACTTAATAAAGACATTCAAAATTATGACAGTAAAGAGAAGTTATCTAGTGAACAGTTTGAAGATTGCTAAAAAGCGCACCAGACTCGGCCTCAGGAAGCAGTTCTTCAGCCAACGAGTGATTAACGAATGGAACAGTCTACCTCGGCATGTAATAAAAGCTTCAACAGTGAACATGTAATAGACATTCAAGAACAGACTGGACAAGTACTGGCGAGATAATATAAGCAATAAAAGCGATGCTTAAGAAGCTCATCGTTCTACAAGTACAAGTAACTAATCGACTATAGCCTTCGGTAGCTTTCGTTAGCCTTCGAATGCTTTCGGTAATTTATTTATTTATTTATTATTACGCCAGATGGAAGCCAGACATACAGTTATACAAACACGACACAGCTATACAAAAATTTAAAAACATAAAACAACACAGAAATAATGGACTCAGATCACAAGTTCACAGACATGGTAAAAGATACCAAATCAGCTGTTCTCTAACTGAGTTGTTTGACAGTTTCGGCGAGAGCACATTGTATAAGCTACTAACAGCAACAAAAGCCTGATGCATACGACGAGACAATGATTGTAGAACAACTGATTCAGAGCAGTACAATTTTTTTCTAAAACAGTAATTTGCGCTGGTGTAACAAGAGTGGTATTGGCAGTGTGCGGCAAAAATACTGTAATGGTTTAACGCTTTCTCTCCAGCAGCATGAAATAATACGTCTGAAGCAGTTGTTCCATGCGACTGAGATTTTCTGCATACTACTATCGTTCAGGTGCCAGACTTCACAGCCACACAGCAATGCTGGTAAGCAATAACTTTTAACAAGGTGCAATGTAGTCATCTTATTTGAATCATTGAATGTTTACTAAGAACGGCCCTGATATTGTTAAACTTTCCATAGAATTTTCTAACCGAGTCTGTGATATCAGTAAGACCTATATTACGAAGCAAATATACACCAAGATATTTTATTTTGTTGACCTAATGTATTGGTTTACCATTGATATGTATTCCACAGACAGAGGGATTAGGACCACCAAAAGTGATCAGTTGGCTTTTTGTGGGATTAAATCGTATGTCCCATGCAGTGCCATATTGCTCACAGATGTTAATGAGTCTTTGAAACCCATAACATGAGACAGACAGCAAAGCAATATCATCTGCGTAGAAGGCACAGCCTAAAACAGTTGACCAATATGTAAACCATAACTGGAATTTCTTAGCTGAATTATCAACTCATCCACGTACAGAGCAAATAGATATGGGGAAGAACCCCTCCCTGACGAACTCCACAAAGGATTCGCCAATTACATTATTCCAACGAACAGAACAGTGTGAATTATTGTACCAATTATACAAGGATCCGAATAAATGTAACTGGGACATTTTTCTCCATCAATTTCTTGAAAATACCATTATGCAGTACCTTGTCGAAAGCTTTACTTGCATCCAAAAATTCACAGTATACTTTAGATCCCTTGTTTGTAAAATGTTTAATAGACTCTGTAACAGCAAATAATGCATGTGCACACTGCAATTTTCCTTGAAACCATACGTTGGAGTTGGGCACTGATTAAATATTCTTTATATATGCGTATTAAAACAGCTTCAAAGACTCTAGACAGCACAGGTGACAGTGTAATGTAATGCCACGATACATATCAAGACTAGTAGCATCGCCATGTTTACTTTTCAACAATGGAACAATGATTCCCTTACAAAAGTCACCTGGGACAAAGCTGTGACGTAGCCCAAAAAGACGAGGAGAGAGTGTGTACTCTGTGCCACGTAAATGTGTCACGTAGAAAACAAACCACAAAAACGAAACTTACGTTATTAACATGACTTTCAAAATGGTGTCCAAAAAGTCGGTAATTCACATTGAATTTATCAAACTGGTGGTAACTTTAGACTATGAAATTCATAGAACAAAATAACTCATAGTGCAAGACATTTACGTCGTGTATCAGTAACTTCGATAATTACGACTGTCAACATTTCATTATCGACAGTATTGTTGATATTTTAACTGCGTTCGGTAGAGGGCGCCTCAGAATTGTGCTTACCGAGAGGTCGATTTTACCCGACGGTCGGTATGCTAGAGCGGTAATTGCCGTCATCGTGTGTCTGTCAGTCCCTCTGTTCGTCTGTCTGTCACAAGTCGCAGTCCTACTAAGAAGGCTAAACCTAGGATCACGCAAACAACGCTATAAGATAGCCCATCAGGGACTCATATTTTCAGATGCCAAAAATCTCTGCGAAATTCAAACGGGATCACCCCCAACAACCCACGGGGGTGCCAAATAGAGGGCTGGTAGGTTCAAATCGGTGATTTTCGACCAGTATATCATCTTGCTATATCTCAGAAACGGTGCAAGATAGGGACATAGTTACTATATATGGAAGGTAATTAGGAACTTCCTATTAATTTATTTTAGCCTTCCGTATTAGGCCTATAAATAACTATGTCCCGATCAACCTGCCTACCAAAATTCCGAACTTGAATTCTGTATCTCCGCCAACTACTAATTTGAAAAGGACACAAAATGTGGAAATTTGGGTGGTTTGGGGTAGTTAGGGGTCATCCGAGGTCACCACTGAAAATAGCGCCATTTAATACAGCGCATACGAGTTTCTATTAGCCTTTCATCTAATTGGCCCTATCTTGCACCGTTTCTGAGATATAGCGAGATATTGGTCGAAAATCGCCGCTTCTTAACCACCCCACCTCTATTTGTCGTCCCCAATACTGGTGGTGACCCCGTTGGGATTTCGCCGAGATTTTTGGCATCAGAAAACTAGAGTCCCTGGGCTATCGTGTGTATTAGCTGTCTTAGTAGAACACCGACTTGTGACGGACGGATAGACGGACGGACGGACGATGACAGCTTAACTTTCTACGTGGAGAGGCCTACCAAAGTAATATTTGCCGTTTTAGAGCTATAACTCTGTCGCCATATACACTCAGTGACTTAGCCAATGGGGGCTAAGGGCCCAGCCTCCTCCCCCAATCCCGTGTGTAAAATATTTTAAACGTTAAAATAATCAACGCAGATGATACAGTCGAGGAATAAATCATTGTAGAAATTCCTGAATTAAATTTAAAATAGTGGTAATATCTCAGAAAATGTGCAAGATAGAGACGTTGTTACTAAGAGCATTAATAGTGATCTGTCGCCTGTGGAATAACTTGATAGGCTACAGTGTAATTTCGCCTAGGGTGCGCCATCGAGCCGGGCGCCACGAGGCACGCCGCCAGCCACACGACCGGCACAGACAGTCACGACACAACCCCGTGGCTGAGGAATCCATTCACTCTAGAGTCTAGGTTATCATGCCCTCCTGCCGCCGCCCAAGCGTCATATGGCCTAATATGTAAAAACATGACGTCATCCACAAAACCGGAAGTGCATAATAAATTGCCCTGTCGTCGGTGTATCGAGCCACTGCTAGAGGTAACACGTACAGGAAATTTCGTGAAGTTTGGAGTGCAATTTCTGAAATATGCCAGCGGACAGACAAACCGACATACAGACATTCTGAAGCAAAGCAAAAATGCGAAGTCCAAAAATACATTCGTAATAGAAGTTATAGACTCTTAATATATTTCATAGGAACGGTGAACTACTAGACAAAATTAGGCCAAAACCAAGACATTACATCATCAGTACCCGGCTTCCTAGACAAATCCGGTTGACGTTGGCAAGAAGTGCACATTGATACGCCAATGACTGAAATGATTTTCTATTGCGAAGGTCTAATTCAACTGCAGTAAGTCAGGTTTTCAGACGTTGCTGTGCAATTAATAAAATACTGGTCCAAGAATTTTGACGAAAGGCCGCATCGCATGTCGTGCAGTTATTAAGGACTGAATGACCCCTGCCGCTGCATGCCGTTATTGACGATTGGATTATTGTCCTTTTTGCTGCGTACACCGCATCTGACTCTCGATGCTTTTCAGTGGACCAAACAGCCTCGCAAAATTGCCCGTAGAGGCTCTCGAGCCAATCTCGAGACATACGGTTCAACGGGCCTACATGAGTCAGTCCCCATAACGGCATCTCGATCGGTTCAGCCGTATGTATTAATTGGCAATTTTTTGCACAGTGCATCAGTGTGACCAGGTTCAACACACAGACATACAGACCACACTACGTGTGTGACATGTGCCGCAAAAGGCCGCATCTAGCTATTGCAGCGATGCGGCCCATTATTATGTCACGGAAGAGTCAAGTCTTTTGATTGAGTCAATTGCACCGCAGTTCCCGATAACTCCAGTTCGACTGTAGGCCTTTCGTCCGACAGCAGAGGTTGACCTTCATCAACGATGGCCAACTTGATGGAATTGCGGGGAGTTCGGGAAGCAAGACGGGGGACAGAACTGATTGGCTGGTCAAACAGCTGACGCTCGGATCGCAGTTCAAGCCGGCACTCGGCGGACGTACAGTAGACGGACTTCGTCGGCGCCGAGGACCCAGCGTCACGGTTCAAAGTATCAGGGTCTCGGACGGGGTCGGGTACAGTCAGGTCATCTGCATCTGCACTTGTGGACAAGGACGACGACCCCGGAGGTGAACCCTGCTTCGGCTCAGCACCACTCAGCATCTGCAGTGACTCTGTACTCGTCGGTAACAGCAACATTAAACAGCAATGGACAGAAGTTAACTAGGCCTATACACAGTTACTAACTTTTAGTCGAACTACTTTCTAGTCTCAGGCATAGTTGAACTAATTAAAAGAGTTTAGTTAAAAGCTGAGTTAAACTAATTCACTTCAAAACATAACCATTCGATAGAGTGCATAAAACTTGAACTTCCTATTCGAATTTAATAGAAAGTATGAAGCTATCTTGCACCGTTTTCGAGATATTGTCGCTTATTTTCCAAAAATTAAAGAGGTCACGTGACAAGACCACGCCCCTTTCAGAGATAGTTTGAAGTCTTTAGCTTAAGCCGTTTCAGAGATATCTTAGGGGGACTAAGAATTTAAAATGGGTCACGTGACGTGACCACGCCCCCATTTAGGGCAATTTGTCGTCCGTAGGCTGGGACTTGCTATGATCAACATGCACACCAAATTTAAAGTCTCTAGCCTAAGCCGTTCCAGAGATATTTTACAGGGACTAAAAGTTTAAAATGGGTCACGTGATGTGGCCACGCCCATTTCAGGGACGTTTTGTCATCCGTAGGCTGGGACTTGCTATGTTCAACCCACGTATTAAGTTTGAAATGTCTACTATTACCTGCAACGAAGAAATGAAAGGCAACGCCAAATGTAAAAATTCTCGTTTTGAGCCACCCTTTGGGGGATTTAGGCGTAACGCACAGGGTTCATCTATGGCCCGATTGAAGACAGACAGACACATAGACAGACACATGATAATGGCTAATACCCGCGCATCGCTAGCGCCGCACGGGCCAAAACTACATGTACAGTAGTTTAGTTAACTACTTGTCAAAATTAGTTAATTACTTTAGTTAAAGTACTGTTAATTGAAAATAGCTGTAGTCAAACTAAAAATATTACTTAGTCGTCTATCACTGTCATCAAATAGGTTATTACGGTGGCCGCGTCTAGCGGTAAGCGTAATGTAACTGTCTGGCGTCAGTCCGTCCGTCCGTCCGTCTGTCCCGACTCCGGTCTTTTTTCTAACCTTAGAGCGCGCGGCATATACTCAACGTGACTCACCAGGGGGCAGCATGCGCGCGGCCAGCGTATATTTCGGCCCGACAATAAGGAAGTTCGACATACTTGTTGAGCCAGAAATTGAATAAAAACTCTTTTAACGAATAAAACTTTGTAACGATTAGTCGATTAATAAGTAGTCAAAAATTGCCGGTCTACTTTTATTTTCTCTTTGCGACGCAAAACCAGTTCACTGCATGCGAACTGCATATACTGACCACGTTGTACAGAGTTCTGTGGGATATGTTCATCCAGAGAGCTCTGTCGGTTCGATTCATCACGGCCGATAGCACCGTCTTCGGACGCAATCATGGCATCTTCGACACGTTTCATTGGTAACAGGTTCATCTTTCTTCTTTCCACGCTCTTTAACAAATACATGTACCGACGGCGGACAGAATTTACGATTGAATAATTACGTTGTCCTTGCATCAGAGATGGACATAGGTTGGCTCAACCCATGGCTTGGTTTGGTTCGGTTTTTGGATTTTGGATTTTTCGGTCGCATCGCTGCCCTGCGTAAGATGCGGCCTATTGCTAAAGATGGAGTAGCGTGATCTGTCTGTGTGTGTGTGTGTTTGTCTGTCTGTTGGTCACGTTTGTGAACCCTGCAGAAACGGCTGAACCGATCGAGATGCCGTTTGGGGACTGACTCATGTGGGCCCAAGGAACCATGTATTAGATGGGGGATCAAGGTCGGACGAATCCATTCTCCGCCGCGAGGGATGACAAGATGGCAATGCGGCCTTTCTTTGACCTCGTTACACTTTCTTGTGGGTTTGGTTGAGTCCGATTTTTGTGTCAAAATTGACGCAGGAAACGAGGGATCAGTGTAATCATTTACTAGCAACCGTACGTCAGTTACTCACGAGATTTTTTTCAGATATTTTCTTTGTATTGCCATAGCGGAATATAATAACAAATGGTCAAACAATTTTGACGAAAGACCGCATCGCCGTCTTGTCACCCCCTCGCGGCGGCGAATAGATTCGTCCGACCTTGATCCCTATAATACATGAATCTTTCGGCACATGAGTCAGCCCCGCGGCAAACGGCATCTCGATCGGTTTAGCCGTTTTTCCGTACAACGCTGCAAAAGCTACCGATGCTTTGCAATGGGTCGGACAACCCCCAACATAGCCCCTTCCCCTTGGGGGATTGGGGATGCCATTTAATATACGGTCTCTGGACCCACCCGAGTCAGTCCGCAAACGTGACCTTTAACAGACACACAGACAAACACACACACACACAGAGAGACAGACCGACCACGCTACTCCGGGTGTAGTAATAGGCCGCTATCGCTGCGATGCGGCCTATAATAATACTGATAATAATGTGGTATACCGTTTCCGAGACTCGTAGGCCTATCATGTTGCTTCGACGCACATCCACTGTCAATACCCACGGCCATGGATTGAGCTGATTCTAAATAACTTTGATACATAGCCTAGTGAGTTCGGTTTGGTTGAGTCCATCTATCGGTGGGTGGATCGGGTTTGTTTGGGTTGTAAAAAGTTGGTCCATGTCCACCTCTACCACGCGTGCAATGCGTCGTGCAAAAATGTCTTCAACGCTTAGCAAAGAGTTACGTACATTTCGATGTAAATTTACAGCAAAATGCCGAACGGACACGCCAATCCCAAAGCGTATCCGTTCCCAGTGTCCATACACAACTTTAAAAAAAATCTTGCCCATAGACAGATACACCTATAGGTTCAGAAAAAAACTAGGTAGGCGCATTTCACGACCGTCTTGTTTCGCGCCTGCATTAATGTCGAAGAGTAAACTGTACCGGTGAAGAGAGAGCTAACGAGCTGGTGACGCCGTGTTGTAGCAACCTCACTCGACGGATTGACTGAGCTTTCATTTCAAGTCTCTTCACAGCATCTGCATCGCATCGCAGACGTCCACAATACAGTATTCGGCTCGAAGCGCTCGGCTATCGGTGCACAAACTGTTTACTTCGTACATTCGACGAGGCCTGTAGTGTCACGTACGTGACTCAATAGTCGATGGTGATCGGCTGCCTGCGACTGAGTAATGTCCGCGTTAGCCGCCCTGTTGTCAACCCGAGTCGGACGTCGCAGAAAATTTGGGGAGGTTTCTTCTACGGAGTGTACAGGCCGGGGGAATGACTTTAAATTGATTCCAACGGTAAAAAATAAAAACGGAAACTAGAAATACTGCATAGGGTTATTTTGGTACTGCGTTTCCGGCGATGTGTAATCACTGTGGAGTTATGGCAGCCTAAAGTCGCAAGACGTTATTTTTTCTTCGGCTTATTTTAGGCTTATGTTTACTGTCGTATAGGCCTAGTTTCATAAGCCTACATAAATGTAATTGACGTAAATTACTGGTAATATACTGGTAATATAATACTGACAGGCTACTTATACAGTTTTCCACCGCCACGAATTAACAAAATTGTAAACTTTGCTTCACCATAGTCAGCACTGTATGAGCTGCTGTTGTTACGTATCAGCATAACACAGCTATGCAGAGCGCAATACTACTATACCAAAGGCCGTTGGTATGACTAAATTTTGAGAGTATCTCCATGGCGACAGGTTCGAAAAACAACTAGAAAGTTCTCAGTCGAGGTAGCACCGACCGTTTTAGCACGAAGACACGACAAACAACGAACTAGGTCAGAAGCACTCGGCAGAGCGCATACCTCGCCACGCCAAACTGAGATAGACACAGTGTCGTTACCACATGCATTTTCACACACAACGCAGTAACTGGTTTTTCCAACTCCAATTTCACTTTCTAATCGATTGACTGAATCCGTAGCTGTTTAATGTCTTCGCCACAAGACGGCATCATGTTTTCAGGCTGTTCGTCCGGGCATTCGTTCGTTCGTTCTTCCGTTTGTCCGGTCAGCTGTTGTCACCATGACATATCACGAACGCCTTGAACAATTTTGATAAAACTGACAGACAACATTGACCTGCCCCTGTGGCCGAGTGGTTAACGCACTCGGCCGCCATGTGCAGTAGAGCGTGACGCGCTCAGTGACCGGGGTTCGACTCAGCCCCGGCGCGTCCGCCTAACAAAAAATTATTTCTAATAATTCCTACGCACATGATGAATGGGGAGTTAATGCTGGGCAGGTAAGAGGGTTCGACGGTGTCTTCTATAAACTGTGACCGTTGCTGATGCTTTAATTAGCAGCGTCAATGCATCAGCCGCGTTGACGTGAGAGCCGAAGCAAATAGATGTGACTAAGCTGTCTGGTCAGCTGTTGTTACCATGATATATCACGAACGCCTTGAACAATTTTGGTAAAACTGACAGATAACATTTACCTGCCCCTGTGGCCGAGTGGTTAACGCACTCGGCCGCCATGTGCAGTAGAGCGTGACGCGCTCAGTGGCCGGGGTTCGACTCAGCCCCGGCGCGTCCGCCTAACAAAAAATTATTTCTAATAATTCCTACGCACATGATGAATGGGGAGTTAATGCCCGGTAAGTAAGAGGGTTCGACGGTGTCTTCTATAAACTGTGACCGTTGCTGATGGCTTAATTAAGAGCGTCAAGGTATCAGCCGCGTTGACGTGAGAGCCGAAGCAAATAGATGTGACTAAGTCTCCTGGTTGACGCTGCAGACTCTACGGTTGTTGCGCCCATGCCGACTGCCCTACCTGTATCACTCAAGTGATGAGTAAAACATACCGATGGACTTGGTGTTTGTTCGACTCAGCAGGGTGATGGACTGAACCGTTCCACCGCTGCATCCGGCGTGCATGACAACCGTACTGGGAGCTTGTCGTCTTGACGACGCAGGTGCCCTATCCGCAGACTACAACAAACACTACCGCGTTGTTATCTCTTCGCTGTGTGATTTCACAATCTTCCTGTCGTTGCTTTTGATTTTTACCGCGCGACGCTATGATAGCGCGGTATTTGCTGCCGTCGTGTCTGTCTGTTCGTCTGTCCATCAAAAGTCGGAGTTCTACCAAAACGGCTAAACGTAGGACCACGCTGACAACGCCGCACGATAGTCCAGGGACTCTAGTGCCAGCGTGGGTGTTTGCGCTCTTACGAGTGCTAGCTTCTTCTAGTTGAGCCTATTGCAAAGGTGAGTGTACAAAACTATGCAGGTAACCGAATAAAAATTGGCAGTTGCTGAAAGTGCTCCTCCGGCTGACAAGCGATTATGTTTGCGTACCGGTGATGCCTGTGCCCGTGTTCTATATTTGGTGCGAAAAGCCGAAAACTAGCCCCGTGGTTATTGATTACTTGAAGAAATGCTCCGGTCTGCCTACACTAGACATGTATAATGCCAGTGTGGCAGACGGACGGACAGACATCGTGCACTATCGAGTTTTTTGTTAATATGAGCGTCGCACGGCAAAAAGCTCGCAAAATACTAGTAATTAGCCCGCACGGCATCGCGATGCCGAAAGGTTATATTTTACCGCTGTGGTTTCTTCTTTCTTCTTTTCTTTTTTCGATGCTTAATCTATGAGGTCACTGAACGGATCTCAACCAAACTTGTATACATATATTCACTCATAACTGCTATTTGAAAGAAATCGCCCGAACTCCCCCGTGCATTTACCCCTCCCCTCCACGGGCTGGAGAGAAAAACGTTTTTGGGACCGACTTTGAAACTGACCGAACATATCTCTGCAACGAAACATGATATCAACAATCGGAAAGAATCTTGCCAATCTATAGGGACTCCACTACATGCCTCCAAATTGGTGAACTTTGGTCCAGAAACGGCTGAGAACGGGTTGGCGAG
>Ga0209780_1004213_pt1 | contig 11002 bp, 5 predicted proteins | sample WorMetexBAHAMAS2_FD_187384 | JGI IMG/M metagenome (GOLD analysis project Ga0209780, IMG submission 187384) | Marine gutless worms symbiont microbial communities from Max Planck institute for Marine Microbiology, Germany - Inanidrilus exumae... | ecosystem: Host-associated > Annelida > Digestive...
CCTCCTTCCTTCCCTACTTCCTCACTAATTGCCCTCCTCCTCCCTCCTTGCCTTCAACTCTCCCTCTCACTCTCTCTCCCTCCTAGTGTTGACAGCATTAGGGTTTCGCGCGCATACTGCCGGTTTTGCAGCGGCTGGGCGATGCTTACGGTTTCTAGTTATCATTTAGTTTACTTCGGTTTTTAATGACCTCGGTTTTTAATGACCTCTATTGTATTGAGCCCGCGCTGTTCTTGACAGTAATCGAGCTTCAAGAAATAGATTCATTTGGTTGGTATATCAGTACAAGTTAAAAATTCATAAATCACAACCAAAAGTTTATTACCTTATTTTGATGTTTCGATCTCGTCACGGGATCTTTATCAGTAGAAGCTGGTACTCAGTTCTTCCGAGTCTTGATGCGACGATCAGCTGTCGCATCAAGAAAGTGGTCGTAGGCGTGACTCAGCTGATAGCTGCCCTCGTCTCGATTGTTAACCCACATGTCCCTGTGTTCACCAAGCAGTATAAACTTGTACCAGCCGAGGGCGGTTAATGCTCCTGTCTGTAAGAAACGTTCACCATTTTAGATTTTGAAGGTCAAAGGTTAAGGTCACAGCAGGTCATCAGGGTCAAATCGTCTGAGCACTTGAGCAATCTCAATGAAACGTGCAGGGAATAACCAGCATCCGCTACTGATGACCTAGTTAGAAGTTGTAGGTCAGAGGTCAAGGTCACACCTTGGTTCAAGCATATGGTGGCAAAGACTTTGACGTCAACGCTGGGGCATCAAAATCCATCTCCTAAATGTTATATTTTAAATTGCAGTATACTACAGGCTTGTTAATGAGACCAGAACTTTGTGAGACCGAGACCATACAGTGCGAGACCAAACAAATGTTATGAGATAGAGACCAGTCCAGCTAAGTCAACTGCATGTGAAAGTAACACAAATTGGTAATTTTTATTTTTTGTTAAACATGTGAAATAACAAATGTTGAATGATTGATGATTATTACCATTTCTTCACTTAAAATGATCAGTAAGTATGATGTTCAGCGATCTATATATTAAAAGAGGACTGTCATGCTAACAGCGGGGCGTCTATTGAATGGAAGGTCGGTCGCGCACGGTGGGCTTGCGGCAGGCACAGACGGCGAACTGCGGGCCGATATAGACAGCTCGGGCAGTGGCGGCTGGGGCGTGGCTTAAGAGGCGCGAGGGTACTAGCAAGGCTGGGTAGACGAACGGGCGGAAAGACGGGCAAGCCGATGGCCCAAATCGAGCCAAGTGCGATTTTGGCTCCTAATAATTAGATCCAGTGTTGCAAGTCGTTAATTAATTAAGAAAACAAATGACCTCTTTGAGATCACGAGACCCAAGCGTATGAGACCCGAGACCAGTACTTCATGAGACCAAGAACAATTACTGTGAGACCGAGGCCAAAAAACTGGCCTCGAGACCACGCTGGTCTCGAGACCTTAACATCTCCGGTGTACTAAACTGACAGTCCTTTGCGTACACTGTGCATTATATCTACTGTTATTTAAGTCACTTTTGCGTAGTCCTTCTCTTATCACTCACCCAACTCATTTGTGTTAATGTCTTTCAGATTGCTTCCAGCAGACTGTTATGTGGTCCTCCGCTTCTTTGTTGTTCTCGTTGTGTGTTCAACAACTTTCACCATGTCCTGCCACGTTCGGAATGAAATGTGGAACACAAGTTAACGTGGGATTGATTGATATTTTTGTTGTTTTGAGATTAGTCAGTTTATTGACCCACTGTTAACGTGTGTTTTTTTAGTCCAGCGTCTCCGATGTTTGCAAGCTGCTCGTTTGATCAGACGGCAAAACTGTGGTCGACGGAGCGAGCCTTTCCACTGAGAACTTTCATTGGTCACACGCGATCTGTCAATGTTAGTCTCGTATCGGCTTCATTTGCACAAGTTCAGTGAATTATAACACTGCAATTATTGATAATGGGAACAACTTTGTAACGAAAACAGATGGCAGTCATGGGGATAGGGTATTTACCGTCATTTGTCTGTGTGTTCGTCTGATTTTCCGTACGATGTCTCAAAAAACCAACACAGCGAGGATCACCAAACTTGATGTAGGAATGTTCCACGATCAGTCCTGAAAACCCATTTATTTGGGGTCAGTAGGTCAAAAGTCAAGGTCACGAGTCACAAAAACATTGCCAGCGTGAGTCTTTGCACTTTTGTGAGTGCTGGCTCCTTCTAGTTAGTCATTATGTTTGTTAATGATGTAAACAAGTAAGAAACTATTTGATCTTGAATATGCTCAATATGTCGGCATAATTACTTCATCACTTAATTTCTGTCACATTTGGAAATCGTATGAAGAATTAATCGAAAGTCATGTGGTCTGTTAAATAGACTTTGAAATTCGTTTAACCTGTTTGACTCTTTTCTGGATCCAGTACTTAGCATACATTACCTAGTATGCATTTACAGACGAATGTGCTACAGCTCTTTGCTGTTGTATCCAAGCTGAACTACTATTAGCATTACAGCTAGTCACATGCAGTAAGCAAGCGATAATGATGCAGTATATTGTCACTGCATATCCGCTGAGACCTTATGTCGGTCCAGTGTGCTAGCCCAGGGAGAGGGGAGGAATTGGTAGGTGTGTGTGGTATGTGCACGAAGTATAGGGTAAAGGAAGGTAGGAGTGAACAGCTTGTTGGGTATTTCTATAGCGCACCCTCTCTAGGCGTGGCCTACTGTCAGCCCTGACTAGCATTTATTCAGCATCAGCCAAAGGACTTTGCCACATCTGTCTGCTTCGGCTCATGTCAGCGCAGCTAACACCTTGACACTGCTAATGAAGGCATCAGCAACGGTCACAGGACACTGTCGAACCCGTTAATTCCTGCTCGGGATTATCTCCCTGTTTATCACGTGCATAGGAATTATTAGAAATAATTCTTTGGCAGTCTGACGCGTTCGGGCTGAGGCACAAACACCGGCCACTGAGCGCGTCACGCTCTACTGCACGTGGTATCTGAGTGCTTTAACCACCGGGCCACATGGGCAGGTCATCAGATGTGGTCAGTCCATTAGCAGCTGCAAGGGGTAACAAGATGACAATGCAGCCTTTTGCCAAGTTATTTTGGACACTGGTTTAAACTCCACAGACTCGTAAACAGGCACGTGTTAATCTTACTTACTTGAGTTTGATTTAACCGGGCCTGCTGCGGTGACTGCGCAGTGCACTCGTTTCCATGCCAACGGTAACTACTTGGCGACCGGTTCGTCGGACGCGACGGTGCGTCTGTGGAGCGTGCAGGACGCGCAGCCGGTGCGCCTGATGCCCGGCCACCGTGGAATGGTGATGGCGCTGGCATTCTCACCAAACGGAAAATATCTGGCATCCGCAGGTAAGAAAGGAGATAATTTTTGAAATTAACACTCTTTGCCGATTTTGTCGCGATCGTGGCATTGGAGATCTGGTGTAGGCCTAAAGTGTTCTGCTCTCTTCCATCGTGAGATTGCAGTGGTGGGTGACTTTTTCCGGTTTGGTTCAGTGTCGTGGGTTTCTTTCAGCACTTGAACACTGTTGGTTCTTGCTCTCTCTTCTTCTGTCGTTACTCTCGTTCAGCCACTGACATCATCCTCCCTAAAAGTAATCGATTGCCCTTTCATTTTGCTTCACCTTGTCCCGGGAACCATCACCCTTTATCTCTTTATCAACCTCATTCTGGTACCAGTTCCGCTATTGCCGACTCACCTCTGGCCTCACCCATCACTTTTTCCTCATTCCCTTTTCCACTCTGCTCATCCCTAACCCCCTCTCTTTCACTCCCGACTTAAAACCTACCTGTTTCACAAATCCTTATCCTATAGTTTCATTTCCACCCAGACCGCCTTCATGGACTACTTCTTTTGAGCTACTCGGGTTTTTGTTTTTAGTTTTTCCTTGTTTTCATTTTTGGTGCTGTGCCCTAGATTTAGCTGGCCATCCCATCCGATTTTGAGTGCATATCAATATATTGTATCATAACTTCAGCTGTTCCAGAGATATAATTGGTGACCCCCATAAATTAAAACAGTTTATGTGACCTGACTACGCTCCTTTCAAGGCTGGTTTGTCATCCAAGGACCAGAACTTGCTATGATCAACCTACATGTCGCTGAGTCTGTATACGATGTGCTACAGGTGAGGATCAGGTAGTGAAGGTGTGGGACCTGGCGTCCGGCATGCTGCTGAAAGACCTGCATGGTCACACAGACTTCATCTATAGTCTCGCATTCAGTAATGACAGTGCGCTTCTAGCATCCGGTCAGTTGCAGTCTGTTGTTCTTGCACGTATAAAAACTAAAAACGTTTTTATTTATAAAATTTTATTATGTGTAATTTTTATCTAGTTCTAGTTCATTATTCGACACCGATTGTTAACCTACTAACTTTGTATGTACTGGTCAGCCTTCAGCTGTATAGTATTTAACTGTCATTAACTGTAACTGTAACTATATAGGGTAGGATTTCTGGGTATTTGCAATCTCTAGTGCTGCAGTGCACGTTTCTGTAGCGGGAAGTGAAGATTAACCTACAAATGTAAAATATTGTTTGCCAAACAGCAGAAGTCTCTAAGTATTTTCATTTTTCACATGCACGGGTCACATGTGGTCTTGTGTCAGGAAAATGGCAACATGTCACCAAAATGAACCCAGACATTTTAAGCTGCAGCTTGAGAAAGAATTGCCCGATGTTGGGAGAAATGATACTTAGAGGTACCCCCAGAACCAGTTTATTTTCTCACCTCATCAACGTCTAATTCGGCATGGAAAAGACCACCTTTGGTAGGGGCCAGGTGGAATAGTGGAAATAGGAATTGTAAATTTTATGAATTTTAGGAATATAATCGCCTTGTTGGTGCATATCCTGGAATGATTCATACTCGGTTTTGAGGTGATTTTGTGCTGCTTTCGTGTTGTTAATATTGTCATTTTCACTCAGTGAGTACAGAAATTATGCGAGTTTTTCCTCGATAGTTGCATTTCCTGAAAATTTTTGGGGCCCCCAGTGGCATGGTGGTCATTCTGAGATATAGCATGACAATGTTTGTGTAAATGTATAAATTAAATGTTGATGGTTCCACGTATCCTGTCGGTTTGCCATGATGCGGTGTTGATTGTAGTTCCTAGCTGTTTGTTGTGACGTGGTCCGCGCTGCTGTTGTCTGTAGGTGGACTGGACGGACACATACGTCTGTGGGACGTGACTGAACAGGCTGGTCGCGTACTTCAGTAAGTAACAGTTTTACATTTTAGATTTCTACATCACACTTTCTCACTGTGAGCTGGTCTTTAGTCATCCAGTTTAGACATACAGTGACAACACACACTGTTTATTTACTTACTTACTTTCATTCATTCTTACTTATTTACTTCTTAAAGAATTGGCACATTCTGTTTACGGGCCGGACGTTTAGAAGACAGATGACAGATGGACAACAAAAATGCATGTAATCATGTGCTGTTTATGCTTTTTTGTTTAGTTGCCAACGATGGACTGTTACATTTTAGCATCTTTTAAAATGTTTTTCATGTTTTAATGCTTTGTGTATATTAAGTGTGTTTTGTACGGCGCCCTTGAATCATTTATTGTTTTATGGTGCCATAGAAATCATCGATGTATTATTATTATTATTAAAAAGTGAATTAAGTTGTCTGATAATTATTAATAGGTAATATAACCATAATGAAAGTTATAAACACATAAAATGAGCATCAGTTATTGGAACATAAAGTCATAAACATATCAAATGTGGTGACAGGAAGAAATTTATCCGGAGATAATTACCTTGTAGTCAGTAAACTGTGGATAATCTCACAATTTGATGTACTCGTTTGGCAACAGTAAATTATGTAATAATTAATAATAATTAATAATATTGTATAATAAACTGTGCTTAGATTTCTGTTAAGATTCGTTGCAGGCAGATTTTGTTTGGGAATGTTTTAACGTGTTTAATTGTTATATTATGAACTGTGACATGGTCTGTTGATTGATAGAAATACAGTCGCGTGACATTTATCATATTGAGATGATCTGTAATGGGCTCCACGAACCATGCTGAGCATAAGGGTTTTTTATTATTTGCCAAATGTCAAACGTTCTTTATCTGGGAAATGAGGAACAGTGGGTAAAGCTTTCGTCAAAATTCCTTGACCACTTCTTATTGTTATTATTACTTCACCCACGGGAGTGGTTGCGAAGTATTGTGATGAGTACGTCTGTGTGTGTGTCTGTCTGTCTATCTGTCCACGATGATATCTCCGGAACCACACACACGATCTTTGCCACATTTTTGGTGCATGTTGCCTATGGCTGTACGTCCGGTTTTCTGGATGACATAGTGTTTATCTTCTACAGTGGGCCATATAGCAGTATGAATTTCACTACGAAGGACTGGTTTTGCTCAAATTTATTTATTTATTACACCATCAGACAGAATTCCATTTCTTATTATTACAGGGCATAATTTTGACTAACTATTTTGTAATTACTCGCCAACTGAAGTAAAAGAGGAACAAGAGACATTTGAAGTTAGTGGGAAGAATTACCGAACCGCACGTCGCCGTAGCAATTGTTACTATGATTACGGTGAACGTTTGCGGAGAAACAAATATACTTTGATGTGTGGACTTAGGACAGCAAAGTTAATTTAGCATTAATGGGACTTAGGTTAAGGAAGTATTTAGAGTTCAAAGTGACATTGCACACCACGGGCGAAGTCTGATATCTATGATTGCCTTGTTGTTTAGTGTATTTTTGTTCTTGCTGTTAACAGATCCTCCGTTGCTGGTGCTGCATCAGTTCTTGGAACATTTCCGACGGAATCCGTTTCTGTATTGACTCTTCGTTTCTCGAGATACAACTACCTGATAGCTGCCGGCGGTGGCTGCTAGCTGCCGGATGTGCAGCCAGACTGTTGCGTGTGGAACTAAACAGTTAGGAAATTGTCGCATTTGTCCAGCATTCCGAGACGTGACAGGAGTGTTGGCACATATGCGATTGAGTGAATCGGCAGCTTACTCCAGTCTAGTCTGAATCATATGCAATGATAGTGCATGATGAATCAAAATTAAACTGTCGGACTCCGAACACTAGCATGCAAATGCAAAGAGCTTATCCAATGTTATGGTGCAGTGTGGTACTGGAAACTCCCTATCTCTTGTAATCAATTGGCCGCTGTCTTCCATTTCGATCCTTGTGTTCGTCCAACGACACTTCCAGCCAGACTGTTGGGCATCAAAAAACTTTTCTCACGGGCCTTCTTCGTTTTATCACCGTCTACATGGAACTCTTTTACCTGTACACGTTTGCTCTGTGGCTAAAGTATCAAACTTCAACTGAAGTTTCGTGTCTTCCAGTCTGCTTTTGCCGTCTAAGTCACGTGTGCCTGCGCCTCCGATTCATTTTATAATAATTGTCTCGTTACAGATGTGCATAATTGTTTATACGTATATGTGTGTGTTAGAAAATCATGCCCTGATTCATATTCACATACTTACGTAATCAGTAAGTGCTCATCTAACAACATGGTGTTAAGGTATGATGCGATAGCAACAGGGTTCGTACAGATCCTGCAAAGTCCTTGAATTTTATTGTTCAGAATTCCAGGCCCTGGAGAGTCCTGGAAAAAGGCATAGGTCCTGGAAAATCATGGAAAGTCTTGGAATTGTAAACCAGCTTTTCTGGAATTGTTAGTCGCTAAGCAATAAGCAATTACATGTAATACATTTCCACCTCTTGGATCAAACCGAATATTAGGCCGACGGGTCTCTTGTGGCAAAGAGAACCATTTGTGACTATGTCAGTTGTGTGGGATGGATTCAGTATATTGATGTAACAAATTTGAAGCTGATACTGGCAGCTAGTAACTACAACAGCTCGTCAGAAATATTCGGCTACCGTTTGTCCTTACTCGTTCTGTGGTTACCTTCCCGTCCGCAGAGCATCACCGCCTTTTGGCCGGTACCAAGTTATACTGCTTGGTGACAGAGGCACATAGGTGTGAACAACTTGCCGAGGTTTGCTCCGAGTAGGATTTGAACCCACGACCAGTTGATCGCAAGTCCAGTGCTCTGCCCGTTGCTCCACCACACCACCTGTAGCATGTAAATGCAGCGACTATAAGAATGTTGTCCAAAATCGTTATAACCCAATATACAAGGAAAATTATATTCAGTGTGTCGCTTTATTGCTGTTCTACTTTTTCTCTGTGAACTTAAGTGTACATTTTTGTAGAAGTTGCCAAGTACAATGTGATTCAGTTGAAGTGAATTTTAAATTGTATTTTAACTCACAAATAGGCCAACATTTATAATCGGTGTGTCGGTTAAGCATAAGATGAACATTTCATTCAACTTTCTTTTTTTGATATTGTGCAAATTTGTGGATGGATGTTTGCTTTTGTTATGTTTGTTTTAGTTTGTCAGCACTAAGCCAAGAGATTGGCTGGGAAGAACGTCTCCAAAATGACCTATTTAGTGTTGGGTGGGACGAAAACCTTAACGCAATCAATTCCTGATATTTTGCAAAATTGCATCTTCAGTTTTGAAACAGTAGCCTAAACTTAAGTTTTTTCCAGAAAAGAGGCCAGGATTTGCGAGTGTTCATACTGTTTAGTTGAACAGGACCCCACCAATTCAGGGGTCAGTGTATCCTGAAAAAGCGATTCGACGCTATATAAGTTGTTTGATTGTGTGTTTAGTTAACTTCCGTCCTTACTTATGCTTTCTTTCTTACTTATTACTTCCTTACTCGTTTACTTCCTGACTTACCTAACTACTTCTTCCAGAATAGACCCGTTCCGTTTCCAGGCCGGAGGTCGTAAGAGGCAACCAAACCTGGCTTCGGGCTTCTTGGTTTATTTTCTGTTGCAGTACATTTTGTAACATGCATGTTTGCTTTTGTTGTGTTTGTTTCAGTTTTTCAGTACTAAGCCAAGAGATTGGCTGGGAAAAAACGTCTCCAAAATGGCCTATTTTGTGTTGGTGGCACGTAAAACAAACTCAGTCACTGCATCCTTAAAAAAGCTATTTCTTTGGGATTCTTCTTGACTTTTTCTTTTATCACTGTCCACTGCTACACCATTAGAACAGCAACGCAACGCTAAACAGCGGAAAATGAAAGAGAAAGGAAGTAAAAACGGCCCTTGCTTCACAGTTGTATCGAACAGTTCCCCACTTTCTGTAACTCGGCACTGCTTCCGTCGCGAGTTCTCGAACAACTTGCATTTCGTGCGTGGTCAAAAAATGTTTCACAGTTGTTTCAGAGAATGGGTGGAGTTCTTTGTCAATCGTTGATTTGTTTTCAATTCCATTTGAAATGCACGTACCCCGTGTGGGCCCTGGGCAATCCCACTTCCCTCCTTTTCCCCTCATTTCCCTACTTCCCCACCTTCTACTGCATTTTTGTATATTTTACTTTTTCCCTTTCTTACTCGCTTCATCTATTTTCTTGGTTTTTCCATCCATTCGCAATCTACCAGAATACTCCTACTCCATTTCCAGGCCTATGATGCCGTAGGCTGTGTTGATTTTATGTTCGTTGTGTTTTTAGTTAAGGATGCATGCTTTTTGTCGTATTTGATTTAGTTTAGTCTTGCGGTGTGATAGTAACTGTCGTTGCATCAAACAGTGGGTCCGCCCGAATAGTTAGTTGCCAAACTTACGCATGCCTTCGTCATTATGCGTTAATCTTGCGTATCAGTTGAAATCTGGGTAAGTACTGCACAGCTGTACAAAGTTGCATTTGTAAAAAAGCTTGCGATTGTGTAATAGGTGAATGTCCTTGAGGATCACTCAAGGTCATTTGTATTGGCGCCATTCGATAGGCCACATGATTGCCTGTTAGTCTTCCAACGTAGCTGTGTCTGTCTTGCCAAGGTATTATTACTCAGGACTTGAATGAAAATTTTGGCCTAAAGAGTCGCAGTGACCCAAAACACACCCATTTGGGGTACTCTGTCATGCATTGGCTTATTGACTAGTACTGCTATGTAGGCCTACCGAATGTGAACCAAGGTCCATAGACTGGTTGATTGAGTTAAGGTTTTACGTCCCACACGACCCAGAATAGGTCATTTCGGAGATGTTCTGTCTAGCCAGTCTCTTGACTTAGTACTGGATAAATAAACAACAAAAGCAAATATGCATCCGTAACATATTAATATATAGGCCTACAATATAGAATTAACAAACAAAAAACTAAAACCGGGTTTGGTCATATACGACCTCCGGTCTGAAAACTAAACGGGTCTATTTTGAAAGAAATAGGAAGTAAATTATAAGTAAGAAAGAAAATATAAGGAAGGCAGTTAACTGAGTTAAGTAAACAAACAAACAATTAGCACCGAAATCAACAAATGAAACAGGGCGCAATTACCGCCTCAGAGTCCGTACGGGGCGACGGACTTAAGGGATTCGGCTTCCGCTGACCATTGTGCGCGTTTATAAATTGTATTTACTTACTGTTTTAAAATGGTCACGTGGCACTGACCACGCTGTCTTTGATAGTGTTTGATGGAGCACATCCGACTTCTTATTCACCTTTCGTAGTAAAAAAAACTGTGTAAGCCTACTAGCTTGTAGGCTACCTTTTCCACGATACAGTGTGATTTTCGTTAACGAAAACAAAAACGAAAAATAATGAAAACTAAAACGAAAAAAATAAAAAACGAAATAAAACGAAAACGAAAAAAATCGTAAACGAAAACGATAATAACGCTTACAACAGTTCCCTGAACGCGACTCTGCGGCGACTGAAACACGCATGCCGGTGTTTAGATTCTGAGCGTATGATGATGATCACACACTCGCACGGTAGTGCGAGAGTGTTGTAATTACGACGATCAAAGTCAATGGGAAAGGCCAAAATTTGACCCCCCGCCACACCTAAACCCCTTAACTGATCATCACCAAAATTTACCTACGTGATTACGTCGTGGATATCTACCGTCATGCAAAATTTCATCCACATCGGATAAGG
>Ga0209780_1004214_pt1 | contig 11001 bp, 3 predicted proteins | sample WorMetexBAHAMAS2_FD_187384 | JGI IMG/M metagenome (GOLD analysis project Ga0209780, IMG submission 187384) | Marine gutless worms symbiont microbial communities from Max Planck institute for Marine Microbiology, Germany - Inanidrilus exumae... | ecosystem: Host-associated > Annelida > Digestive...
TACCGAATTTGGTAGTGTCCGAGGCGCATTGCCTAAAAGTGGTTGACAAAGCCATAACTATGGGCAATTTACGATTACTGTCTACTAGCTAGTAAACGTCTGCAGAGGGACCGCGCGACTCCCACGGCATAAATATTCTATAACTGCAAGGTGGACTGTAGCATATTCATAAACCCAAGACTGAATGCGCAGTACTTGGCTAGCTATCGTCTAATTGGTTAAACGAAGTAGGTTCTCTTTTTTAGTATTTTGAAGTACATACGTGCTATATCGTTGTAAAAAGTTGACGTTTGCTATCTCATCTCCTGATGAGTTCTTGTACTGCATCTGTCTACATCAAGCTAGAAAAACAGGGACATGAATTCTGTGTGTTACTGCGTGGACACACTGTTGATAAACTTGCTGCAGCTATCAATTACAGAGTTCTCCTTAACGGTGTTATCCATGCCATCTCCTATTCTCCTTACCACAAAATGGCACAATTAACTGAAGAAAATAATTTAACTAGCAGATCAAATACACAACTAACCGAGTGATCTCTGTAGGTTAGAAAGTGCAGTATCAGAACTACGACGAACACGGTGGCAATTGCGCAGCCCAAACGATGTCGACGGCTGGCAAAACCAAGACCAAGCCAACGCAGTGCTCGCAGCTGAATCAGCCTCATCACCTACACAGCAATGGTGGAGGGACTGGTATCATGTGACCAGTTTCTGGCGACAGTAACTCTTCTTAAACATATCAAACATAAACAACAAAGTGAATTATAACAAACACAAAAGAAGCCAGCACTCACAAGAGTGCAGAGACCCATGCTGGCACTGTTTTTGTGACTCGTGACTTTTGACCTTTTGACCCAAAAATAAGTGGTTTCCAGGACTCATCGTGGACGATTTGTTTGTCATATTTGATAGACAAAAAGCGGTGAAAACTGTGTGAAAATAGCGATATTGTAATACTGCTATTTAAGATATAAAAGGCATTACTGAGGGTGGATGCAGGGGATGACTCTCCATCAGCCCCTTCTTACATATCACTTTAATATTTCTTCCTCTCTTGCTTCATTTCACACTAAATTTTTACCCACAGTTGTTTTACCCTTTGCCTGGACTATTTCTTCTGAGCTACTCGGTTTTTATTTCATTTTCCCCTCATTTTTTCGTCTGGGCCGTGTGCTAGATTAAGCTGGCCATCCAGTCAGCTTTTGAGTGCACGTTAATCTACCGTACTGCATTGTGAAATACATTACACGGATATTGTAGTAACAAGACACTATGCTAGGAAGATATATGCTATTGCCGGCTGGTGGCTGTCTGTTCATGACAAGCCAATATTCTATTAAAATGGCTGAATGAAATGAGCTGGGTTTTTTTGAATAAATGCTATCCTCGGCTTATCCTACAACGTGTTAAAACAGAATTTGAGTATCTCCAACAATAAGGGTAATTCCCCCTCTGGAACCTTACCCAAAACTCTGAACTTCGCTGATTTTTCTACATTTTTCACACAGCATGTAGACTGTCGCAAGTGTTGTCAACTTTGTTCAACTGTCGCAAGTTTATCACAACGTCCAGCACCTCTACTGTCAACACGTTTGCAGTGACTCAGTGCGTCGCGTGGTTTGCCAGCAACAGCTCAGACTCGTTTAAATTTTCTCAGAGGAGCATGCGCCTGGCATTCTCATCTGGGAATACGGTTAGGTGATTTTTGGTGCTGTGCGGTGTTTAGGCTGACCGCAATTTAAAAAGTGGATGTACTTTCGGTAGTACTGTACTCAAAAGTTCATTTTACCCCCGCTCCCACATTGAGGCCCGTTTCAGTCAGAACCGAGAATTCCGCTTCTTGCTTCGTAGAAGATCCATACTGCGAACAGATTCAACTACGATTACAATTCCATACAATAACGCACTCAAATTATTCACAGGTGCTCTAAATAGCCACGCCCCCTCCAGGTATTTGTTTACATAGTGATGAATCGTACCCGAACGAGAAGATTGAAGGCAAACAACTGGAAGTAGGTAGTGAATGGGGGCGATGGGGCCCGGGGCCGGTGTGCAAATAAGTAAGAAATGCGAACTGGCGGAGAAGGAATGATGAAACGAGAGAAACGGGAAACGAATAAGAGGAAATGGTAGGTAAGGAAAGGTAAACTAATTTAATGGTGATGATGATGATGAATGGCATTTAATGATATAACCAAATATAATAAATGTTGTACGAGAGCTTTTATTTCGACCGAAGAGGGATTAAGATTGCATACTGCTTGACGACTATGTACCAAACAGACAAACCTGAAGAACTTTCAAACCTGAAGCCATATTTTCTCAACATCCGTCAATAAGCATACTACCATTCCAATTTCGCCAACATCAATGTCGCTAGCAGTCACATTCCTTCACACAGGTTTCATGGCTGCTTCAACAAGAAATTCAAGCACTTTCAAACCTTAATCGTGTTTTCAAGTGCCAATATTTGCACACAGTCTCTGGAACGTCAGTCTTCAGAATCGGAAGTAGATTAGATACAAAATGCAGCACTGTCATTATGTAGCCTACAGTGCAACAGTTATCAGCAAATGTTCATTTCAATGACTGTAACCCTGAAAATTCAAAGACTTTCCAAGTATTTTCAAGGACAGTGCCTGAATTCAACGACATTCAAGGGCCTTGAATTTAAAAGACCGATTTCAAGCATTTCCAAGGATTTCTCAAGCACGCTATGAATCCTGTTCACTTAAAAATTCTCAGTGTTACATGTAGCGTGACACAGTGGTAGAACGTCGATCTGTGACCGGCGACTTTCCGTCCTACGCTCGACCAGCAGCTGACGGGTGACCACTTATGTGGCTAAGCCGTCCGCTATGTGTCAGCCAACTAGGCCAACTCAGTCTTCCATCCTTTCGGGGTCGATAAATTGAGTAATGAGCTACTTTATCGGATGTAGTCTGGTCCCGCCATCTACTGAATGTTCATGAGGTTAAGCCGGTGCGGTTGATTAATTGCTGTGCGCCGTATTTTGGCAGTTTAGCCATGCTTAACCCTTCTGTACAGTAATCTGTGCATAGTGCTGCCCTGCGGGGCGGCTGTTTGTGCTGTGTTGACTCTGCGGTTTGTCTGCAGTTAAAATAAACCAAGATTATTATTATTATTACTATCCATGGATAACCAGGTGAGACCTCAGCATTGATTGCATAATGATCGGTTGGTTAGTTGGGATTTAAAGGCAAACTAATAAGTCGTTTTAACAATATCAGCGTGTGAGAGACAGACAGACAGACAGACAGACAGAAATGCTATAGCAGTATCCTGCTCTGCATATCAGTACTATGCTGATGCACAAGAAAAATGAACTTTAATTATATACGTAAAATGTATTTGGCCACATCAGAAAACTACATCGACTAGATGACAAACAAGTTAACTGCGTCATCAGCTACAAACTACAGACATACAACGGGCAATACATCAAAATATTTCTGCACATTAGCAACACGATACCGATATTAATTACAGCAGTAAATTAGTTAATTCGTAAATTTCTCAATGTGCAAACTGTGTGTTGCAGTTTTCAACTCGATGCCTTTCACGTTACCTTACACAGTAATCGCTATAAAAATACTGGAAAAAGCCCGCACTCACGAGAGTGCAAAGACTCACGTCGGCAATGCTTTTTTGTGACTTGTAACCTTGACCTTTTGACCACAACATAAATAGGTTTCCAGGTCTCATCGTGGAACATTTCTATATCAAGTTTGGTGATCCTAGCTGCATTGGTTTTTAAGATATCATGCAGATGCAGATAAACAGACTAATGCAGGTAAAAACCCTACCCTGCAACTGCTGGGTAAAAAAGCTAATTCCACATTCGGATCTTATTACAGAAATCTTGATAACTAAATGCTGTTCGCTAACCAGCCCAATTTTATATATCCATTATACTTTAAGTTGGATTCACAAAGATCTCACTAGGGGAACTCTTTAGGCAGGCACGTTACCAAAAGTGGACGTGGGTGAGTGGCGTCTATCACGCGGGGCTTGGGTAGAATTTAGCGGCGCTTTCAACACAAATTTGGCCATATCGAACGTTTACTGATTATAGATTATCATATACAACTTGATACTTTTGATAAAATCTACAATATTTTGCAAGCTGAGCGACCGAAAAGTCCATCGAGGTGGGTATGAGAAAATGTCACGGCCTCTTAGTAAATGGTCCATTATCAATTTTAGTCCCGGGGTTACGCTCCCTCACAGAGGCCTCAACGCAAATGGAAACATATCCCCACTCAAAAGAAAGAAAGAAAGATAGAAGACGCTCCCACATTACACCCCTCCTGCCCCCCCTACAAAAATTGAAGAAACAAACCTGCCATTACGACTGCTGGAAATATAGTGCTTTTACACGCAAGATTCAACTTACGATGCCGAACCAACAGCACTGACCGAAGGACGTTTCCATTAAAATCTAGAAAGCCCTCAACGGAAGAGACACCTACCAGTTTAGCATTATTTTCCTCTCATAACCGTGAAGTTTGACGGATGACGTCAACCTTCAAATTGACCTAGATAGCGTCACGGTGAATTAACATGTCAAATATCTATGCTAAAGAACATTTCATTGCCAAGTTATCGTCTAGACACACATCAGACCCGCTGCTTAACCCGGACCACTAAAATAGTCAATAAATATAAATAAATAACATATAAAGACAGTTTAAACTCGCACGTACGATTTAGCAACAAGAAATTGGCACTCAGTCAAACATTTAAACGAAACACCACACAATTAAACAGCATACAATTCAGCAAACAGATTTGAAATTTTGCTAAACCGCACGACGCTATGGTCATACATTATATGTTATGACTCTATGTCTGTCCATCTGTCGAGTCGCTGTCCTAGCAAAACAGCTAAGTCCAGCATCACCAAAACAACGCTGAAATATAGCCTATACAGACTCGTTCACTGATCCGATGGTTCACTTTATCTTTCGCTAAAACCAAAGTCGAAAACCGTAGTCTAAAACCAAAGCTTAATCTGAACGGCTAAAACCTGGTTGTAGACCGAGTTTAGATTAAGCGAAAGATAAAGTGATTTGTTTTAGACTAAGGTCTTAACTCTTAGAGATTAGTGATAGGCCTAATTGCATATCTAAATACATTTGGACGGTTTAAACATGTCCACCCCCGTCGACCCAGTGGTGACGCCCCTGATTGCAGTAAGAGGGATTTTGACCATTTTAATACAGCTGTGCAGCACTTGACAACAGTTCAACTTACACGGAGCGTCGCGCGGTCCCTCTGCGTCAGCTGAGCGTCTTGTCGTCACAATGAACACTTCAGTTATTACGACACAACAATACGTAGAAAACAGAAGCAGTCACAACCTTTGGCGAAACTGAGCAAAAATCTCACAACTAACATAGATACAAACACACGTGAAAACTACTGAAGGGAATGGAGGGGGGGGGGTAACGGACCTCCCCAGTGCTTAAAGTAGTTTGAGAAAGCTGGGGGCTCCCTCTCACCTCTTACCCCTTTTCCTTATCCCCTCCCTCAGTCTACCATCCAACTCCCCCGAGCTGGGGGGCTTAGCTAGGGGCTGAGCCCCCCAACCCCCTTACTTTAAGCCCTGGACCTCCCATCTTCTGAAACTCCAGGACCAGCGACATAATGGTCATAAAACTGTTGGGACCGCTTGCATCCGGACGCTGAAAAATGCACATTTTTACCGCACGACGCTATGGTAGCGTGGTATATGCTATGTCCATCCAAGGGTCGGCATTGTATTGTAATGATTAAAAGGACAGAGCTGGTTTTTGGCATGGAGGTTACTCTTGGTTCATCCTACAGTGTGATATAAGGTCATTCAGGTGGCTCCAAAAATTAGGGTACACCCCTTTGGAACTTTGTCTCAAACTCTGAACTTAGCCGATATTTCTGTTTATTTTCGCCATGGCATGTCGACCGTTTCAAGTGTTGTCAACCCAGTCTCTCGGATGACCGTCGCCGCTTTTATCACAATGAGCGTCCACCTTTGTTTATGACACGACGGGCGTGACGCAGCGCGTCGCGCGGGTTCGTCTGCAACAGCCAACACTTGCAATACAAAAAAAACGAAAAAATACGAAACTTAAACGAAAATACGAAACTTGCAATATAAATTTTCCAAATGTTCTCAGGGTACTACCACTAACCCCATAGCTATTAGCCCCTGGTGCAAATTAAAACGTAACTGAAACAAATGAATCCAGACATTTAGATTCAAATTCGCAGCACAAACAATGCAAATATTGACAAGTAATCCCTAAAAACTGCCTTGCGACAGGGATGCGCCCTCACCCACTGTGGTGGGGAGCATACGACGCCCCCAGATCCTCAGGGAGGCTGCCCTCTCCATACCCCACCTCGTTCCCAACCTTGCAACCGTGGCTGCATCCTCAGTTACAAGAACACACCATGCCTGCCTATTGAACAACATTCATAATATGCAACAAAATACAAAACAAACTACAGTTCAACTAGACTATCAGCTAACAGCCTTGGATTTGATTACAGCTTAGCAACACCATCGCAATTTACACTGACAGTTAAAAAATTCCTGCAAATGTATATTTTGTGCAGAACACTGAACAATGATTCTAATACTGACACAGTGAATTCACTTACGAAATTGTAAGTAAGTAAGTAACTAAGAAAAACACACTTATGAAGCACAATGATTAATTAAGTACAAATGAATCAGAGGCAATGGGTTAGCCGCTATGGGATTGTTAAAAGCACGCCGACACAAATGGGTTTTGAGATGCTTATGGAATGAATCTATGGTCTGGGATAAGGTATGAAATGAACCAATACAATATAGTCAGCTATATAACACAATGCACAGGAGTCGAATAGAATCAGTAATATAACAGCTCTTATTCTGTTATTGTCATAATATGTGCATACTCAAAGTATTAACTATGAAAATTTCACGCCGAAATCAACACATGAATCACGGTGTATTACTGCCATGGAGCCCACATGGGGCGTACGAGCTGCCAACAGTTAAACACTGTGAAAACAATGCTATTAAAAAGTGCTTTTTAGCACAGGCAACAGTTACACTCATGACTAGATAGCAACTGTATGCAGACGACTTTGCAGAAAGCATTTTTTACACGTTTTGCAGTCGTATAGTAACTGGAAACGAAAGCTCATTTCACTAAAAACTGAAAAATTATATCTGCATTTATACTGCAGAAAATACCCCAAAACATGGATACACTAACAAAATGGCATATAGCCAAGTATATGCAAACTCATAAAGTATACGCATGTGAGAAGAAAAATAAGTATATCAGAAAGTCTTAAAACCTGAAGTCTTTGACTTAAACCATGGTAACAATCAGTGCCATATCCAATGAATGTAAGACCGTTCTGCATTTCAGGTTTGTCTATGGCTGCGTAACGACTGCAGGCAAGTTGTTCTCACCTGTGGCCCTGTCACCTAACAGTATCATTTGGTATCGGTCGATAGGCCACGTGTATGACTTCACAAAGGTGACCAGCCGTCCCGGATTTTCCGGACAGTCCCGATTTTTAACGACGTGTCCCGGAAAAAATCACAGTTCTCCCGGGACGCCCATTTGTCCCGTTTTTGGCTTGGTGTTGCGGATTTGTCCCGATTTGCCCATCTCTGCAGCCGTATGCACCGGTGGCCAAAAATCAGCTCAGAGTTTATCTGTATATACGAAATAATCGCTGGCGGCTGGGGCTCCACCCCGAACCCCACTGGGGGAGCTCACGAAGATTCATGCAGACCCCCAAGTTGGACCCACAATGGTTCGCGCTTGCACCCTACAATTCATGCCTTTGGTTCTCGTCCAAATTATGGTCACCTTAGACTTCAGTGGTCTAGCCACATACAAGATCAAAAGGGAGTTGAACACTCCAATGAGGTACAGCGCTCCTTACTTTACCTTACCTTTCAGAAGCTTCGTGGTCCCTACTGATGCTGCAGGGAACTACACGTGGCACTGATAAAAATGTCCGATTAGCGACTAGTTGTACACAATTTGCACGTTTCATAAACACAATAACATTAACAGTCAAAAATACGATTATACGACACATTCTGTCAGACACATAAGCAACAACTGAAAAATCTGACAGATAACTAAATATGCAGCAATAAATATTTATTACAAATCTTAATTAAAAATCGAAAATGTCATCGACAAACCATAAAAACAAGCAAAAGCATCTATTACGTGAAAAAGACGATCTTCAGCAGTTTTAACTTGGAGTTGGAGAACTCCAATGTGCACGTTTGTAATACAGACTTTCTGTGGCACAATGATACATCTTTTGGCCAGACACTTTCTGATGACATAAATTAAATTAATGTCATTATGTTGACCACGTCTAGCAGAAAGCGTAATGTTTCAATCTGGCGTCCATCCGTCCCGTCTTTTTTCTAACCTTCATAGGGCATGCAGTGCATACTCAATGTGACTCACCAGGGGGCAGCATGCGACGCAGCCAGTGTACATTTCCGTCGGAGTATACCGAAGGCAAAAGTAATCATAAAATGTTTTCAGGAATCATGTGAGATTGGTGAAAGTGGAATGGATTGATTGTGGTTCAGGTTTTGCTGACAGATGTCAGAGTGAATTCCAAGTCATGTAAACAGCAGTTTTGTTACTTCCAATAAACTGTTTTCAGTTGCCGAACAAAGAAACATTGCCCTCTCTGCTAGCTCAAGACCATTCTCGGATACCGCCACCCCCTCAACCACGGCCAGTTCTGCAAGCAGGCGACACCTGGTGACCGACAACCAGACCTGCAGCGCCGTGTTCCGGCTGTCCGAAACCGCTATCATCCGGGCTTCGTCTTCTGAAGGACCCCAAAGGGTGAACTCCAGCAGCTTCAGTGACTGCCCCAGACCTTCGTTCCACGAGTTACCGTTCTTCTCATGAAGGCAACGAACAACACGCTGCAGACAGCGGGAATACGATGACTTCGGGGAAATTGCCGCAGCTATTTCGGCGCCGACGGGTTTTTCCCGTTTTAACGACGTGTCCGATGTGCCTCTCTGTACACCTCCGCCGCCTCCGCAGTTCGATGTGTCCAACTGAAGCATGATGTTGATCAGTTCTGCCACATCATCAGCAACCGTTCCCAGGTCATCGAGGCCGGAAGATATCCGGGACGATGGGCGTAACAATGGATAGCATTCTCCCGTGTCGAGAACTGTCATAACGATGCGCCTTGGTACCAGTCGCGGCACCTCTGTGTCATGTTCATGCAGATACAGGGCGGCAGAAAGCAGTCTGGCCAGAGTCAGACAAGCACTCCATTCCACACGTTCAGTGACGGAACGGCTGTTCAGGTTCTGCCAATAGTGACGGAAGTCAACGACGGTCATGGTAGGCAAGACGGCGACATTGTCGAAGTTGGTGGACGTACCGGTGGAGAGGTGGGCGGTGCGGAATGTTGCTAGAGGACTAATAACATTTGGATGTTGACGGCCGGACAACTGCCGCTGTGGCCACGTCTTGAAAACCTAAACAGAGCATAGCAAACAAACATCCACTGGCTTACAACCGCGTCATGCGTACGGCCCCTGGTGACACGTTTGCTGCTTGCCTGGTCCCTACAGTGTGCCAACCACATCAGCCCCATCATCATGGATCCCCATGACTTTCATACCCGCCTCCACAGTTATAATTATAGTTATGATTGCACTAATGAGTATGCTTTCTTGTAGTCTGAAAATTTATGTGCCGCTTCTTTTATCTGTTTTATAGCAACACTTTTTGTGTTTTTTGACAAATATCCACGCTAGTTCTTTCCATCATATGTTTACTTCACCCGTGGTAAGGGTACAAAGTATTGCAGTAAGTGTGTCTGTATGTTTGCCTTTTTGTCTGTCTATATGTCCATCTGCTCATATATTTCAACAACCACATGCATAAATTTTACTAAATTTTCTGTACACATTAACTGTGACTTTGGCAACTGTGTAGGCCTCTACTTCAGTGTTTTGATGCCATCAAGGACACCCCACCTGCAAAAACTGATCCTCAAATCCCAATGGTTTACATCTCGTCTAATCTGAAGTAGCCGCAGGTAAATACGCCCGTTAAACAAAATACTGACTCGATATATATGTATCTTTAACAGAGACGTTGATTTTATTACAGAAATTTCAAGATGGCTGCTGCTGCACAAGTAGTAATGCACATCAAAATGAAATGTGTCAAATATCTAATCATTCTAGGGATACCAGATTGTCTTTATATTTATCAGCCCTTCCACCATTTTGGGGGACATAGAGGGTAAAAGTGGGCCGCCCACAAAGCACAACTAGTTGAACGTAAGCAATAGGCAAAAGAAGAACTATGCATACCATAAGCACACAACCGTTTGGAGCAAGAGAACTATGTCTGGCATGGTAATAGGAGATATTGTGTTGAATTAGCTGAGGTTGACCGTCGTCACAGAGTTCAAAGTCCGACCACTCCAAATGACAGGAAATCGGCCACGTGGCGCTCATGTACGGTGTCATTATCCTCTCGGCAATCTGCTGCAGTGCGTCCTGGCATATCTTCATCATGGCCGTAAACCCATCGGCCAAGGACGGTAGCTCAGTCAACATCATCTCTGTATTCACATACGACTCATCCAGACCTTCGGCCACAGCGGATATAGAAGAACGGGGGGCCGGAGACGGACGCCAGTTGGAAGAGCGCTGGATTTCCTCTTCCGGTGGAATTACAGGCTCGAGGTACTCATCATCCGGTGGGACCTGGGCTGCATGCCGGAATGATGAACTCCGACTGGTCGAACTCTGGCAGCTGAAAGACGAATCATTGAATAACGCTGAAGCCGGGACCGGATCAGTTCGCTCCAAGCAGTTGTCGATGTCTTCGTACATCTCTCCCACGTTCAAACTCTCCACTGGCGTCGACTGTGATATCAACTCATACAAGTTCTTCAGCTCCTCTGGACAGCT
>Ga0209780_1004215_pt1 | contig 10999 bp, 9 predicted proteins | sample WorMetexBAHAMAS2_FD_187384 | JGI IMG/M metagenome (GOLD analysis project Ga0209780, IMG submission 187384) | Marine gutless worms symbiont microbial communities from Max Planck institute for Marine Microbiology, Germany - Inanidrilus exumae... | ecosystem: Host-associated > Annelida > Digestive...
ATTCTAAGAACTATAGCAATGGCAATGAAATCGTCAGAAATCCACCGTAAAGGTCGCTGACTGCTTCTACCATACGTAAGACTAGTCATTGACCATGACTTAGGCGCCGCCGCCAGTTACATTTTTTAGCCGCCGCCCGCCAGTCATATTCAATCTCTAAGTCGACTTCAAGTCGCCAGTCACGTCGTATTCTACCCAAGTCAGTCATATTTTATTTGGCGATTGACTCCGGTCACTAGCACGTGGCTTGTAATTTCTATTGTCTTATCGAAACTGAAGGACTACGCAAGGTCACAGGCAGTTATATACACTGTACATGTGGTGTTATCTCAGAAATGGTGCAAGATAGAGACGTTGTTACTACAGACCACTAATTGGAAGTGATCTATGACTTATCAAATAGCAGCAATTCCGATGATCTTTCTTGAGTGACTGTAGGGTCACTCACCTATTGCAAACCTTTTCAAGATATTTCGTACAGTTGTGCAATGTGCACCGGTTGACAAGGTTTCAACTGACTCAACGTGTCATGTGGTCACTGTACAATAGCTGAGCTTGTTCATTCCCATTGTCAGATCAAAATTCCAAGAAAGTTTCTCCGTTGTGGTCATTAAGTGCACATTTATTATGAAGAATTTGTTTTATCAGCATATGGCAGTGTCTCAGAAAGGATACAGTGGAGACCAACAGCCACGATAACTACACATGTAGATCACTAATGGAAAGTCATATGTCAGCTGTGTCATCTGATGTTATTGTGAATTATTTTGAGTGACCCTTAAGTGTTGGCAAATAAAAGGCAGTTGGAGTGATAACACACCCGTTATGGACTTGAGTGGAATAACAGCATCAATGAAATTTCCCGATAATAGAAGTTTATACCGAAATTTTGTGACCTTGAATGTCTGTGCAGTCATGTTTGGTTACTTCAACATATTCGAGCTCAGTGTTAGGAATAAGAAGGAAATTTAATATTATGTTAATGCAACAGTTGGCCATGTTTCGGTTGCTTTTTTGTTTTTTACTTATTTACTTTGCTTTTTGTTTTTTACTTATTTGTTTCTTATGCTACGATGGCACGTGGTGAACTGTCTTAGATTTTGTTTTTTTTGTATTGGTATTTATAAAGCTGTGATGACATGCTAAGAAGTGTAATATGGTACTTAATTTAAATTTTAGAATATGCAGGTTTGAAATGTAAAATTAAACTTTGACAGTTGTTATACATTCTAGTTTTAGGTCGACTCTTCGACAGAGTCAGCCTAATAAAGACGGTCTCAAATGTCCATTTGTCCGTCCGTCCATGCGTACGTACGTCCGTCCACAAATGTTTCTTCGATTTTAATGAAATTTGCCATGTAGGTAGAGGTCGATGAGTGTTGCACGACGGTATGCAGTATGACCCGATCCGAGGTGAAGGTCAAGGTCATGAGCCCTTCAAAGTTGGAAATCCGGCCATTTTCAAAAGCTATCTCTTCCATCATTTACAATGGGAGCTGGCATCTGACCACTGATTCTTAAACTAGTGTACAATATCTAAATTTGTTCGTGCCAGATTTTCATTATTTGGTCTAGTTTTTGTGTCATGTGTCTGTGAACTTAACTTGGCATGTCCAATCCGTCCGTGTGTATGTTTGCCCATTCACAAAATGTTTTTTCGATTTCAATGAAATTTGGCACGTACGTAAAGGTTGATGAGTGATGCACATGACCCGGTCCAAGATCAAGGTCATGAGCCCTTTAAAGTTGGAAATCCTGCAATTTTCAACAGCTATTTCCTCCGCCATTTACAACGGGAGCTGGTAACTGACCACTGCTTCCTAAACTAGGGCACAATATCTAAATTTTATTGGGCCAGATTTCTGATATTTGTCCTAGTTTTCGTGTCACGTGACTTTGAACTTGGCAGAAACGTCAGTTGCGAAGAGTCGACCATCAGTCCCATACTGGGCTAATTTTTTTATTGATGAACAAGCATTGCTGCTTTTATCTTAGTGTTACAAAGTGGTCACTTTTATTCTTCTTTCATTTGTGGTAGTAATTTTACAGCCAGTCTTCTACTGATACCAAGAGAATTTAATGTTATTTTTTGTATTTAATGCTAAAACTTGGTTACCTCACATTGCATGGGACTTTCAACTGTATGTAGAAGTGCATTATTCTTGTGAATTGTATGCACGTTAGGTGCCAAAAAGCCAATGTACAACAAAATATAAAGTTAAGTAAGGAAGTTAAATCACAGAATGCACTGTTTGGAAATGTATTTTGTAGGTGCTGTCCCACAAGGCACAGCAACCAGACTGACAACAGCAGCGGTAATTTCAGCTAATTTTTTATGCAGTTCATACAATATATTTGATTACTTCTGAACGTTTTGTGCATGGCATAAGTGCAGCAGTATTTTACCATTTATTATACCATGTACAATGGTCATAAGCTAATTTATCGGTTTCTGTTTATACCAGAAGTAACAACAGTTACATGTTGCTTTTTGTATCATTATTTTCTAAAAGCTAAACAGATATGGACTTTACTTTTTGACGTTTCCGGTTTTCATTCTGTCTTCACTATTTTTCTATCAGACTGTCTGTCAACCGCATCTAGCAGAAAGCGTATTGTAATGGTCTGATGTCCGTCTCTGTTCCGCTGTCTGTCCGTCTGTCTGTCACATTGGTATAATCACCATGACTCACCAGTGATCAGCATGTGACATGGCCAGTTTACATTCCGGTTTGATAATAAGGAGGACTGACATACTTGTTTTACATTGTATGCAGGCGCCTGGTACTGCGCGTCCAGGCTCTAGAGCTGGCGCTGCTGGTGGAGGAGTTGGTAAGTTATAGCATGGTCTGTTTGTTGTGTGGAAAATAAAAGCTTGTAAATGGTTAATAACAAGTTTTTGTTTGCAGTTACAGTGTTACACCGTTGACGCTGCAGTAGGAGACACACGCGCACATACACATTTGTTTATTAGAGAGTTGTCACACAAAACTCAGACAAGTTGTTGTGTGGAAAATAAAAGTTCGTAAATTGTTAATGCAAGTTTTTGTATAACATGACACAGAATAAACTAAAAGAAGCCAACACTCACAAGAGTGCAGTGACCCGTGCCGGCACTCTTTTGGTGACTCGCGACCTTGACCTTTTGACCCCAAAATAAATGGGTTTCTAAGACTTATCATGGAACATTTGTATGTCAAGTTTTTGAGATATTGTGCATAAAAACAGACAAACAAACAGTGGTAAAAACCCTTTCTACGTGACTGCCGTCGCCGTGGGTAACATGATTTTCTTGAAGTGAAAGATTCTGTCACTTTCTTGTGACTGGATGCAGCAGCAGTGTGTTGAAAATTGCCTTCTCACTATAAATATGCGTTACAGCATGACTGATGTCTCACTAATGATTCATGCCGCATGCTTTATAAATAAACACACATAGGAAATAATTTTCATGGTTAGAGTTGGCTCAGATACTTTGTACCGTAGTTATTTCATACCGGATATTTCACATTGGAAAGTGAATCTGCTTTAACTTTATCAGATTTATGTATACATCAGCACAGATTTTTAGATGAATATTACAATTATTGTCCATGATCTTCACATGCCAAATTGCAGACATGATGTTCGCTTATGTAGACAGTATAATGAAATTACTGTGGACTGAAAATAACTTATGCAGATTTCATTGCCTAACAAATTAAATATATAAGCCTGAAGTTGTTTAACTGTTCCGTAAAAAGGTTGTATTTGATCTGTACAAAATAAAATTTCTGTTACTATTAGGTTTTAATGCGAAAGTGAAAATATGTTGCATTATGACGTGGTGGTCTGTTGTTGCTGTTGTTTATGTGACAGCGTTGTCAACCCAGCTGCAAGTGACTGATAGACCTGTAACTCAGCAAGGCCTCGGTGGACCAAAAACCGCCGGAGTGCGAGGTAGCATTCTCTTTGCTGCTGACACATTGTGCCACTGTTTTGCAGCTTTCTCTTTGATGTTGTATAAAGGATGCTGCAACTGTTCTCTCAGGAGACACTTGATAGCTCAAGTAAGGACGAGGTCTGATGGTTGATTTTAGGTCGCATCGTATGCACTGCACATATGTGGCCTATTGCTACAGATGTCGCATGTAGCGTGGTCTGTCTGTCTGTTAGTCACACGATATGCCCTGCAAAAACGGCTGAACCGATCGAGACGCTGTTTGGGGGCTGACTCGGCGGGTTCAAGAAACCATGTATTAGATGGGAGTCAAGATCCCCATGGGATGGGGCAATTTTGGGCAGTTGTCTGGCCCACTGAAAAACATTGGAAGTCTCTGCTGTGGTGCATGCAGTGAAAGGGATCATACAGTCCTCGATAATGGCATGACAGCCGTCTGCAATATCGGTGACACATTACATTGTTCCCCATGAATAATCCGCCCCCGGCGATGCGGCCTTTTGTCAAAATTCTTTGACCATTTGTACCTGGTTGGCTTTAGTGCTTTGACACTGTTAGTTGAGGTGTAACAAATCTGCACCAGTTATTCCAAAGGCTCTACCTTGCTGGCTGTCCAGCACACCTTAGAGTAACTCTGTGCAAGAAAGCTAGTCGAACAAGACCCGAAAAGTAGTAGAAGTCCTAGCGTGTAAGAAATTTCGTTCTTTTCTTTCTGTTTGTTACTGACATTTACGGACAGTACTGTTTTCGGAGTAAACTGTACAGTCTACAGTGTATAAGTGCTAATACTGGAAATATTGCTCCATCTTCGTAATGCTATAAGTTGCTACTGACATTGCTGCTGCGACTGCTGCCACTGCTGCTTCTAGCGGTGTTTTTATATTTTGTTTAACCAGTCTGTTTGTGGTCACCGTAGTTATGCCAGGTTCCATAATAAATCTCTGAGGCATGTTGGAGAAGAACTTATTTACAGGCGAAATTTCTTTTCTGAAGCTCTCGTGTAAGCGTCAGTGCACCATAGATAATATGTTATGTGTTTATACATTATAGAACTGATTTGTTGTGACTGGCATCCTGCTTTGCATTCATTGTAGCAGGATCACAGAGACAGGTTCAAGACAAAACGTTCTTCCTTGGCCTGCTCAGGTATTCTTTGAATATATGTTTTTGTGTTATTGCTTTCAGTTAAAGACAGACTGTTTTCATAAGTATTGACAACTGCGATGCTGTGCTGCGACTTATTCACATGTTGCTGCGCCATTTATGCTTTACTCTTTGTTGTATGCAGGACAAAAGTTAATGAATTGTCCAGTGAAATTGGTCGGTTTCGAACAGAAATTGACACTATAACGCAGGATCAATCAAGCTATGTGTCATATGAGAAACGGTACGTAATATCTCATTAGAATTTTTGCTCTGTTTTTATTACACGATACGATACAGTATATTTACATGCGCTCAAAAGCTGACGAGATGGCCAGCCTAATTTAGCACACAGCACAGTTAAAACAAAAAAAATAGGAAAACTCAAAACAGAAACCAATTAGTTTAGAAGAAATGGTCCGGGTAATTGTCCGTGAAGAGTGAGATTGTGAGTGTTGATTTTAGTTGATTTTTCGATTTGTTGATTTGAGTATTATTATTCTTAAAACCGAGCAGAAGTACACGGGAAATAACAATGAAAGTAGTTTTATTGGTAGGCAGCTTGCATTTTTGCATAAATACTGGAGTCAGTAAGTGTATATGATGTAAGTGATGGGAAGTGCTGCTATGTCTAATTCTGCATGCATTATTCTGTGTCACAGAGCTGAATTGTTGGCTCAGGAGCTGAAGGAACTGCAGGCTGAGCTCGGAGATTATAACATGGTAATCTTTACTGCATTGATTTCTTAGACATGAACTTCTAAGACGTTCTTTGCATTTTTAGTTCAAATGAGAATACTGCGTATTAGTGTAGGGTAAGTGAAGTAAGCGGATATGTGCATGCAGATTCTGTTGACTTTTCAGGCTTATTTGTGTCCAGTTGTCTTTTAACTATTGGTATGACAATCTTTTTAGAAAGCTGTCCAACCAGTTGGCTTAGTTTGTTGTGTTGATATAACTAAAATGTGAAAATTATCGACTAAATATAAATATACCCCTGTAGAAGAGAAATCCAAAATGTAGTAGATGAGCACAGATTTAGAATGCGGACCAGACCTTCTATTGATTTTTTTTTGTATTTAGTTCTTTTTCATCATTTTTCTGTTATGGGTCTGTGCACTTCATTATGCTAACTACTAGACTCAATTTTTCAGTGCACAATAAATATTTTTTATTGTATCATATCATTTGTAATCGACCTATTTTATTGAATAACAATTCTATGGTTAATCAGAAGTGATTGCATGTATGGAACTTAGTGATGATAAATGCAGTGTGCATGTGTGTGTGTGCACGCATGTGTTTGTGTGTCAGTTGGTAGACAAACTCAACACCGACTCCAACATAAGTGACATGCAGATGGACTACAGTGATGTAAGTTGCTCTGTTATTGTAACATTAGCCTAATGTCTCTCCCCACTGGCCTTGTGTATTGCTTCATCGATCTTACCTGCTTTTATTCTCAGCACACATGGACTTTATTGCACACCATACAGCATGATATATTTATTTGCGCTCAAAAAATAACGGGAGGGCCAGCTTATTCTAGCACAGGGAACCAAAGCAAAAAGTGAAGTATGAGGAAAAACTAAAAAACCGAGTAGCTCAGACGAAACGGTCCATGAACGCAGTATGGGGGAAGAAGTTAAACTATGAGGGTAAGGTTTTGGGAAACAGAGTTTTAAGCCGAGAGTGAAAGAGAGAGGGAAGAGAGGGCCAGTATTGTTTTGCTCTCTGGCATCTGTCGTCGTCGTCTGTCGTCGTCTGCAATACTCCATGTATTTCACCAGGTGCAGCATGAGACGGCAGGCCAGTAGTGTTATGTCCCGTCAGGGCGAAGCTTTGTTGTAAATTGTTAGAACAGTTGAGAGTGGCCCAAGTAAAAGTAACTTCAGAGACAACTACTGGACAAAAGGTTGCTATGAAATAATCTCTGTTTTGAATAGTGAAACAAATGTTCTTTCAGTTTTTGATGAAATGTTGTCTAGGACGAGACAAATTTAATGTCAATCGATCAGTCAGTCAAATCGTACATTTCCCAACAGGTGTATAGCAGGCAAGTAACGGTGCAAGTAAGATGAAGCAAACTACATAACAATGGAAAACATATGCTTAAAGAGAAACTTATAGTTACATATTCATGTTCATATTTCGGTTTTAAAGTGCACTGTTTACATATGCTGTAGAATAAAACGCAGAATGATCGTGAATCTACTGTACTTGACAAGCTGTTTGAGCAAAAACAACAGTACGTATAATTTGTACGTACAGTGGTGAAAACTTTAATATGACTTGATGTTGTATTACGTAATGTTCAAGTACAATTGTTTTCTTTTTGTGTGGTTTTCCTGAACAATGTGGAAATGGCAAGAACAGAAAGATGCAGTGAATTTTTTGAATCTGGGGAGGTCTGGTACCGTGTGTGGGAGGTCCCCCAGATGCTTCTCTTCGGTTTTACCAAAGAGAAGCATTCCAAAGCCAGACCAACACAGAAAAGATATTATACAACGAGAGTCGTTAGGCACTGATATGTTATAGAAACTGAAGAACAGCAATTGCACAAGATGTCACATCGAACTGATAAATAGGTCATGTGGTGGTTGGTCAGTTTCTGCCCTGTTGTAGGTGCTAGCATAATAACTTAAATGAGCATTTCCTATCCTTTCCCAGTTGGGTCGTCGCTGAACAAAAAGGCAACGATGTCAGGAGGTTACTGTATCGTTGGCCATCCTTAACCTGGCGGAACTAAATCTCCACCCAAGACCTTCTCCCCGATATAGCCAATTTTTGTGCCGAAAGGGGGTGTTAATCTCCCAACCTACCAACCATTTCTTTTGAGTCAACAATCATCAGCCGTTTAATGTGGCTGAAACATGCTAGAGTGCCGTACTCCATAGGAGAATAGTGGGATGCTCATCTTTTTGTCATAGACCATTGAAGCCATTGATGGTTAGACCACTGATGTCTGTAATGCATGGCCAGTGCGTTGCCTCATACCTACAGTTACCCTACCAGCCTCAGAGCATCACAGCTAATTGACTGGTACCAAATTGTACTGCTTTTTGACAGGTACTAGGGCGCCGCGAACAACTAGCCCTGAGTAGTTATGCAGCCACACCCCGATAGGGAGTTGAACCCGCGATCCTTTGAACACTTTGCCACTATGTCACCCCACCCACAGCAACAGAAACAACATTTCTCCCAGAAAGGTCTGAATATTTTGGTGTAAAGCTTTTTGACACCATCCAGCACATAGTTTTCCATAAAAATTTTTTAGCTCTAGTGATGAGTACCGGTAGCTAGTTATATACGTCTGACTGATAGCTTAATGACATTTTATAATAGGAAACTGTTATTATTAGTGCTGTTGTTACTGGCGTGTCTACAAATAGTGTAGGGGGCAGACTAGTAACGGTTGCGGGCGTCTGTCGTCGTCTGTAACACAGCACTGCCGCCACGACGGGCCTGCAAGGAGAACTGGCTATCTCAGATTTACCTTTAGAAACGATGGTGGTGGTTGCTGATGTTAAGTTTGTCTTTTGAGATAGTTGCTTGTTGTCCGCAGGTGTACGTGTGTGTGTGTGTAGACGTGAAGCGACTTTGCGGCAGCTGGAGATGGAGCTGAAGCAGGAGCACAGCCTCACGGAGACGATGGTGGCAGATATGGTCCGTGTTGGTTTTTAGATGAACAGTAATGTGTTACTCAGCTCTGGCTATCAGCACAGCAGTCACGATCGTCATCTGTCATGTTGCTGAGACTACCCCACAACAGATTTCCTTGATATTGAATTATGGATTTTATTGTTTCGCCACCGAAAGATGTTGGCGAAGGCATTATGTTTTTCAGCTGTACATCCACCACACTTGTCTGTTCATTCTTTCTTTCGTTCGTCCGGACAGACCTTGTTACCATGATTTCGTACGAACTACTTGAGCAATCGCGATGAAACTTGCAGGGAATAACCACTAGCCCCTACTGATGACCTGTTTAGAGTTTGGAGGTCAAACGTCAAGGTCACAGCAGGTTGTCGAGGTGGCGAAGGTATCCACGTCGACGCTGGGGCGTCATGTCCATCTTCTAGTTACTTCTAGAGATCACCACCAGTCTTATTGCAGAATTATAGTCTTATTAGTATTGTCTACGTTAATATCTGTTACACAACGTTTAGTTTTTAATTATCAGCGTGATTTTGTAGACTTATTTTAGCTTGCGACACTTGTCTCTAAAATGACTAGTTTGTGTCGAGCCAGATGTTAATTTCTGTTTATGCACTTTATGCTATGCCAGGTTCCCACAGCTCTGCCCTTGGAAGTTGCTGAAGCAGAATTTGATACAGGCTTTGTTGCCCTTTTGTCATCAAAGAAGACTTTTGACGGTTATTTTCCAATTGAACCTGGGTTAGGCCATTCCACGTGTTTTTTCCTCTACTTAGTCCAGAAGACGGCCTTTGGAGACATGTGTTAAAGATGATTGGATAACATCAACGTCTGCTATCGACAGATCATTTGCGTGATCTGTGGTAACTAATCTGTGGTCTTTTTGGGAAATTTTAAGTAAACCAAGCAGTGAACATAATAATTGACATGTTTTTTGGCTGTCTGAACAGTAGTAAGCTAGTTATTGTCAGTAAGATGATAAACGTAACCTTGAGATAAAATTGCATACATTATGTTCTTGTTACCCACCAGTTTGATCAGCTATTATCGGTATTACTAAAATCATGAAAGTGAATTGCTGCATTTTTACCTGCAAATTCATCAGCTGCAATATAACGATTTCTATTATATTGTGATTTATTGAGGTGTAATTGGATCATTTTCCATTACAGTCGTGATTGTCATTGCAGCCTGATGACAAGAAGAAGAAGTATCATCAGCTGAAGGATCTGAATGAGCACCTGTTGAAACGACTGGAGAGTGGTCAGCAGGAGCTTGACCAGCTGAACATTAAGAGATCTGAACTTGAAGAGGTCGTGTACATTGTCTGTCTGTGATTCTCTCTTCCATACAGTCATGTCGTTACTTTCTGCACCTTTGGCAAGGGTTCTGTTTTCACCACCGTTGTAAACTTGTCTGTCTGTTTTTAAGCATTCGCCACCGAACAATGTCCGCAAAGGCATTGTGTATATTGTTTTGTTTTTTAAAACTGACAGTGAATATTCATTAGCCCCTACTGATGACCTGATTAGATTCTGGACGTCAAAGGTCAAGGTCACAGCAGGCCATGGTGAAGCGTCGACGCTGTCCATCTTTTAGTTTTTATTAGCAGGAAAACATTTTAAAAAGGTGTGGATGAATTTTCGTGAAGTTTGGGGAATAGGTAGATTGTGCACCAGAGAAGAGTTGACTAAATTTTGGACAGGATCCAGAATATGTTCTGGATACTATGGATATCATAAATTTTCTAATCAGCCAACAGTACATAACTATTCGAGGTGCTACAGAATTTCCAATGACACCTCTGCTTTTACTTCCATTTTCTAACTGTAGATAATTACACCGTGTTCCAAAAAAAGGGAGACACCAAACTCATGGCCGTAACTCTGTCATTTCTTAACCGATTTTATTTTCAAAATTTTTTCACTGACATACTCAGCAGTAAATTTGCAGTACAGTGATAATTAAAGATCCCACCACACCTTAAACGTGTCGCTGCACTACCTTGGGAAAGTTAAAAGTTTAAATTTACCTGTAATTATGGAGGTAAGCCTTAGATCCGGATCTATGGCCACCAAACAGTCCCGACTTCAACCCAATGGACTACAAGATATGGGGCGTCGTCCAGGAGCAAGTCTACCAGCCATGGTTGCACAGTATCGACGAACTGAAGCAGGGGTTGCTTCATGTTTGGCATGGCATGGACCAAAGCATCATTGACAGCGCAGTTGATGAATGGCGTCTGCATCTTCGTGCTTG
>Ga0209780_1004216_pt1 | contig 10999 bp, 12 predicted proteins | sample WorMetexBAHAMAS2_FD_187384 | JGI IMG/M metagenome (GOLD analysis project Ga0209780, IMG submission 187384) | Marine gutless worms symbiont microbial communities from Max Planck institute for Marine Microbiology, Germany - Inanidrilus exumae... | ecosystem: Host-associated > Annelida > Digestive...
ATATAATAGCAAACACTATTTTATGATTGAGTTATGTTATAACAAATAAAATTTCAAATGTTTGGTGGGTTTCGCGGAGCCCTACCCATCCTACAAATATCTATGTAGTTGGTTTCAAAACATTCCTGCTCACGCTTGCTGCCAAATAACGCTTGCAGAAAAAGGAGTTTGCGCCTTTTCCAAAAAACGCTTGCTCGAAGAGTCCAGCGAGCGTAGCCCGGATTGAATGTAACGAAGCGAGCGTATGGTGCGTTCTACGCACGCTCTTGAAATCGTTGTAGATTAATGGCTTGTGGTGGGATGGTGCGTGGGAAACACCCTAGGCTCGCCCGTTTGTTATTTTCTAAACACCAAAGAGGTAGACCATATGAAAATTGTTTTTGGTATAATAATTATCTCTTCATTGTTCATTTCCACAATGAGAGTGGCTGAAGCTATTGATCCAAACTTGCTAAAATTTTGTACAATAGTCCCCCATGTTCATGCAGAGATTAAAAAGAAAGACTACGGGTTTTCTCTCAACGACGGGGTTAATGTAGGAGGTAGCATACCTATTAAAGGAATTCCTTTTGGAATTGAGTTTGGAGTTCAAAATTCGCACAGTAGCCGACATATTTCAATGGAACAATTACAAAAAGCGTACTACGAGCGAAACTGTGATTCAGTTCTCCGAATGCGCGGAAGGGTTACTATCGCGGAAATCAATGCCAATAGAGATGTGGCAATACATCGGCTAAAAATGCAGCAAAGTCGCTACCAACAAGATACTCTGAGAGCGATAAAAAGCATAGAAGCGGCTACCCAAAATAGGAAAACCCAAGCATGGGAAAATGTTCAAAATAGGAAAACCCAAGCGTGGGAAAATGTCAATTTAGATCGAAACAGAACAGATTTTAATTCAAATCTCGTTAACCAATCGTCAAACACTATGAATACCCTCGTGAACGGAGCTTCAAATTACCTTATTACTGATAGGCAAAGTAGAACACAAGAGCTTCAGGATAGTATTCGGAATGAGCAGATGTACTATCTAAATAAACGGAAAAGTGCCCAAGACAACCTGAAGAAGAAGTTTAAGTACTAAAACTTTCGCTGGTTGTGTCTGGAATTTTTTAACAACTTCCTTGTGACCGACATCCCGTACTTGTGCGGAATGTCGGTTGTGAACAATGACACCATGAATATAATAGAAAATCAAATAAAATGATGAAAAATAATAAATTTTATTCATTGATCCTAATGTGCTTGTTTACAGCTTGTACCCCGACACCGGTATATGAATCTTTTCCAGTCATTCCACCTGACTCCAGAAGTTGCGTTGCTGATGTTGAACAGTATAAAATTGATTGTCAGGCAAGGAAATTACCTTTGGTTGAGCAATGTAGGATTACTAACGAAATGCTTCATCAACAAAAAATGGGTATGTATCAATCAGAGAAAAACAGATTAAATGCAGAACTACAGGTATGTCTCAACAACTGTTTAAGCGATACATACACCAATCCTGGTACCGGAGAAATAGTTCCATACAATCTTAAGGCTTGTAAATATGGGGTAAATTTTTACAATGAATATGGAATATTGTTCCACAGCACTAACGGACCATGTAAAAACATAGTGGATAAAATTGAAACTATGTCAACACCAAACAACCCAAATATGCGAAAATGTGAGCATATTACGAAAAGTTGTGATGATGAGTATGAGCTGAATTTTAAGCGATGCGGCGGCTACTATGAGAGAAGATGTGTTTCAAATTGCGAAAAAGCAAAATAGAGCGAACTGAAGGTATGGCTTTTTGCCCGGCACATTGGGTTTCAATCGCCTGCCTCGGCGTGAGCAGTAACATCTCAAGAACTATAGGCGAGCCCGATGTTCGAGCGAGCCCGGGGTGCGTCCTGCGAACCATCAATCCATACACCAAATTTCAAAGGTGCGTGGGACGCGCCCTACGCTAAATATAATCATTGGATTTTTATCTTAAGCAAAACTCTTGTTCAATGTCTCTCAAACTTTTTTGATCGGATTGGCATCCACCACTATGGCTTTGAAAAAGTTGTTTCTTTTTGCATATGCCAATTGATAGACTGGCAATATTTAAGGTAGCCTCCTCATCCCCAAGAACATCATCTCCAAAGTCGTTAACGAAGCTCATTTTGTTACTGATATTTACCCAGATGCTACCCCTCTGAAACAAATTTTCCCCAATGGAGACTAACTCGATGCGCCATTTTCCCCATCCCAATAAAGTCCAATTTCCCGTTCCGGTTCTGCTGTCAATTCTTGTTCGGTTGGCAAAACCAAGCGATATTTTGAGGCAAATGGCCGCTCATTGTCTTTCAAAACGGAATATTTCACCACCGTATCATCTTTATCCGCACAAAGAATAATGCCGATGGTGGGGTTGTCATCGACTTGGCATTTAAGATCATCAAACATACGCACATACATATCCATCTGCCCAATGTCCTGATGGCTGAGTTTACCGGTTTTCAGATCAATCAATACAAAACATTTCAACAGATAGTTATAAAACACCAGATCAATATAAAAATGGCTGGTTTCTGTGCTGATTCTAAATTGTCCGCCAACGAAGGAAAAACCTTTACCCATTTCTAATAAAAATTTTTGTAGATGGGTGATGATTGCGGTTTCAATCTGTTCTTCTGAATAAGTTGTGTTTTCTGGTATGTTTAAGAATTCTAATACATAAGGGTCTTTGATAAATTCCTCGGCAACCGCTTTGCTGGTGTTTCCAGAAACGGTTTTCTTATCTGTTGAACTGAGTAGCCGTTCGTAGTAATGGCTGTTGATGTTGCGTTGAAGCTGGCGGGTACTCCAGTGTTGTTCACTGGCTTCTGTCAGATAATAGTTTCTCGCTGTAGGGGATTCTATTCGCATGATCAAGCGATAATGACTCCATGATAATTGGCTACGCACTGTGTAGCCTTTTTCAAACTCAGGAAAAGTTAGATAAAATTGCCTGAAGTTTTTTAAATTGGCCACAGAAAAACCCTTGCCAAATTCAGCCGATAATTCTTTAGAAAGGCTTTTGATCAAAAATGAGCCATAATCTGCTCGCTGTTTGCCGGCCTGTTCTTCTTCCACAATCCGTTTACCAATCTGCCAATAAGCCTCAATCATTGCAAAGTTGACTGCGACATAAGCTTTTTGGCGTGATTGCTGGAGTATGTTTTTTACATCTTGAAAAAAAGATTGGTTTATTATGTCATTCATCGTCTATCCTCCTACTTCTACCTTCGCCAAATTCCCCAATATCCGCTGATTCGATTCAGCTTATTCTGTCAATTACCCTCTAAACTATCCAGAAAAAATATGTTATTTTCAATATATTAATAATATGTTACTTGGATTAATACCATTAAAAGTTAAATCTATTAAAGATTAAAATCAATCTGTTGCCTAAAATAATTTTTATTGATGTACCAATGAATAAGATATATAATTATTATTTTTCAATCTGTTATAACTTTACGCTCGCACAAGTGCAAACCCCATCAAGGAGTCAATGCCATTAAGTTAAGGAAGTGCGTTGGAGGGGGTACAAAGCTTTATTTGTACCCCAAGCACAAAATTAAAATTTTGTACTCCAAGTCTCGGCAACTTAATGGCATTGGTTGCAAACCCGCTCCAGCAAAAGCTAGGCCAATCTAGTATATAAGCTTTTGTTTGTAAATAATTTATTTCTTAACTTAATGGCATTGCATCAAGGAGTATCGTTTCAGGTTGCGAACCCCGTCCTGCACATAATTATTTATTTTTATACAATAATCAATATTTTAAGTCGACTCAATGGCATTGAAACGTGGGGCACGCACTATCAATCCATACACCAGATTTCAAAGGTGCGTGGGACACACCTTACTCTTGCTTTGTCAGATTTCACATAACTGATTGATTTATAAATGTTATAACATGTGGATGTGTAACAAAATCAATACTTTAGCTGTAAAACTAATGGTTAAAATTGACACCAGCTCCCTCATTTGTTATTTTCTAAACACCAAGGGGGTAGACTAGATGAAAATTGTTTTTGGTATTATAGTTATCTCTTCATTGTTCATTTCCACAATGAGAGTGGCTGAAGCTATTGATCCAAACTTGCTAAAATTTTGTACAATAGTTCCCCATGTTTATGCAGAGATTAAAAAGAAAGACTACGGATTTTCTCTCAATGACGGGGTTAACGTGGGAGGTAATCTTGACGAATAAAAAGAAGATTTTTTCTCTTTGGTTTGCCTTAACATTACTTATTTCTATGTCATCATGCTCTCCTGAAAGTATGATTATACTAGATAAGGGTTCTTGTTTTGCTGGTTGTGAGGGGTTAGGTAAAAGCTGTAAACATGCTACCCAAAACAAAGAAGAAATATGTCTTGAGTATAGACAATGTAAGGCGAAATGTACACAATAAACGCTCATGTAACTGGACAATAGCAAGCGTAGGATGGGTAGAGCATAGTTAAATCCATCAAAATTCCCTTGGACTAGTCCAAATATTCCATTTTTTTATGGAGTCTCTCTCATGAAACTATTGAATATAATCGTGTTGTTGTCTCTATTGTTGCCGAGCAAGAATGAAAGCATTTCCAAACCGAGTTTGAGAACGAGAAAGGAGGAATATTGATAAATAAAATATTTTCATCTATTGCGTTTGTGTTGATAACCTTAATGTTTCTATAACCTTCTTCTGAGTGGAGTACAACCATGAAATGCGTAAAAATTGCCTTTGTTAGTGCCTTATCGGTGATGCCCTTCATCACTATGGCTGGGGGACTATCCTGGAATGATCTCAAGGACTACGGACATCAGTTCGATGGATGGGGATCTGAAGCAGATAAAGCATATCTCCAAATACGGACGTTTGTTGGAAGTGATTCTCCGTGCGGTGTTGGGTACAACTTAGATCAGGTTCAGCACCGGTTCTGCTATAACCAGGATTATCGGAATCCCTATAAGTGGGATGACTCATGCCGCCTTGGACACATGAAGGTCTACGATACTAAAAAAGAAGCTTGTCGATCGTTCAAGCCTCTCGATCGTTAGCCAGGTAGAGTAGTAGGCGCCGCGTATTTTTGCGGTGCCCACGCGGGACACTTCTGAAGGCTAAGCCAAACAGCAAGACTGAGATAAAGACAATCGTACAGGCTTCGTTTTGCCAAGTTTTAATGTATTTTGGAGTCGACAACGCTCCTCGCTTTGGACGTATGTTTCCAAAGCTAAAGCTTTGGACTCCGCTAAAGCTTTGGACTCCGGCGGTGGGTCATGAATGTGTGTTGGCGCATGGTGGACAAGTTTTGACTTATAATATTTTTCCCAATATTCCGCTTCTGTGACTGGCGGCTGCCTTGGACGGGCATGGCTTTTATATTCTAGTGTCTGTAATGCTGTCATGTTTTAATTCTCCTTTAGTTTGCTTTTACTCGGTGTCCCAGTTTTTTTTGTCGTGATGGTTGGTGAGTACAACTAATGTTCGACAACGAATAAAAACCTTCAATTCAATATTCGCCGCGCAGTTCAGGCTCTGTTAGATGGCAAACGATAGCGCCAATGAGATTGCGTAATTGCTGGTTTTATTCGTTGTTGAACATTAGCTGTACTCACCAAAGCGATCAAAAACTTGAACCTCAAGTTAGCCCCAAATAAATCTTGGACTCCTAAATATTAAGCCCAACGCATACCCCCACGTCGCACCGTATCCATCCCTTCACTATCAAAAGCGTCCTTTTCTCCACCCTTTAAGCCATAAATTTCTATATTATGATCCGCTATTGCTTGAATATGTTCCAATTCCTCTTTAGCGCGTAAATCGTCAGCAAATAAATGGCGAAAGCGTTGTTGCAGTTTTAAGTAACTTTTCACAGGCTGAATGTGACGCAAAGGCATGACATTCGCCAATCCGCCTCTCTCAAGTTCAATAATCGGATAAAGCCCCGTTTGTACCGCCAATCTGGCGACAGCAATGCTTTGATCGCCCTCATGTCCCCATCCTAGCGGACAAGGGCAATGAATTTGTAAGAAAGTAGGACCATCAATCCCCATGGCACGGCGTACTTTTTTACGAATATCAGAAGGATATGCTACAGAAGCTGTCGCAGCATAGGGAATGTGATGGGCGGCGACAATAGAAACAATATCTTTTTTCAAATGACGCTTACCCATACGCTCTTTCCCCGGCGGAGAAGTAGTTGTCATCGCCGCATGGGGCGTGGAACTAGAGCGTTGGATACCGGTATTCATATAAGCCTCATTGTCGAAACAGACATATAAGACATTATGGCCTCGTTCTAACATGCCCGATAGTGCTTGGAAGCCAATATCAAAAGTACCACCATCGCCCCCAAAAGCCAGCACTTTGGTTGATTTACCCTGAGCTTTCAATGCCGCTTCCATGCCAGCCGCAACAGCACCCGCATTTTCAAACAAAGAATGCACCCAAGGTATCCGCCAAGCAGATTCCGGCCAAGGCGTGGTAAAAATTTCTAAACAGCCAGTCGCATTAGCGACCATAACATCAGGACCCGCAGATTCTGTGACTAAACGAGCCGCTAAAGCTTCAGCACAGCCCAAACAGGCGCGATGTCCAGATTCTAAACCGCGAAAACGAGGTTGTTTTTTGCGGAGATCGGAAATCATCATCTATCTTCCTCTGGTAATTTTTCCAAATCGACATCAATAATTTTAAAACCGCTCGGTTCGCTCAAAACGGAAAGCAATTTGGGCAAAATGTCTAACGGTATGTCACGCCCCCCCAGTCCAGCCGCAAAATTATGCACACGAGGCGGCTTGGCTAATGTCGATAAAGCCGCTAAAACTTCTAAACCAACAATACCCCCACTACCTGGCGAAAAAGCGCGTTCTAAAACAATCACATCGTCTAAGCCTTGACAAGCCGCTTTCAAAGTTTCTATTGGAAAGGGTCTAAAAGAACGCAATTTAATCAGTTTAACCGGTTGCCCGGGCTGTAATTCCTCTAAAGCGGCTTGCAAAGTACCATAGACGGAGCCAATGGTCAAAATAGCAGTTTTAGCTTGCTCTGGTCCTTCTACTGACAAAAGTCCACCATATTTGCGCCCACTGAGGGCTAACCAATCTTGCTCCGCAGACACAATTTCAGCTTGAGCATTTAGCAAAGCTTGATGATGAGAATGTCGCGCCTCTGGATAAAAATCGGGAGAAACTAAGGTACCAAGGCTAATGGGATCACGCGGCTCTAAAGTGCGAGAAAATTGATAAGGGGGTAAAAAGCTATCAACTTGTTTTTGAGTAGGAATATCAATTCCTTCTAAAGTATGTGTCAAGGTAAAACCATCTACGCAGACCATCACTGGCAATTCGGTACGCTCGGCAATGCGAAAAGCTTGAATAGTCGTATCAACTGCCTCCTGATTATCGGCGCAATAGAGTTGAATCCAACCCGCATCTCGCACCGCCATTGAATCTTGTTGATCATTCCAAATCGACAGAGGGCTGGAGACAGCACGATTAGCACAAGTCATCACCAGGGGAACACGCATCCCGGCAATGTTAAATAATACTTCTGCCATCAGCAAAATGCCCTGTGAAGCAGTGGCCGTATAAGCGCGAGAACCGGCCAATGTGGCCCCTAAAACGACGGAGGCGGCAGAAAATTCACTTTCCACACTGATCAGTTCGCATTGCAATTTGCCATCTGCCACCAATTTAGAAATATTTTCCACAATATGCGTTTGCGGAGTAATCGGATAAGCGGCGATGACTTGGGGATGACATAAGGCGACAGCTTGCGCGATAGCTTGTGAACCTTCAAGAGCTTGCAACATGAAGGTTCTCCTGTTGTTTCCACAAACCGGGGGGGACTTTTTTAGCCGCTTGTTGAATTAATTGTAAATTTTTTTCTAAGACTTCGCCTTTGAAACGCTTTTTAAGGACTTTAGCCAAAGATTCCTGTGACAACAATTCGGTCAAAGCAAAAAAAGCGGAAAGTAAAGCCGTATTAGGCACTGGGCGGCCTAAAAATTGATTTGCCAGCGATGTTGCTGGTAATGCAATCACTTCCTTTTGAGCCAATTGCTCCGACAGAACGGTATTACTGAGGGTGGAATTGACTAAAATTTTGCCACCCGGCTTCAGTCCATCGGTGACACCAGGTACCTGTAACAATGCTTGATCTTGAATAATCAAAAAAGCGGGATGACGCACTTGATTGCGCCGTTGAATGGGTTTATCGTCGATACGGACGAAAGCCATCACTGGTGCCCCTCGCCGCTCGGCACCGAAATTAGGAAAGGCTTGACCATAGCGCTTTTCTTCAAAAGCAGCCATCGCCAGTAAATAGGCAGCAACGACGTTGCCTTGACCGCCACGCCCATGTATGCGTATTTCTATCATATTGCTCCTTTATTTAATATCTAATAATAAGTAGAAAGAAAATAGGTAATAGCTGTACAAAAAGGCGTATATCTACCCTTGGTATCCGGTTGTGAATAACTTTCTATCAGCTGATAAATTTCTTCTTGAGTAAGGCTATCCGATAATAGAGTTATGTTATCTGTTAAACTTTGTAGTGCAACACGTCTTAAAGCTTCCTGACGCATTTTCTTTAGCATGGGGTGATTGAGATTACAACGATTGATGGTTTCTAAAGCCGCTGTTTGTTTTTCAGGTATATCTGTTGGCAGTATTTTTCCAGTCATCATATAACGAAAATACCCAGCACAGTCTTTATCTAAGGGAGAAACCATTAGAGCGGCATCAAACCAATCATCTTTTCTAATGCCACAATGCGTTAATCCTTTATTTTCACTGTGTCTTGCATTTCCATCACAAGAACACAATAAATTTTGATACTCAAAAGTTAAGTTTGGATCAGCATTTTGTCCCTTTTTAGGAACAAAATGTTCTATGTGGCTGTTATCTTTAGTTATGCCCCGTTCACAATAGCAACAAATATAACCTTGCTCCCTTAAAAGGGCATCATGTAATGCCTTTTTTGGCAGTGGATTAAGTTTTTTCCAATCCTTGGATTGATATTTCTTTGGCTTGGCCTTTTTCCACTGAGTGAATTCATCCGGTTCTAAGCCTTTTTGGATATATTTCACCGCTTAATAATCTCCTTTCGCCGAATAAGTATCTCGGCACCAACCAATGCCGGTTCGTCGTCGCCAATTTTATTCCTCAATTGCTGTAGTAATGTTTGTGCCTCATTGAGCTTGTTTGCATCAATTAATTCAGATAATGCCTCAATATCCGTTTTAATCTCTTCTGGGCGCTCATCCGTTTCCATGAATACTTCTAAGATAAAATTAGTATCTTTACCATAAGCATCTTTGATCCATTCAGCAACTAGCCCGTATTCTGTCATACGCAACAAATAGATACGATTCTGTCGCCCAACTTCACTAATGACTTGCGGTGAATGCGTAGACACAATGAATTGGCAATGAGGAAAGGTTTTTTCTAGCCTTGGAATAACGGCGCGTTGCCATTGTGGATGTAAATGTAAATCTATTTCATCAATCAAAACAATTGCTTCACCTTCGAGAGGATTCGGCAACGCTGGATTAGCAATGGCTAAACGTCGGACTAAATCCCCAGTTAAAGCCAGCAAACATTTTTCACCTTCAGATAATTGGTTGATAATTAACTCTTGTTTTTGTTTACTTAATGTCATACGCAAGGGTAAACGACGCACTCGTAAATCCGTGTAACCGGGCATCAGTGATTGAATCGCTTGTCTCACGGCTTCAAGTTGTCTGTCACGATATCCAATCTCAGTTCGTATCTGTTCATTTTCAATATCTTCTCGATTGCGGAACCATTCAAAGAAAGCCTGAAACTCAATATTTTTCCTAGATAATGCCCGTTCTAAAGCCGTGAATTGGTGAAAATCCGGCTTTTCGGTGATATTCAAGGAAATATCCACATCGGACACGACTCTATTAACCGGGTAATAGACAAGCAAAGGGATACTGGCTAAAGTATTTTCAGCCAGATTGGAGTACACCGATTCGATAATCGAATCCACAGATTCTCGTGGCTCTAAAGTAGTTGAAATAATTTTGCCATTTTGGCGAGAGAGACTTGTCCATGAGGCTTCGCGTCCTTCTATTGATACTGTGATTTTATTTCGTGTCTCACTCGCACCTTGGTAAATATCTGATTCTGATAAAGGGATTTCTTCTGTATCAGTTATCCTATTAATCAGATGAGATAGCAAAATCGCTAAACAATCTAATATAGCCGTTTTCCCCACGCCATTAATGCCCACCAATACGGTGGATTGATGCGAAAACGCTAAATCCAGTTGCTTAATACCGCGAAACGCATTGATTTGTAATGAGTTAAGTTTCATTGAGCTTAGATAAGGTTATTTATGTAACTAGGGCAGGAGGGCGGAAATTTCCAGCCTTGGGATCAATCCCTTGAAATTTATTTCAAGGCGGTGGAGACTTCCGCCCTCCTGCACTAGGGACTTCATCGCCTAAGTACTGAATCATGAATTTTCCGGGACAATAGACTTGTCCCTTGAGAATTGTAAGCATCATGTAGCGTATCCACCTAGCTTAAAAATCCTATTTTTTGAAAAAATAGGATTTTTCTCGTTCCCACGCTCTGCGCGAGTCTGATACACTCTTTGCGGAGCAAAGATGCCTGCCTTCCTTTGAGAGCAAAGGAACGATAGTTAAGAATGACTGTGCTGTGCTACATAATTATCCAATAAATGACGGATCATTTCCTGATATTGAATCTGGTGCTTTGGTGCCGGACGGGGTTTGCAGCCCCCGTCCGTAACGTTTAAAACTGCGACTAGGCTAACTTATTGAGCGAGATTTAATTTAGCGTTACGGGCGGGGTACCCCGTCTCAGCAGCAATGCCATTAAGTTAATGAATAAATGTTTTATAAACAACAGTTTATATACGAGCTGGACCTAGCTGATTGGGCGTAGCGAAATAAGGTAGCCCAGCATTTAACCATTCTGTTGGCTTATGTTTTTT
>Ga0209780_1004217_pt1 | contig 10999 bp, 8 predicted proteins | sample WorMetexBAHAMAS2_FD_187384 | JGI IMG/M metagenome (GOLD analysis project Ga0209780, IMG submission 187384) | Marine gutless worms symbiont microbial communities from Max Planck institute for Marine Microbiology, Germany - Inanidrilus exumae... | ecosystem: Host-associated > Annelida > Digestive...
CATAATAATATTATGAACTATATTATAGTTCTACGGTAAAAGGCACTATATAACCTAAATTGTGTAGAAAATGTTGTTTAACCCTAATCAAGCAACCAACCGTCTATCTTGACTTTCAGTCTCAGACAGGTCAAGGTTAAAAGATCAATGTGTTTAAAAGTTAGGGCGGAAAGACAGACAGACAGAAGTGACCGACTGCTCTGCCTGGCCCTCAAATGCGATGAGTAATAATATTTGTTGTCACAGTTCTACAATCTGTCGACGCAAACCTGTATTTGAATGACGCAGCTATGGATTTCACACCTGACCTAGCCTCGCTTTTCAATCAATCAATCAGTGACCTGAACAACTAGAAACGAGTCAGCCGGCAACATGCAGACTTCATGGCCAGGCCATAGCCACCTCCGTGAATGACAGTATCTGGGAAATCATTTTCACTTGCAATGAATGAATAATAATTGTTTTAAGTAAGTAAGTAAGTAAGTAGATGGCTTATATAGCACCAAGGTCTTTAGAAAAATCAGGGTGCATTGTCACAGTTCTACAATCTGCTGACTCAGACTTATATTCAAATAACACAGATATGGATTTCACACCTAGCCTTACTTTTCATGTCACGCATTGATGCCTTATTGCGTTACACTTATTGTGAAGTTGTAGCATGTTGTACACAATACCTAACAGCAGTGTCTGTACTGTCGGCTTGATAAAGATTTTAATTTCTACTTTCTAAGGTCCCATTTTTGGTTCCTGTAAGCCATTAACCAGCTGTGTTGTATATGCTGTTCAGTTGTGCTGCAAGGCGAAAATGGATGGGGGGATAAAGAATTTGATGTTGAGGCAATTCTGGACCGGACTGTCAGTGAGGTATCTTTGATTATGTATCATTGTCATCGATGAACATGTAGATGGTACTGTAGTCTGTAGATTTGGTCCATGGGTTGGCATTGCTGTTTCGCTGTCTTGGTTGCTATATACTAACGTTGTCATTGCAGGAGCCTTTTGTGGGTAGTAGATGAATGTCGGTATGATCTCCGTAAAACCCACATAGTCGCTGAAAACTGAGCCAAGAATTAGAATGGAAAAATAATAAATATTCTTCTAGATTACACACGTGCAAAAAATGGCTTGGATGGACGGAAAGCTTGCAGCCAAGAACATATTTCTTTAATCACTAATAGTGTTTTTAATGATTTTGCTTTCATATTCCAATTCCAGCATAAAGGGTACTGAAATTCTTGGCTCTATTTTATATCTTTCTCTTTTACGACCAGCCATTTTTGCATGTGTGTAATCTGGAAAAAAACATTCTTTTCCACTTTAATTCTTGGCTCAGTTTTCAACGACTATGTCGTCTTTTACGGGGATATCAGTTTAATTTTGTTATAAGCAATCCGGGTTCAAATACGGTACTTCTGACTCTTCCAAGCACTGTGTCCAGCAGTGACTCACCAATCAAGCTCTGAACTGGCAGCTCTAGAACAAGCGGCTACGACGCTAAGTGACATCAATGCCGTCAGCTGCACCGTTCCCATTTTCGATGGGAACGAGACAGTTCCATTCCCGTGAATTTGGGAACGGAAAATGACCGGGATTCCCTGGGTTCACGGGAAACGGGAGCCCGGGAATGCAAACCCTACCTATATTGTGAACGTGTTGTTATGGTCGGTTGTTATTATAAGCATTCATCTGGTTTAATAGGTGAAGGCAGACAAATATAACAGGCTGATATTGTCTACACTTAGCCATTGCCGTGTTAATATGTGTATTGTATAGACAGAATCATACATGTTATGAAGTTATGGTTGCTGCGCCTGTATTAAAGCATATCACTGTAATGGACAAATGCATATAGAGTGTGTAAGAAATGCATCTTGGTGTCATCTGTCATGTGTTCTATCACAGGAAATAGAGTACTTTTTAATCAAATGGAAAGGATGGGCAAACGTGTTTAACACTTGGGAGCCGAGATCAAACCTTAGCTGTGAGAAGCTTGTAACACAGTTTCTGCAGTCGGACAAGAGGCAGTCATGGCAAGCTGAAGTGGCTGCCGCAAACGAACCGGAGGCGAAGAAACGAAAGATCTCGGAACTGGTTGATCAGATGCTGCGTTTTGAGCCGAATCTCACGGCTCTTGGCCTGATTGACATGTATCTAGAACTTGATGTCTCTAAGGTCGGATATCGACTGCGCCGCTTATTATTTCGCATCTTATTAGGTCGACTTCTCCGAGTCGACCTAATGCATGGGTCTCAAAAATGTTCTGTCCGTCCCTCCGTGCATCCACGAAAAGTTTCTTCGATTTCAATGAAATTTGGTGTGTAGGTAGAGGTTGACGAGTGATGCATGAGGTATGCAGTATGACCCGATCCAAGGTCAAGGTCATGGTCACGAGCCATTGAAACTCGAAAATTCGGCCATTTTCAAAGGCTATCTCCTCCCCCATTTATAATGGGGGCTGGCAAATGACCACGGATTCTTAAACTAGGGGGCAATACCTGAAGCTCATCAGGGCCGGATTTTTAATTTTTGTCCTAGTTTCTGTGTCACGTGACTTTGAAGTTGGCAGTAAGTAGGAGTCGACCGTCAGTTCTGTACGGGGCTAATTTTTGAAAGCATATCAGTCTGTAACCATTTGGCACTTTGACGTGGTTGGACTGCATAAAAAGCATTCATTCTTTAATAAGTTTCAAAGGTGAACAAAGCTGAACGTGAAGTAACTCTTGAAAAGTAATTCACTCAAAAGAAACCAAAGAAATATTTTTGTAAAGTATTTTGTCTGCTGTTGTACCTTAACGCTAATACACGGTGCTTCGATAACTAAACCAGTGATATATTTGTTAACTCTATCGTATCAGTTGTAATTGTAAGTATAATGAAGATGGAAATTATTTAACAACTATAAATAAAATGAAACCGAAGTCGAAATAATAATTGAAATCATCATGAAGTATGAACGGAAATTATGTGCCACTGCCACGTGCGCTGTCAAAACTAGTTGTGTATAAAATGTTGTGTGGTATCTTTGTGACAGCTGATCTTCTGTTTGGTCGACTCCTCCGAGTTGACCTAATGAAGTGGGTCTCAAATGTCTGTCCATACGTACGTCCGTCCACAAAAAGTTTCTTCAATTTTAATGAAACTTGGTATGTAGGTAGAGGTCGACAAGTGATGCATGACGGTATGCAGTATGACCCGATCCAAGGTCTTGACCTTGGATCGGGTCATACTGCATACCGTCAAGGTCACGAGCCCTTGAAAGTCGGAAACTCGGCCATTTTTAAACGCTATCTCCTCTGCCATTTACAATGGGGGCTGGCAAGTGACCACGGATTCTTAAATTAGGGGGCAATACCTAAACCTTTTCGGGGTTGGATTTTTTATTTTTATCCTAGTTTTTGTGTCACATGACTTCGAAGTTGGCAGTCCCGTAGGGGGCTAAATTTTATTTAATTAGTATGAATGCTTGGTTATTCATATACTGTGAGGTTTATGACATCACTGCATGTTGCGATTGATTTGATAAATGTATAGAGTGTTGTTGAGGAAGTAGAATTAAATAGGAATATTTGTGTAAGTAAAGTTATTATGCAGCTGAGAACTGTAATTTGTCGGCAGAATAATTTGCAGAATTAATAATGGAATGCGTCCGCTGACCTGCGTGTGGTTTCATGCATGGTTGTTTGTTCGTAGATGTACGACATGCGATCACCAGTCAATGGTGTTGGTGCCATCAAGCGGCGACGGTTCGGTGCCGATTTGAACAACAGGCGCACGAAAGCGTTCCGGCTACATGCGGAGGAGGTCGAGCATTCTCTAAAAGAGTGGGAGAGGGAACTGAACTCCATCAACACTGATCCAGCACCAATCTTTGTAGAGAACAAAGTCGACCAAGAAGGACGGCCGCAGGTGCGTCGTTTACATTTCTTGGACTGAAGAGTTTTGCAGTTGCCTCTGCGGTTTACTTGTGTGTCGTATTTTAGCGTAGGTTCACATTTTCTTTTTTTTTTTTGAGTGCTGTGTTGTGGTAGCATAATGTTTGGCAATGGGACGTAATTGAGATCGAGAGTTTGTCAGAGATTGACTCCTGACCATTGCTTCCCTCATACTAGGACTTGGACTAGATCTGTTCCGCTCGATTGTGACTTGGCTGCCCGCTGCAAGCCACTCCCTAGCCAGCGACAATGGCCAAAGTCTCTTCGGTGATTTACGGTTTATTCATCTTATTCTTGTCGCCAATGACCTTCTTGCTGAAGCAGTGAGTGTGTCTTTGAACCTGGACCAGTTCTCATTAGTGATGTGAAACGACAAACGGTTAACCGATAATTGCTTTAAAAACCAATAATCGGTTTCAGAAATCCAAACCGATTATTGAATTTGTTTTACTCAACTGTATGTATTTGTTCATGATTGTTTATTTTGCGATGAATAACACAAATGTGTACAAAAATAGTACAGTCGATGGTAATGACGGTAAGATACCTGCTAACAAGTTTTAGTGTCGGATATAGGTCTTTCAACGTAAATACGAGAAATACGTCATGTAGTTTATCAAGTGACGCCAACATGGGACTTCGCATAGGCCTGGCCTGTGCGGCATTTATCTGTAGTTTCAAATGATAATGAGATTTCAGATTTCGATTATCGGTAAAAACCAGTTTCAGCATATCTATAATCAGTTGTGAAAATAATTCGGTTTTCACATCACTAGTTTTCATTGATTGTTCGGCCTGTCATTTTACCTGAGCTCTGAAGGCGAGTCGAAACTTCCGCAGCAAACTTGTGTCTCACCTGATGATCTTGGAGACGCACAAAATTGGGAGAGAACGTCTTTGCCAGCTGCGGTCAGTGACACTTTAGTCTAACCTTCATAGTTGCTATAACAGGAAAGTGATCCGAGTCAATGCCGAACGAACAATACACTCGACACTGTTGGATAGCATTCCTGTTGCATGGTGGCTCAGCGGTAGGGCGTTGGACTTGCGATTTACAGGTTGTGTGTTCAATTCCCGGCCGGTCTGCTTTCACGTAACATACGTCAACTCAGCCTTGCATCCCTCCGGGGTCATTAAGTCGAGTACCTGCTTCGGCTGGAGGTAAAGGCGGGATTCTCATCTCTGTCGGGTGGCAGGTAACACTGTGTGATCCCATATGGTATGTGAGTTTCCCATAGCGGTGAACAGCAGAGTTGATGCTAAACTGCCATACACTGTTTACTTTTACTTTACTTTTACTCTGCAACGACAGGACGTGGCCAATCTCCTTTATGGTATGCCCATCATTCGAAGTCCATGAGAAGCAATGAATATCCTTTCTTCTGAAGCAAGAGCCAGCAATACTGAGTCGATGGCCACGGCAGAAACACAGGAACAGGTTGCAGTTATCATTGGGAGAGCGATTGAACTGCCCCATGGCCCCAAAACTGAGTCTTCACTGGGGAGCCTTCATGTCCCAGCCACTGCATTGAAGTCGCCCAGAATCAGCAGCAGGTAACTTTTTCTGCAGCCTGAGTCATGGCTGAACAAAAAGGCAACGAGTTTGGGAGGTTACTCTATCATCAGCCATTTATAACCTGGCAAACTAAGTCACCCAACACCTTGTCCCCGATATAGCCTATTTTTGTGTTGAAAGGGGACATTAATCTCCCAACCAACCAACCTTAATCTTTGAATGTTAGCGGGAAAATTGGGAGTAGGGGTGGAGTTGCCAGAATTATGACCATATCAGAGTATTGTAGAATAGGAGTGAATGAGCTGGTTTAGTTGGCATTGGCTGCGTATTGATCAATAATCACATTAGTGGATTCAGATAAGATTATTTTGCACAACTACTTGTACTGAAAAATGATTCATCTTTCGCGTGAATGTCTGTTGTTACGACCAAAAATGTAACGTCTCTCTATCTTTTTGCCCAATTATCTACAGATCCATATACATCTTTTCACCGGAAGTTGGCGAAATGTCAAACAGAAATGGGACCAGGATTTCATGATGCTGCGATTACTTACTTGTGCCATATTTCCATGACACTTGTATGATCAGCCTTGTTGGAGTTATTCTATTGAGTGAATGGGTCCAGGATTTCATAATACTGCGATTACTTACTTGTTTTTCATATTCCCATGACACTTGTACGATCGGCCTTGTTGGAGTAGTTCCTTTCGAGTGCTCTCTGTGTTCTGTATTTTGTTGTCGTTGTTTGGTTTCAACAACAGAATTTTATCTACGTCACTGACTACGTTGCTGGTGAGGGAGTCACGTTGGAAACGGACCCCGTGGTTGGATGCGAGTGTGAAGACTGCGTCAAGGAGAAGTCGTCTTGCTGTGGGTGCCGAGCTGGTTCGGACTTTGCCTACTACTCTAAGAAAGGTGTTCGTCTGCCGCCTGGAATGCCTATCTTCGAATGCAACAGCAAGTGTAACTGTGGACCGGAGTGTTCCAATCGTGTTGTACAGAAGGGACGGAAGCACCCAGTGTGCATATTTCGCACAGCGAATGGTCGTGGCTGGGGAGTCAAGGCCATGCAGAAGATCAAGAAGGGTTCGTTCATCATGGAGTACGTCGGAGAGGTTAGTAAGTTAGTGTCACTTGCAGATTCTGGCACCAGTTCTTCCATTTTCTACTCACCTATTCCTTCACCCATCACTATTTCCTCTTCTGATTCACCACTTTGTACATCTATAACTCCATCTCTGTTTCACAAATCCTACCCCCCTGTAGTTTCACTTCTTCCTCCCGGACTGCCTTCACGGACTTTTGCCTGGACCATTTCTTCTGAGCTACTCGGTTTTTGATTTTATTTTTTTCGTTTCCGGGCCGTGTGCTAGATTACGCTGGACATCTCGTCACCTTTTGAGTGCACGTTAATCTACTGTATCGTATCGTAAATGCATGCAAATGCCATTTGTTTGAAAAACACATTGGAACGATTGAGATTAAGTTATTTAGAAAATACATCTTGAGAGGAAGACTTGTAATTGATGTACGAGAATAGTGAGAACAGTTTTAAATGAGCAGCTTAGCTGTCAGTGACAGACCACGCCGTCACTGCATCCTGTTGACAATTTAGTCTCTGTTACGTGCATGTAGAAAGCAAAAATAATAATTCAAAAGTTACATGAAGCTGGGCACATGATGACCTCTATCTGCAGTTCCCACAGTACCATGCAAATGCCTTTATTGAACACATTTATTCGCCAAATGGCAGTAAAAACAGACAATATGTAAAGCAGACAGACAAACAGAGACAGACAAAGAGTAGTACAATATACATACACAGATAGACACATACAGTTTATAAGACGACCACACAAAAACACTCAATCAGCCAGTAACCTCACGTGCAGCACAAATACTCGTATAATGCTCAACAACTTTCCTCTTCACGTTACCAATACTGTCAGTTGTTGTACAAGAATATGTTCGCAATAGACTCATATAATCACGTTATCTCCTAAAACACATGAATATAGCGTTCTGTTAGTGGACTGTCTCAGACTCTTCCAGAATTTTAATGCTTGAAAGGCACGTTATTACATCTGCCACTTTTGGTGGGGGTACTGTTTTCACTTTTATTTGTCTGTTTGTCTTTTTCTCGGTTAGTAAAATAAGGTATGGGTGAATTGTCATGATATTTGTGGAATAGGGAGACTGCGGACCATAGAAGGGTCTATTAAATTTTAGAAGTGATCCGGAACATATTCTGGACATTTCTCCCCGCAAAAGTGAGGATGTGTGTTTTTACCGGCGTTGGTTTGTGTGTCTGTGTGTCTGTCAGTGACCATGATAACTAAAAAGATTGTGAACGGATTTGTACCAAATTTTATGGGAAGGTTCCTAGTGTGAAACGGAAGACCAAGTTTGTGTTTCGTTACGATCGGTAGAGGGATGTGGAAGTAACGGTCAAAAAACTCAGTAAACCGGCGATTGTTTACATTTTATACTTCTAATAGTAGGTGAGGCAAGTGTTGCCAAGTGTTGGCGACAAAAAAACCCAAATTTCGCTTTTGTGGAGAGTTGTACTCTCTCCGAGTACTTTCCATCTAGTTTATCATTTGTATGGATAGTCTAATAGTCGACAGACTGGTGTGATAATGAAATTGCGATTGGAAAACCAAATACAGCACATTGTGGGAAAATTTAGGCCAGCATACCTGCTGCTTGCCAGTAACAGCACTGTCGTTTTCAATTTGTAGTGGGGTGGTTATACTCTCTTCTGAGTACATTCTAGTTATTGTCATTATAATGTCGAAGGCCATTGTTAGTAAGGCCATTAGTCTGGCTGGAGCAGGTGTGGGCATACCTGTGCATGTTTAATACAGGTGATAACGAACGAGGAGGCTGAACGGCGTGGGAAGACGTACGATGCCAATGGAATGACGTACCTGTTTGATCTGGACTACCATGACTTGGAGGCGCAGTTCACTGTCGATGCTGGGACATATGGCAACGTCAGCCATTTTGTCAATCACTCTGTCAGTTCTGCGTGTTTCTCGTTTGATATAATAATAATAATAATCTTCGTTTATTACAATTGCAGTCAAACAGCGCAATCATACAATGCTAACATCCGCCATGCAGGGCGGGGAACAACAGCCACCATACAGGGCAGCACTATATACAGAAGGGTTAAGCCAGCTAAATTATTTCCACACACAGCGCACAGCGATTAAATCAACCGCACTGGCTTAACCTCGTGAGCATTCACCAGATGGTGCGACCGGCACACATCCGATAAAGTTGCTCACTACTCAATTTATCCGGGAGTCGAACCCGGACACGTCACCCATCCCTGTACTAACCAGGCTCGACGTAGAGTAACTTCGTTGATACGACCAACTCCGTTACCACTACGCCACGCTGTTTGACTGACTTGTTTTCTTTGGACAGTGAAATATAGTTAAATCTCAGTCGCCGAGTCATCTCCGTGGAAACGTTGAGAGCTGCTGAAGCAGGAGGTGTTTGTTAGTGCGGATGTCGTTTGTGATGAGAAGCTGGTTTTTAAGCTAAATTGTTGAAGTACAGTGAATGCTGACAGGCTTGCACAGATATTCAGGTCCATATGATTAATTCTTTGAGTGCCGAGGGAGACAATTATATACATAAGCGGCATTGTTGTGTGGGTGTTTGCCGATGCAGCTTGTTATGCTTGTTAATGAGCCTTGTATGGGCTCCGTGGCTGTATAGTGTGCCGTGATTCATTTGTTGCTTCCAGCGCTATATAAATCACTTGCTTACTTATTTAAGTTCTCTACTTACTTACTTTCTTTCTTCCTTAATTATTTACTTCTTTACTTATCTAGTGAATCGATGTGGGATTGGCCCTTGACCTGGAAGACTGTCATCCTTCAGTGCTATTATACTGTTGGTTGGGTCATCTGACCTGCAAAATCGTCTACGAAATGACCTATAATGTGTCGAGTGGGACGTTAAACCCTACATTACCATAGCATACCTGACTTATCTACTTCTTTGAGAATAGGCCTGTTCTGTTTCCAGGCCGGAGGTCATAAGAGGTGATGAAACCTGGTTTTAGTTTTTTGTGTCCATTTTGTGTTGGTATATTATGTTATGGATGCATGTTTGCGTTTGTTGTATTTGATTTAGTTTTTCGGTACTAAGCCAAAAGATGGCTGGGAAGAACGTCTCCAAAATGAAAAAGAACCGTTACCGATTGGCTGATTATTGGCTGATTTAAGGTTTTACATCCCACCTGACACAAAATGGTCATTTCAGAGAAATGACCATTTTGTTGGGTGGGATGTAAAACCTTTAATCAGCGAATTGACAACGGTCCTTTGTACGGTGAACCTAGTTCTTGTCGACTGCACAATCTCTATACAGTGTGATAATTTCTGCTGTTGTTTCTGTATGCTGTAGTGTGAGCCTAACATGGCTGTGTACGGAGTGTGGATTAACAACCTGGATTTGCGTCTTCCGCGGATTGCATTGTTTGCCATCAGGCACATAGCGAAGGACGAAGAGCTTACATTTGACTATATGATGACAGGTGTGTTTAACGACTTTGCGGTTTCATGTTGGTTATGAGCTGCTTGACTGAAACTGTGCAATACACATACAATAGTTGACGATGTGCAATTCTAACTGATTTGACAGATAGCTTTAGATATGCTTCATATTCTTGAAATATGATAGTGAGTTTATCTTTCCAGATAATCTTCTGCATTCTGTGTTTAGTTTATACGACAGCAGTATATAGCTAGTCAACGGTTACTTTGTAAAAGTACAGTTAGATTTTAAAAAAATTTTTGTTAATTGCACTGTGATCGTGTGAGAAATTCTAATCCGACGGATTTGAACCGTAAAATCCGAATCCGACTGAAGCCAAATTTCGCTGGCTACATCTGATCCTCAAGTGGAACTTGTTGTGAACTGAAATTAAATTTATTATAAAACTTGTTCAGCTAAAACTGAACTCAACTTGAAAACTAACCTGTTACAGCTGAATAATAAATAACGTAGCAAATTTTCCGAAGCAGCGTGTTGCTCCTAGTCGCTACGGTGTGAAGCTCTTCATCCTCCGACCTGGAAGGTCATTACTGACACCTACTGTGTCGACTGCCATTTTCCAGCTGGTTTAGCCAGATCCCGCTCATTTTACTTCCTGTCGCTCATTTCGAAAGAGTCAGTTTGGGGATAAACGGCACATATGATATGATACGGTAGATTAACATTTGCTCAAAAGCTGACGAGGTGGCCAGCTTAACCTAGCGCACGGCCCGGAAACGAAAAAATGAGGAAAAAAATAAAATCAAAAGCCGAGTAGCTCAGAAGAAACGGTGCAGGCAAAAGTCAGTGGAGGCAGTCCGGGAGGAAGAAGTGAAACTATGGGGATAGGATTTGTGAAAGAGGTAGGTTTTAAGCGGGAAATGAAAGAGAGATGGCCATTGGTCGTAAAGCCTTCAGTTTTGCAGCTCCAACAGTTTGGAATTCCATCCCACTCAGTATCAGGCAATCACCATCTATTGGCTCCTTCAAAC
>Ga0209780_1004218_pt1 | contig 10998 bp, 10 predicted proteins | sample WorMetexBAHAMAS2_FD_187384 | JGI IMG/M metagenome (GOLD analysis project Ga0209780, IMG submission 187384) | Marine gutless worms symbiont microbial communities from Max Planck institute for Marine Microbiology, Germany - Inanidrilus exumae... | ecosystem: Host-associated > Annelida > Digestive...
TTATTACTCAGCCCGAGAGCTGATACTCATTTTACCGTCCCGCGGAGGGTGGAAGGCTGAGTCGACCTAGGCATTGCAGTAAGAGTGTGCAGCCCGTGCCCAAGACTGTATATCGCAGTGGCTGTCGTGATAAACACAACTGCCCGTGGTGAGATTCGAACCTGGGTCCTCTCACACCGCAGTCAAGCATGCTACCACTAGACCACTGAGACACTGCAACAGTATGAACACATTACTGACGTGATGAAAGACCGGGATGGCAAAAATGACCGACCTTGAACCGGGAATATTCTCGCGAGTTGAACCGGTTCATTCCACTGAATCCCTGGCAAGGAGGTCCACCACAGAGCAGGTCAACCTCACCCTTCATTGGCAGTCGCTGACCAGCAACGTTCGTCTTTTCACCCTGATCAACAAACATTCTCAGTTCCCGTATAACAAGCCTTCTTCTCAGAAGAACCTTCCAAGATAACTGAACTTGCTACTACAGGCAGAATGCCCTTCTGCCAGCTAACCAACAGACATCTACCACCCTCCATTTCAATGATCGTTTTCCAGTCATCATAGGTCAGCCAGTTCATCCCCATTTTGCTTTCTCTGCCTGAACCTCTAGCGATTAGTGTCTTGTTGTCAACAGTATCAGATCATCAATGGAAACAAAAAGCACTGACCGCAAACAGGAAAATTAACCAGTGATCTCATCCTTGCTTTATCCACCTCTGGGGTGATGAAACATTACCTCTTTATACCGGCTCTCTCATATCAGTTTAGATTTTCTGACCAACCTTTACCATTATCTTTACGTTAGGGTGCACAAAACTGAGGCCAAAGCAGACTTTGTTTTGAGAAGCAGACGTACACTTATGGCCAGTCGCAGCAGCTCGTTGCAGTCGTCCGTGAAGACTGTGCAGCCAGGGTTGTTGAGACGGAACGCCTGCGCGGCTGGCTCCTCCTTCTCAACTGCCCACCGAGACTCGGCAATCCCCGACTGGTGGAAACCCTCAGACAAACCTTAACAGCCAATCAAAAACAGCCGAGTTACTTCACGGTGCCCAATCTGCAATCAAGCAGGTTACACTATGTTGAGCCAACACAGCAATGACAGCTACTGCAACACTGGCCCATTACAACCACTTCTAAATCTACCGGTACTGAGTATACATAGAAACGGTAACAGGAAGAGTATGGAACAGTATGTTACCTGCTCAAGTTGCAGTTACTTACTTGCAGTTTAAAACTCAGGTCAGTTGTTTTGCTTAAACTGCCTCTACTGACCATGCACTTCAACTTATAACCTTACATAGGGTCAAGGTGATTCAGCATGCAAGCATCCATGTCAAAGGTTATTTTGTTTTCGTCTGGACACATAACAGACCTAGACGAGTGCTCTGTCCAGACAGCTAAGTTCGTTCGTTCGTTCTTTGCGTAAGCGGACGCGCCCGGGCCGAGTCGAACACCGGCCACTGAGCACGTCACGCTCTACTGCAAATGGCAGCCGAGTGCGTTAACCACTCGGCCACGAGAGCCGGCGGAACGCTAAGTGGTCAATAAACATCTTTTCAGACTTCATTAGATGGCAGTGCAGATCCCCCTAGGAAAAGGGGCAATTTTAGGAGAAAAGTGGCAGCCCATTGTAAAGTATAGGGATAAGCTGTGCAAAAACGGTTGAATCAAACATTCGGCATGAAGACTCGGTGGGCCCAAGGAACCATGTATTAGAAGGGGGGGTGACATCCCCCACGAGAACGGGCAGTTTTAAGTGGGAGTGGGTGCCATAGGAAAACATTGTAAGTCAGCTGCATAACAACAGCTGAATGCTCGTTCGTTCGTTCGTTCGTTCTTTGCGGGCAGGGGTCCAGCCTACTCTGGACCCCAGCGCTGAGACCATATAGCGGTCCAGTGCGCTTGCCCAGAAAGAGGAGGGGAATTGGTAGGTGTGTGCGGTGTATGTTAGCGAGTGTAGGGTGAAGGAGGGATTGAGTAGGAGTGAGCTGCTTGTCGGGTATTTCTATAGCGCGCCCCTTCTAGACGTGGCCTACTGTCTGGCTTAGCCTTGACTGGCGCTGTGTATTACGCCAACCAGCGGCCAGCCAAGTCTATTAGCTTCGACTCACGCCGGCACGGCAGGCTAACTTGACACTGCTAAATCAAGTTGCCTGCAACGGTCACAGTTTATAGAGGACACCGTCGAACCCTCTTTTTTCCTGCCCGGGATTAACTCCCTGTTCATCATGTGCATAGGAATTATTAGAAATAATTCTTTGGTAGGCGGACGCGCCCGGGCCGAGTCGAACCCCGGCCACTGAGCGCGTCACGCTCTACTGCACATGGCGGCCGAGTGCGTTAACCACTCGGCCACGAGAGCAGGTCAGCTGAATGCTCACATTCATGAAATACATCAATGGAGAGCTCTTGGCCTCGGCAATATGCAGGTGTAGTAGTTCGTCAGGAGATATTTCTCGTATTAAAATGCAAATGACTATGTAATCTGCAGTTGGGCAGCAAACGCACGACGTCAATGCATTAAGATAGCTATCGTGTGGCATCACTCATATTCATGTCGTGATGGGAAGCATGGCTACGTGCCAACAGTGGCACACCATTCACACATGCACAGCCACTACGGTCAGAACTTGTAAACCATATAAACAAAACGTTTTTAGGCCACAAATGACTGAACGATTCGATTCGTGTGCAGGGCAATGTGGCCTCTCATCAAATTACTTGGACCACTTATCATAATTATTATTCGACTAGCACACATAAATGAAACTTGTGTAAAATAAACACGCAATGCATATAGTCAACTCCATACCACCACAGCCGGCAAAGACATCCAGTGCTTTTAGCTTCACTATTTCAGTCTTTCTGTTACTAGAGTTCATTTCATTGACGGTTTTTTCAGCTTCGTTGGTCTTCGATGCCTTGCCTTTGCCCTTACCTTTTCCTTTGCCCTGCACGACATAAACAAGATCGGTTAACTTTTAAGTGTCGGTTAACTAACCCACTTTCCAAAAATGTTCATGACTAACGTGTCACATGACCTACTGCTGTCATGAAAGTACTGTCAAGCTATGGTTACATTTAACTCAAGTAGTTTGGTGCAACCACACCTTAATTAACTTAAACAGGTAAGCTACAAAAACAAAAGCATCAACTGTCTCAGCACGTCCACACTACATTACTGTGTGAGTGGCAAAACATCATTACCAAATTTTATTACTAGTTTATTAATATCTAAGAATAACACTGTACCTTAGAAATGCCAGTTTCACGCATACCATCTGGTGGATCTTCAAACTGTTTTGTTTCAGAATTGTATGCCTGCATATTTCATATTTCAAGCTGTTTCAGTCTCACAAAAAGAGCATACAATCACTCTGACCAGTTATAATAAAGGTAAAGGTAAAGGTAACGGTCGGATTCTTATATAGCGCAGCTTACACGATGACCGGACCAGAGAGCTTTACAATCTCGGAAATGGCAGTTGATTGGCAAGAGCCAATGGTGCTGCAGTGCAAACTGTGGCCATCCAATTGCATGCGTTAACGTACAATTGGACCCGCGTTATGCAGCTAGCAAACACACCACCGCTTCAATCAACCACACCAGGCCTTCACCCAGTAAGTATTCATCAGACGTCGCCACTCGTGCGAGGAAGCAAACATCCAATTACAGCTTACTACTCAATTTATCGACCTCGAAATGGCTCACAGTATGATACAAGAAAACACACACACTTCACATTTATTTCATCAGGAAACTTATTCTCTCTGTTTTGGATTAGGACTGCACATAAATAAGAAGCAACAATGACTGGGTGCCTTTCCTGACAACCAACAAATCAACAGTGTTAAACCACTAAAAGCAGTTTTCTTCTCACAAAAAGAGCACACAATCACTCTGACCAGTCGCAATGACTTACAGCATGATATTGAACACATCAGGAATGTAAAAAAAAAACGATTAGGTAGCCAGCTACTAATATCTGTACCTTAGGATGGTCTTACAGCCACTATACAGGTTAACCAAAGGTGTCAGCTGGCACAAGTAGTTAAAGTTAAGGATTTTGTTGCCTGCAAGCCCTTGCTGACAGCGACTAGTAAATTCAGTAGACACTAGAGTACTCCTCAATGGTGTTATAAACACCACCTGGCGATCAGTCAAACCACTGCTGAGTTATCCTGACTTAACGGCTATAAATATGGCGGCCATCCGCCATCTTGGATTTCTAAATATTCAAAATTTAAATGGCCGATGGGGTTTATGGAACTGTTGCGTATCGTAATACCAAATTTCACTGCGACTGATCAAACCGTTGATGAGATACAGCGATTTAATTGTTATCGAAATGGCGATGGTCCGCCATCCTGGATTTTTAGAAATTCAGACTTTTAACTGTCGATACGGTTCAGTGTGCCAAATTGCGTGCCGGTCGGTCAAACCGTTTTGGCAATATGTATTTGTGTAACAGCCAATCTTCACGTAGGGCTGTCTTCTCAATCAGCCTGTCCATTGCAGCTTTGTGTCTAAGTGCTAGATGTTTGCCAGAACCAGTAGCCAGGGCAATGGTGCAGAGTGCAAGGTCCCAGTGATAAGGTGCATCTTGGCATTTAGCTAAACATCAACAAGGCCAATAACAATTATTAATAATAACAATAATAAAAACCACAATAAAAACAAACAAACAACAATAAGTAATAATACTAATAACAGAGTTAAATTCTACAACAGTTTTCTAGTCAAATTTTAAGTAGCAGATGAAAAGAAGATCGTGCCTCAGTGAAGTAGAAGCGATCAGGTCCGCCGCTGAAATACTCGTCCAGTTTGGACCGACTGTCAAGTGATTCTTCAACACAGATGACTTGACACTTGCCACGGACTTCACTCAAACTCACTCGAGCCTCCTCTGTGCAGCAGTACAGCAAATTTAGATCCGCCTGGTGCACTGCCGACTTGCCCTTGTGTGTGTTCTCTGGCCTGTAAGTAAGCAAATGTCAACGTACATATTCATTCACTAGTCTGGTTCACTTCCTAACCCCCATGAGAGAAAGCTGCCTGTCCGTTACAGAGGATCCAGCTCAACTCCTTCATCGTTACTGTGCGGAGTTTCACAAGGATCTGTTCTCGGACCGATTCTGTTCCTTCTGTACATGGCAGATCTACTCAGACTCATCGACGGAATGGAGCTGCATTCTCACCTTAATGCGGACGACACCAGATATACAGATCCTGCGCTCCTAATGCAGCCCCTGCCCTCCAGCAGAGCATTTCAACTTGTGTCGTCCGCACGTTAGAGTGGATGCGAGCAAACGGCCTGCAATTGAATGCCGCCAAAATAGACACACATCTTCTCCGGGACCTCCGCTGGTTGTGAGTTCCGGAAAAAATACAATTTCGACTAGACGTACTCGTTTTCCACTGCCAGAACAACACGGCGCCCCCATACCTCCTCTGCGATCTTCAATGGACAGACGAAGCGGAGTCGCTGCAACGACTACGGTCCGGCTCTCAACACCGCCTGATCGTACCTAGAACGTGACTCCGAACCATCGGTGACAGATCTTTCCGTGTGACGGCTGCTCGTGCATGGAACAGTCTTCCAACCAGTGTCACTACAGCTACTTCCCAGGCTTCCTTCAAAAGACAATTAAAGACATTGTCGTTCCCATTATTCTAGTCTGTGTACCGTGTCCTAGAAGCACGTTTGATCATGACACGTTAATCTGTACATTTCTAACTAACTAGGTTTAACATACGACTCAACAAAAACACAGATGTTTTTCCCAGCCAATAACTTAGCATGGAACTGAAGAAATTAAACCTAACACAGCAAAACCAGACACACATCAGTATACCTAAAGATACCATAGCAAAAAATAAACCTAAAAAGCCAAAGCCAGGTTTGGTCATTTGGTACGACATCTGGCCTGGAAATGGATGACAAACGACTGATGGGACTGTCCTTTGACACTTTTAAACAATCTCTTAAAACTTACTTGCCAGACCACCCTCCAGCTTGTCTAACGGCAGCTGTTGACGATGTGAAGCACTGTTTGTAATTTGCTAACTGTCAGTCACTGCAAGGCCATACTTTTTTCAGCAGGACGCAGAGTGGAGTCCTAGTGACCATTGATGGTTGCCAGAGAAGTCAATGAAGCTGACTTCCAATCATCTTCTCACTAACTGCAGATGTCTATGGCATGCGTGTCACATCACAGCTGTCATTACAGACATAATGGAAAATCATGTAATTCTACCAAACTCTTTCGTAGAACACGCAGAGCAACTGGTTCGTTGTGTGTGTCTTTGTGTACAGACAATGAATTTTGAACTAAAAGTCTTTTAACCTAGATAGCTGGCGTGCCAGTTCATTTTGACACTGTCTGTGTCAAGTTCACGTGAAAGCTTTACATAATGCTACCGCTGGTAAGTCTGTTGATCTGTCTGCAGCAGGTTTACTCAAGAAGGTCCACAAAGAATAATCAATTACATATTTGGAGTGATGTACATCCACACCATCGACAAAATCAAGCAGTCCCTTAGCATACAGTTCACCTAGAAACATGACACTCAGTAAATCACCCCTCATAACACAATATGGGCAACAGAAAATCAAGGTTCAACCAGCAAAAAACAGCCACCAAACTGGTATAAATGCCTTATGATAAGGACGACCACCAACGTCACAACCAAGTTACTCACCGATAGAATTTCTGAACAGTAACCCTGATGTCCTCCACTGACGGACTGCCTTTTGTGGTCGTAGAGCAACTGATTTTCAGGATTCGTGCAATTCTAAACGGCTCTGGCACTTTGTCGTTAGAACCCTTTATGTAGTCGCCCTTACGATACACTTCAGGGTAAAGGTCCTCGTCGATCTAACACGCATATGCAATAAAAAAACTACATGCTGCCACAGTCACAACTACACATCGAGTCAACAAGCAGGCTTAGCATTCCAACTGACACATAATAGGTCCCTTCAGGCAATTAACTGCACTGGTAACCAAGCAAAAGAAATTGACATAATAGCTAAAATACATATGCAAGACTAGATGGCTGTGTTGTGTGGAATGCCCACAATAAAGTATTTGGCTCAAAGTGCACATGTCGACGTGCCATTATAGCACCGCATGACAACCAACCACAGCACGCCTTCTGGTGATGGCAACCAATAACAGCGCAGTATTTACAGTCTTATTCCGAAGCATAAGACATCGTCAAAAATGAAACCCACATCGGATCTTGCAGAAAACTTGGGGAGGTTTCTTGTACGGAGTGTACAGGTCAGGAGACTGACTTTGAATTGATTCCAATGGTAAAAATGGAAACTAGACATCCCGTAGAGGGATGATTTGGTAGTGAATTTCCGGCAATCTGTAATCATTGCAGAGTTATGGCGGCCGGAAGTCTATAAATGCCCAAATGCATCATAAAGTGAATCCAATAATCGGCTGAAAGCTAACTTCTAGTCAAATGATAATCAGAGTTTATAATGAACCAGGGTTGCCTCTTTGTTTTGTGATAGTGGAACTCAATGACTTTTCAAAGATTTCTGCAGTCCAATAATACGTTTTCAGAGACCATACAGCACAGTAGTAACGCAATATAGAGCCATTCTGTCATTACTGTATCAACAAGCTATGAACACAAGGCTGACCTGTGAGTACCAGTAAAACTGGATAATTGAAAAGTGTCATCTTCAAAGTGACAAAGTGTGATGCTCACGCATAACTCAATTATATTTTTCGTTGGTTAACCTATTCACTACACTGTTAGTTACTTTCATGTGAGTGCACTGAATAACACGATCTTAAAACACGACCAACAAGCTCAGCTTAAGCATTAGAGGCTGAATGCAAAGGCACACAAAATGAAATAAGAGAACAAAGCACCGGCTTAGTATCCGTCTGGTCCTGTTTCGACTTCTTTGTCGCTGGCGGAAGCTTCACGTTAAAAGTGAAACTGTCAGGATCAAAGTAGGCACAGTCGCCAACACGATATTCATGTCCATCCAGTGTTACGCTGCCGTAACTAGCTGCGTTTCCAACAGCATCCGACGATGACAAAACAGGACCAAGCTGCGGCTTTGACATCTAACAATACACAGATAGTTTCACTGCATTTCAAGCTACTGGTCAAAAGCCTAACACCATCATTTAATTTGACCACCATAATTTTATAAAAAAGAACAATATCTTGCAGGCTGAGATGCATTTTCTTGTGTTTTTGAACACATGAGCATGGAAATAGCAGAAATGGTGGTATTTCTACTTCCATTCTGAAATCTGATACTACCGTTTTTCTCAGCAGAGGCAACATATTGGGTTATTTTTGGCCACATTTTCACTGTAAAGGTCGGATTCTTCTATAGCGCTACTTAGAGCGGCAATGCCATGACCAGCCGCGCTGTACAATCATAGGAAGTGGCAGTTGATTGGCAAGAGCCAATGGTGTTGCAGCACAAATTGCAGCTGTCTATTGCATGCGTTAATATACAATTGGACCCGCAGCATGCAGCTAGCAAACACACCACCGCTCCAATCAACCACATCAGGCCTTCACCCCGTAAGCTTTCACCAGATGGCGCAGCCCGTGTGAGGAAACACACATCCGATTACAGACTCAGTTATCGACCTCGAAAGGATGAAAGGCTGAGTCGACCTGGTTGGCTGGTTACATACTGAAATAAAGTGCCACCTCATGCACAGTGACAGCAGAAAATTATGACACCATCGTTTGATCCAGCAGCCCCGATCTCCTTATTGAGAGCAATATTTATGTGATTTGAGGCATTTTTCAGTAGATTTTTTCTCGTAACATATTCCAACAGTTCGCCATATTAGATATGGCGGTATTAGATCTATTTGACCAATGTGCCTATAATGTGTGTCATACTAAGTCGCAGCAGGAAATGTTTTTGCTGTGAGCGTAACTACCACAGAAAGCTAATGTTCACTTACACTGCTGCATTCTTGATCAAGGAGAGATCGATTGATTCTTTTATTTATTCATCATCATGATTGATCAAGATGCAAACAGTTGACCCAAGCTTATTCGGTAAATGGCAGTTAAAATGTAAAGAAACAAAACAGAAAATGTAAAAACCAAATCACGTAGATATCAAAACTTTAAAACAAACAGATCAAAAACAGCATCAAATACCAGTTGTTTCTGCCGAATTCGAACGCATGATGGACAGAACTTGAAAACATTCTCATCATTCTGCTTGACAACGGATGGAGGATCCTCAAAACGGGCTAGATCAGGATCATACCTGAAGTACAAACCATACATTTGAGCGGTACATCATGCACATGTTGATGAATCGTAAAATATTCTGAATTTACTGAACTACAATCAGCCACAGAACAGAGGAGCAGGATGCCTCATTCTGTCTTCATCCACAACTAGGACTCCTGACAGAGAATAAGCGTTGCAACCGTCATGCTGCCAGTGACAGCAATGCACAATTAGAAGGTATGACATCTTAGCAAATACGACCGTCGCATACCATTTGTGATAAAAGAACGAATGCCCATCATCGGAAATGTTGCTGCCTGGATCCCATTCTCCGCCGATCGATCGCCAATTGTCTGGAGGACAACTGTGCACCACCTGACAGCAAACAAATAATTGTTACATGTAAACAACTATTATTTACTATTTCTCGAGTGCTGTAGTCACCACAGAATTCAGCCAGTTGACAGCATCTTCTTCAGCATCATGCAGAATCGTCAGTTCACATTCGAACTCGGTTTGCATGCAGGAGTCCACAATGTGGCTCATAGCACGAACAGTTCGGTGATTGTCAACCCCGACTTGTACAGGGAGGCTTTGCAGGGACCCTGTTTCAACAAGGACCATGAACAGCAAGGAATATCAAAGCCTGGCTGACGGGTAGTGGAATCCACCACTATGGTTACCGAAGCCGATTGCCAGTCCTCTTTCCAACACGTGTTCATGACGTGGCAAATCGGACCAGATGGGACGTCGTGGTGAGAGTCACGATGATTGAAAACATCAGCATGAACTGACCAGTCATGACGGCTCTCTATTTTGGACAACATCTTGTCCACGGCTGACTTCCGATGCACGTTTGGTGAAGGAATGTTAGCCAACACTGGCAGCCATTGCGTTTGTGTGGGATGCAGTCATCGTGAAATTAGCCACAAGGTACTATGCAAATGAAAGTCAATCACGTTTGTGTGACTGGATCTCAACTATACTGGGCAACAGTATTCAGCGACGGAGTAACAAAGAGCCAGAGATGAGGCAAGGAGAGTGTCCGCCTTTGCTCCCCATGTGGAACCAGCAAGCTTCGAGATTAAGTTATTACGTGTTTTCAACTTTGTTGCAGTTTTAAAGATATGAGCTCTGTATGACAGCGTCTGATCCAATGTAACGCCAAGGAACACTTGTTGGAATTCATGCTTCAAGCACAGGCCATTCAAGCAAACGTTCAGTTCATAAGATACAGAAGCACTGAAGGTGAAACACATGTCACAGTTTTCGTCAAGCTTGGTTTTAGGCGGCAAAAATGAGACAAGACATTCAGAAACTAATACTTGTGATTTCCAACTAACCGACCTATATTTCCACAGGTACTGCACAGAAGGCCTGGTATCCAAAAGGGAAGCCATGAGGACTGCAATTCCAGCATGATTCTTACAGGTCCGATGCCACGTCTGAAGCAACAAAGGGCAACAAAATATATTCTCAATACTGAAGATTTCATAATGCACTTAACCTCTAGGAAAATATTTGGAGTCATGCCCTTTATTATCTGCCCCATAGCTATAGCATATAGCATGGGACAGATAATAAAATCGTTTTGCATCTGTCTGTGTGTGTGTGTGTCCGTCTGTGGACAATCTCCCGGTAGCATTTCTTCGTCGATTTTCACCAAATTGGACACAGACGTGTAAACTCCCAAAAGTAAGAACGAGTTCGTTGGGGGTCAATATCGCCCCACCCCTTCCCCTATTTTCCCCC
>Ga0209780_1004219_pt1 | contig 10997 bp, 6 predicted proteins | sample WorMetexBAHAMAS2_FD_187384 | JGI IMG/M metagenome (GOLD analysis project Ga0209780, IMG submission 187384) | Marine gutless worms symbiont microbial communities from Max Planck institute for Marine Microbiology, Germany - Inanidrilus exumae... | ecosystem: Host-associated > Annelida > Digestive...
AAAGTACAAACACAAATTAAGTTCTTAATTTAACACAATTTGCAAACTAAATTATTTCAGTTTTACCATTTACTTAGCAACTAAAGTTAATTAGTTTAACTAAGCTTTTATGTAAGTTATTTTAATTAGTTTAACCATGCCCATTAATATAAAGTAGTTTAACTGTTAGTAACTTAATAGTTAACATTTGCCCATCACTGCATCCACGTATCCAGTAAGAAGCCAATCCCGCGTTGTCATAATAGCCGAAATTGATTTACGAATTTTAACTCATATATTAACGGAACTAGCCGATTGCATTTTTGCCGAACTTGGGTAGATTTTCTTCTTTTCATTTTATGACAACATTGCAACTTTCGGATCTAAAGTTCAATCCGTCATTCCGTTATTACTTAGCCCTGAAATTGTTATCGAAGGAACATTGAAATCAACGTATAAAAGTGATACATCTATTTTCTCGTTAATAATCACTTTGTAATATATTTATTTTTTTAAATGAGCGCAATAAAACGAAGAAACTAAAACTGTAAATGCTACTAAAGATGAAAAAGACTCCGTAATTACATGAATGCTAGTGAAATCATGCAACGACAATGCAATAAGTTTACACTCATTAAACAGCAGTTACGTTATCGAATCTTTATTACTGTCCCGTCTACACAGTGTAGGGGGACCAGACTCCTGATGCTCTCTGTCGTCTGTCGTCGTCTGTAATACTCCATGTTGGGCCAGTATCGCATCGTCCCGTTAGGGCGACACTTGTTTCAGCAAATGAGAATACAGTGGCAGTTATCTAAACAGTTTAATATTGAATTTATTGAATAAGCAGCAAAGGGCCAGTTGCGGCCACTAACATGCTACACAATGCCTAGCTAATACAGTATACAGGTGCAATACAGAACCATGGAAATACTAAAAACATACTAAAATAAAAAAAACACACACACAAACAAAAACATTCCAAGGTTCAAATGAATACTAGCAGACGTATGAATGACACACTGAATTAAAAGTGACAACAGTCTTTCCATATTCCAAACTCCAAAAGTTATCTCCGAGCAGCAATTCTATCAGACTACACATCTACCAAACTACCGTGTTAAAGATTGTCTAAATAAACAATTTGTGGGCCTAATGCAGAGACGGTACAAAACACTGCGGCTTATTCGAAACACTGCGACTCAAACTTTTGATTTTTCGTTATTTTTTGCCACGGCATATTGATCGTCGCAAGTTGTTGTCAACTTCGTTCAACTGACAGCCGTCGCCAGTTTATCACACTGAGCGTCCACCTTTGTTGACAACACTATGGGAGTCCAACGCACTACTCGTCGCGCGGATTCGTCTGCGATAGCTGAGACGTGTTTGCAAGACCGTTGTCCTTGTGTGGACATGCGTCCACGGTGTTGCTGCGGTACATCTACATGAGCTCTTCATCCGTCGTTACTCTTGCTCGGCCACCGTCATCATGCGCTATAAAACAACCGATCGCTCCTTTCGTTATGCTTCACTGTGTCTCTGGAATCAACTCCCTTTATCTCTTCGTCAACCTCATTCTGGTACCAGTTCCTCCATTTTCGACATTCCCCCCAAAAAGGTGATCGCTTTTACCCATCACTTCTTCCTCTATTGATCCAACATGCTGCTCATCGGTAACTCCCTCTCTCTTTCACTCCCGGCTTAAAACCTACCTGTTTCACAAATCCTTCCTCCCGTAGTTTCACTTCTTCCTCCCGTACTGCCTTCACGGACTATTGCCCCGACCGTTTCTACTAAGCTACTCGGTTTTTGATTTTTTTTGTTTTTTTTGTTTTCCTTATTATTCTTCGTTTCTGTGCCGTACGCTAGATTAAACTGGCCATCTCGTCAGCTTTTGAGCGCACGTAAGCATACCGTATCGTATCGTATCGTATCGTATCGCAAGAAAAATTTTTTTCGATGCAAATTCCACGGCATGATTTCCATGGACTGTTTCCATCGTAATTCCATGCAGTATAAAACTGGAAGAGACCTCTAAAATGCAGGATCGCCCTGTTAATGCTCACTTAGTATTTTACTGATATTAACATGGGCCTACAAAACAGCCCGGACAACGAGAACTATGGAATATACTCTCATGAATAATGCTAGGAAATCCGACGCGGCACGTTGGAATGTGAGTAGTAATGTTTTGGTAAAGTCGCTTTTAGTGGTGTAGTTGTGTACATATGTTCATTTTCTGTCTTGATTGTTTTACTGTGTGTTGTGTGTTTTCTGTGTTTTAACGTTTTTTCTGTGTAGGCTTACTGATTTTCTGTCTTATTGTCTTCTTGTTTAATTGTATTGTCGATATGGGCCTTGTTGCCTGGAATAAAACGATGGTATGGTATGGTATGGAATAGAATATCCTATTCGTGCGATATGCGCCGGTGAAATCTGTCGTAATGTAGTTTGTTTACGGTCGTCTGAGTGGCCGGCTTAGTCGACTGCGCGGACAAAGCTGACATTGCGAGAGTCGGGAGCGAAATCTTGTTCTCGTCAGGCCGCCATAGTCCCCGGAGAGACCGAGGTGGCGTCGACACACCAGCCCGCTGGCGCTTATTATCGGCCTGCCGCCTCCACCTACCGAACCGACGCGCGAAAAAAAATCAACTCAGCGACGACAGCATCGACCATTGTCGGCGACAGCGGTGTTCGGAGCGTGGAAAATACCCGTCCGCTGTGAGTCGGAATCAAAATGCATTTATTAGCGGCAGCGGAACACAGTAAACTACGAGAAACCAGCACTCACAAGAGTATCACGACCCGCTCCGAAAATGTTTAATTCCGGCTTGTGCGGCGGCGCATTGCGGCTGGGACAACCCAGCGAGGCTTACGCACGCAGCCAGCGGCAATTTGATCAGCCGCGCCAAAACAAGAGGCATATCATCATGGTAGCGTAGCGTGCTGCCCCCTAGTGAGTCACGTTGAGTATGCGCCGCTGTATGATGTGTTAACGTTAGCAAAAGACGAGACAGACGGACGGACGAACGGACGGACGCCGGACCGTTACATTACGCTTACCGCTAGACGCGGCCAGCGTACTAACCGACCAAACGTCCCACAATCCCGGAACAGCACTATGAAAAGTTGGCAGCCTTATGTAAGGCGTTCGCCGAGTCTGGCTCGCGGCCTGTGTATAGTCTAGTGCAGAATGCGCCAGCTCACATGCTAATTTCTCGTCAAACATTGCTTGCTGCTTTTTGCAAGCTCTGCGACTGCGGCTGAAGAGTAGAGTATGCTTACTGGTAAATTTTTAATAGAATTTTTTATCAATGCACATCTCTCTTATTATTATTGGCGTGAATCTACATCATTTACATATCAACTGCAGTCTGGGCTGAACCAGCAGTAACTGAATTAGCGTTGATTGATTTTTGCCTGTTCATGCGCAAAAAAACTGAGCTTATCCTGATTTACATGGGCAGTTGGCATGCAACGCGAATGGTGAAAGAGGAACATAGCCTATCTCACGCAAACACACTCGATTATTAACGGCGTGATTTAAAAAACCGAAACTCATTCTATTTCATTTTATCCTGGCCAATGACGGTGGCAAACATGAAAAGACTAGATGAAGGTCGTCATAAATGGCAACGGAAATTATTGGGCATCTCCTGGAATGATTGAATTACAAATGCAGAAGTTAGACAATGGTCAGGACACGGAACACTAGAAGTTGATTGATTGATTGATTGATTGATCTTTATTAGAGCACGTAACAAACGTACATGCAACAAACTGAACATGACAATGAATCAGACACCCGAGAAAAAAAGGGAAAAACGCACATAGCAAAATAGAGACATGAAGACACATAAAGATAAACACACATAAAAGCAAACAATGAAAAAGCTGACTGTGAAAGTACTCTGAAAGTACTTTGAAAGACTTGAAAGACTCTAACTTTGAAAGTACGACGACTGTGATGGCTGGGACACTTATACCGGATGGAAGACAATCGACTAACAAAGCAGGCATTGGATTGGTTTCCTGCAACGAGAAAGAAGAGAAAAGGGCGTCTACGGAGGCGATTGAAGGGCACGGTGATCAGCGATCTCAAAACGATTGACCTAACATGGGACGAAGCGGCACAGCTGGCGCTGGATAGGCAGCAGTGGAGAAGCTGTATAGCCCGATGTACACATGCACGTGGATGAACTGAGGGGTGGGCTGAAAATGCAGGAGTGGACAATGACTGGAGTACGATTGTGTGACTTACCAACACGCACTTGTATGTAACGAACTGAATGCAATGATTACTTTATTTAATTTAAGCGTCGTAATGCACGGCCGTAAATAAAACAGTATGCGATGTGAAACACGGAAAATTTTAGAAAGACGTATAACCATGCTAATAAACCTAAGTACATCACAATAATGGGTGGACTGAAAATGCAGGAGTGGACATTAACGGCGATTTACTCCGTCAATGTCCACTCCTGCAATTTCAGCCATCCCGAACTAAGGTCTAAGGTCTAAGGTATGTTTTGTTACGTTTGTGTTTTCTCATGTCTCAAGTACTATTTGTTTCAATTTCTACAGTTATTGTAGGGGAGCCGTAAGAGCTTATCCAAGCCTATAGCTGATCCGGTTTTGTTGACATTTGAATTTATGTTTGTGTTATGTTTTTACGTACACTAAACAAATAAACTTGATGCAATTCAGTAGGCCTATTTCAATTTTAGAACGGCACGTATGTTTACCCAGAATGCAAAGAATATTTATAGCTGTACGACTCATGTGTAACTAACTGCACGTTAAGAATCCTCATGACTGCCTGAGCACGTCACTGGCTTCGGTCAACAAACGTCGGTGGGAAAACGCGCGCAAAAGAAATAACTAGAACTGTGAGCAATTAGCGGTGCGTTGCCACTTGAGGCCGCCCGAGCCCCCAGTCCTTCTCGCCTATAATCACAAAACCGGCTATCCGCCATCTTGGATTTTACCGTAAGTGGATTTTGACCATTGCACGACCTCCGCAGTCCCACGATGCATCAGCCTGCCAAGTTTCAGCGCAATCGAGCGATGCGCGGCTGAGTTATTGCGATTTTACTGATTCCCCCAGAGGGGGCCTATACTCCACCACGGATCTCGGAAAGGGGTGGTAGAAACTCTACCAAATTTCTCGTGGACATAGACCCATCATCGATCCTACACGCTATTAAATGAATTTAAAAAAAATATTGCTTCGTTTCGAAACTACGGCCAAAAATGTTTTAAAAATCGAGTCCAAATTTCGAGGTTTTTGACCACTGCAAATATTAGGGGAGGGTTGGGCGAAATTCTCGCGGTGCGTTATATAAGTTCGATCTAGGCCCTAACATATGGTATAACTTTTATGACGCTCTTCTTGGTAGTCTCGGAGATGAGACGTGGGGTTTGTTTAAAGTTTACGCTAAAAAGGATAGCAGCAAAACCTAATTAGGCAGCCCGACTACTAACGTACGTCGGACGGCCTAATCATCTGGTCGGATCCGGGTCCGCAAAAGGATGGCTCGTCGTTCCAACTTCGAACGTACTTGAGATCTCGGATTGGCACGTCGCACTGCTAACAAGAATCACCCCGATAGTACGGCCGAAACGGACGAGCGTCGCACTGCTAATCATATTCGTTGCGTGTTGATGTCGTATTTCGGTGACGATCCACCGCAGCCGTCGTGCAACGCTGTTTTCGTAATTAAATTTTTCGTCGTCGCCGGCCGGGAGTTCGGCCGGTACCCGCGACACTGCTATTGTTAGCCGTCAACTACGGGCCGAATCTCGGCCGAGCTCTAAAACAGTTTCACGGACAGACGGCTACTGAAAACGAAGGACCAGTTATCGTATGATGAAAACCGCAAATCAATCAATCTATCAATCAAGCAATAAAAGTTGTTTGTACTTTTTATGCATAGATTCTCGTAAGCATTGCATTTATCATAGCACTGTATGCGGTAAATAGAAGTTAGAACCTTTCGGGGCAGCGGCGTACAACTGAAATTCTATTATTGTCCTTATAACTTTATATGTTGCAAATGTTTTGTCGTCTAGAAAATCTGCTGCGGTGCCTTCGGTAACTTGACGTGTTTTGAACTCCTGACAAAGTGTTTAGTTTTTAAAACGTTCAACAACCGGGTCGGGTCGGGTTAAAAGTTTACACTCTGTTCCATCACTGTCTCGGATTCGAAATTAAACATCGGTTCGCACAGCACTACTGAGTTCTGACAGGAGCTGGGCCAGTCACGCGACAGAATGATGTTACACAAACGATCTGCTTTAGGTATGCGCCTATCATTTAATTTAGTAAACGTGTACAAGAAACTTTAAACGTTTACTAAAACTTTACACGCAATATGACAGCCAATAACAAAACGCAGATGGTTCTCCGTTCTCGGTCATGCTAAAACCGACCGGCAGTCACCTGTAACGTCAACTCAACAGCCTTTAATGAAGTTCATTCATCCGATTATCGCTTATTTTTTTACCGCGCGACGCTGTGCTAGCGCGATATATGCTGTCGTCGTTTGTCCGTCCGTCCGTCTGTCCGTCTGTCACACGCCGGTACTGTATCAAAACGGCTAAATGTAGAATCACGCAAACAACGCCATACGATTGCCAAGGATTCTTGTTTCCTGATGCCAAAAATATCGGCGAAATTACAACGGGTCACCCCCAACGGGGTACAAATAAAGGTGGGATAGATTTAAATTGGCGGCTTTTGACTAATATATCGCTATATCTCAGAAACGGTGCAAGGTATTAAGGAAAGCTAATAGGAACTCGTATGTGCGTTATCGATTGGTGCTATTTGAATTTATTTCCACTGACCTTGAGTGACCCTAACAACCCCCAAGCCACTCCATTTCGACACTCTGTATCGCCTTTTATATCTCCGTAGCTTGCTGAGTTAGATACTTCAAATTTGGTAAGTAGGTTGACGGTAGCAAACAATCCCTGAAAGGGGGGGCGGGTAGTTACGTCACGTGAACCATTTAAATTTTGGTAAGACCAGCTATATCCCTGAAAACGTTGATCGTCTCGGGCGCTGTCAACTTAGTTCGCCGGTGAGTGTCATAAACTTCTGATGGTCGTCGGACAACCGTTGATCACACCCACTGTCGAAAACTGTATTCAGCAGCTAGGCCGAATAGAAGAAATGGTTTGATTACCATATGATGTGATACGGAATATTTAGCATCAGCTGAGCGTCTGCGTCGCGCGGGTCTGTCAGCAGCAGCGGAGACTCTTGTGTATCAAGTCGCTAAAATTTTGACCTCGTGCTATTAACTGCCTTCGTTGATTCTCAACTTCATAAGCGGCTAAAACTAGCGCACTATTTCGTCGACATTGTTTTATAATCAGTTTCGGACGCTCGTGCATGTGAAAGGAAACAGAAATAAAACACTGAAACAGTTTCAGAGTTGTTTCAGACTTGTTTCGTGCTAATTAGCATATTTATCCTCATGTCGAAAAAATATTTATGAGGCAAACTTGTTTCAGCCAATCACGTTGCGTCAGCCTGGGTGCGGGATTTCTAGCGGTGACTGCTACAACAGCTGCTTCTATCGATTGATTGGCAGATATACCCCGCCTACTTTTTATTTCAGCGTTTTGTTACACATGCTTCTGAAATTAAAAACTGGAATAAAACTGTTTTATTTCAGCTTTATTTTAGTTTTATTTCACACTTCAGAGTCGTTTTAGTGCGGAATTTCGTCATTACCGCCATATGCGTTTGCACTGTTTTTTAATTTCGTAAACGTTTACACGACAATTGTCATGTAAACGTGTACACCCGTGCAACCCTGACGGCGTGGCTGGCGAGAATTGTGCAAAAAGCATTTCGGTGTATCTTGTCGCAGAAAAATGTGCGAAACCGTCCACGATGATTGGTCACGATCGTTCGCTCACTTCTTTCACAATTTCGCCTTTCGTCGCTACCACCACTATTCTACCTAACGTTCACTGGGACTGCATGGGTATAAAACTGGCCACTGGCTTACGCTACTGTTAGGCTCACCAATAGCAGGCCGACGTGCATTTTGGCGTGGCTAAAAAGCTGATAAATGGAAAAAGAGTCTGTGCTCTGCATGGTTAAGCCCCGTCCACACTAGCAACAATGTCGAAGCAACATTGTCGAACGCTACAAGTTGAACGATTCTTTCGACAGTGTCGAATGTTGCTTCGACATTGTTGCCGTTTTTGGCAAATTAAACATGTTCAATTTGTTTCGACTTTGTCGAAAGGACGAAATTTCGTTCGACATTGTTGCCGAAACCGGCAACATTTTTGCCAAAAACGGCAACAATGTCGAAGCAACATTCGACACTGACAAAAGGACGAAATTTTACAATAGAATCGTACAACATTGTTGCCGTTTGTGGCAACAAAGTCGAACGTTGCTTCGACATTGGTGCTGGTGTAGACGGGGCATTAGGCCTTCACCACTAGATACTGTCGGCGAAGGCATTAGCCTATGTTTTTAGACTATCCCGTTCTCCCGTTCGTTCATCCGGTCAGATATCGTGGTTACCATGATATCTCATGAACGGCTTGAACGATTTTGACAAAACTGACAGAGAACATTCGTCAGCCCCTACTGTTGAGCTGATTAAATTTCAGAGGTCAAAGGTCAAAGGTCAAGGTCACAACAGACGTCGAGGTAGCGAAGGCATCTACGTCGACGCTGGGGTGGAATTCAATCTTCTAATTTGCGATTACGAGAAAAACGTTACATTGACTAAGTAAGTAAGTAAGTAAGTAAATTTATAGAGCGCTGTTATCGTCAAGAACCTCTAACGCGCTGAATATCGTTGCGTCACGGTCACTGTCTATAATAGTTTTGCTCATCAGCGGTGAAAATATGACTTAAATTATTATCAACCTCATTCCATCCTACTAGGACGTACCTTTAGCGTACGCTGAAACAGGGTACGCTAAAATACGTACACGCACCTTTAGAAATACGTACCAAAATGTCATCGGGCTATGATTTCATCCACTCTATCAGGCTAATTATATATAGCGGATATGTGGACTAACGACGTTACTGCTATTATATTACCTCGCCACGCCTCTGGCGATTTTTCCCCGTCGTTGTGCTTTTATGATAACGTAGAGAACCTTACTGTACACACGTACACCGTGTGTACAGTAAGGTTGTGTACGTCTGACACAGTTTTGGCGACACTGTTTAATGCTTTCATTACTGCTTGTTTGTTTGTTATCCACGACGACGGCGGTCGCGGGGGTTTCACCGCTGCTTGTCGGTTTATCCGCACGATATCTCAAAAACCGCTGCGGCTATAATCACCAAACGTGACACAGAAATGTTCCACGATGAGTCCTGGAAACCTATTTATTTGCGGGTCAAAAGGTCAAAGGTCAAGGACAAGAGTCACAAAAAATGTCGGCGCGAGTCTTTGCACTTTTGTGGGTGCTGGCTTTTTCCGGTTTGTTATGCATGGATTGGTATAAAGTTTCAATTATGGACACAGTATGAACCAGTAAAGAGTTGACAATATTTTGGAAGGTTTTGGTTAAGGTGTTAAGGTTGGGGGTTATGACAGAGCTAGGAGTTAGGATAGGGCTGGTGTTAGCGTACCTGCTAGGCGCCGATGACAACACTGTGGTGGGGGAGTGAGCGGCTCTGACAAGTGCCGTCCAATTGTCATTATCGGTGTAATTTGGTTGGGATTTATTTATGTCTTCATAATAATTTTCATGGTGGTTTTATTAACTGTTTTTACACGTCCGCTGTTGGACGCCCCGCCCAATAATGTTCAGTTGAACATGTACTCCTGAAAACTGCCGCTGCTTCGTTGATTATTGGGAAAAAAATAACCAGAACTGTTCTGTGCTGTGTTGTGTACGACAGTTGTGCACAATGAATACGCACACACGTGTGAACAGTTCTTAAATTTGTATGTTTATTCAGCTTTAGTTTTCGTTTTTGGGGTGTTTGTTTAGGTTAGCCATTGTGTGTGTTTTTGTGTTGGCTTAGATCATTTTATTCCTGTGTTGCTTGCTTCTACTGTGTTGCGTTTACATTTTCAGTAATAGGCCCGGAGATCGGCTGGGAAGAACGTCTCCGAAATGGCCAAGTTGTTCTGTGTCGAGTGGGACGTGAAATTTTAACTCCGTAAACAGTTTACCGCAGCCTGATCAACATTATCATCATCATCAAATTTCTTTATTGAGTCAAATGTCAAAACGCAAGTGATTACAATTCCAAAAAATACATACATGTATACATTCAAACACACGTAAATATATAAAATGCACTGAGGTGAAAGAGTAATCAATAACAATTCTTGTAAAGAGACTTTACAATAAAGTTACGTTCATTCAAGTCACTAGTTTTGCAAATGAGGGACTTGTTGTGAGTTTTAGTACGGAGGGAGTAAACGATCAGTGGCCTCTCAGGTAAGAACGTATGTAAAACCGACGTGCGTTTCGTTGTGTAGAATCCTACAACTGATTTGGGGTTCAAGGGGCTCAGGCTACTTCCAAATTGGCCCCAACATAAAAATGCTATACTAAACTGCAAATTACAACACATTTCAGACATCCATAAAATTGGACTTTTTACGCGTACCCACCACAGGAGTTTATTGTGTTCTTTCAGACAGAATTTTGAGGATCATGCGCAGCGCTGCGATCAACTGATATTTTATGTAGCGACTTCTAGGACACAACGGAAGACATTTCTGTTTATTTGTCTTTTAATTAGACAGTTATGACGTCATTCAGCACAAAGCAACGTGGATCTTAAAGCCCGTCCACACCAGCAACAATGTCGAATTAACGTTCGACTTTGTCGAAGCAACATTCGACTTTGTTGCTAAAAAAGGCAACAATGTCGAACGAGATTATGGTAAGAATTACCTCCTCAAATTGAACTTGTTCAATTTGTTTCGACTTTGTCGAAAGAATCGTTTGACTTGTAGCATTCGACAATGTTGCTTCGACAAAGTCGAACGTTAATTCGACATTGT
>Ga0209780_1004221_pt1 | contig 10994 bp, 7 predicted proteins | sample WorMetexBAHAMAS2_FD_187384 | JGI IMG/M metagenome (GOLD analysis project Ga0209780, IMG submission 187384) | Marine gutless worms symbiont microbial communities from Max Planck institute for Marine Microbiology, Germany - Inanidrilus exumae... | ecosystem: Host-associated > Annelida > Digestive...
CAGAGATCTAAAGAAATCCAAGATGCCGGCGGCCGGCATCTTAACAAGTTAAAAATTACGATATCTCGGCAACGGTTTGAACAATCTAGTGACTTTTCAGTATTCACTTAATATTTGTAAGCAATACATGTACATCACGACATCAGCAGAATAGAGGATACAGTATTCTGTTACTATGCGCACAGTTCAGTCATGGACTTGTGAACTCGGCTATGGGGCAGATACCATGTTCCACAGAACGTATTTCTAGTTCTCTCTACGACCTGTTTGTTATCTTAGTTCCAGCGACAGACTTAAACTACGCGAGTTTGCATTACACTGAATTCATGGATAAACGACAAACTAGATAGAGCATTGTTCCTATCAATTTCATATCATTGAGTTTTCCAGCTGTTAACTAGAAAAACTGTCCTCGATCGAGCATCGAGGTCAGACCGACCGCGTTACCAGCCCACACGAGCTGGACTCGACCGCTTTCGCTGGCCTTGGTCGCGCCACGCGGCACGTCTCGCCGCGCTAGCGCACAGCTGAATCATGGCCGTCAGTGAGTACTCGCAGTACGTCGCAGTAGATATTCGTGTAGCACGCACGTTTTTGCATTGACCTTGACCTCTGATCCCGGTGAGCTATGGTCATAATCCATGCATATACATTTTGTGTTGCGTGGTGGCTCAGCGGTAGCGCGTTGGACTTGCGATTTACAGGTCGCGGGTTCAATTCCCGGCCGGTCGGCTTTCACGTAACATAGGTCAACTCTGCCTTGCATCCTTCCGGGGTCGCTAAATCGAGTATTTGCTTCGGCTGGGGTAAAGGCGGGATTCTCACCTCTGTCGGGTGGCAGGTAACACTGTGTGATCCCACCTGGCACGTGAGTTTCCCATAGCGGTGAACAGCTAAGTTGATGCTAAACTGCTATACACTGTTTACTTTACTTTACACATGCAAAAATCAAGTTCAAAGGTCAGTCGGTTCAAAACATAGAGTGTAAACAAACGGACGGACAAACGGACAGACAGACACCGATCGCACTACCTTTCCCCGCTATAACGCGGTCGGTAATCACTCACCATTGGTGAGAAGTCAATTATGACGTCGCAAACTTGCGTTTGACAGGTTCTGTCGGAGCGCGTCGACGCGTTGACAAGACAAATCGATGATCTTGAAAGCAAGGCTCTGTCACTGCAAACAACGATCGACCGATTGAACGTAGCACTGGCTCGCAGCGAGAGAGAAGAGAACTCTCATAAGGGCCAGGTCGGTGACCACCGATGTACAGCTGATATGAATATCACCTTCTCAGTACGACAGCTGTCGCAGAGAGACCGCGCGACGCTTCTTATCATTAGTTAACGTTTTTTTTGAGATAGGGGCTCAGGGTCGCATGTTGTCACTGAGTCGGACGTATTTAAGTTCTATGGCGACTTTTTCTCTACCTTGTGCATATTATGTTTTTTTGCGATATAACCGCATCTTTGTGCGAAATCGCTACTGTCAGTTCCAAAGCGCATCCAGTTCAAGTTGTGTCAGCTGGCGTTTAAGGCGGTCAATAGCCTCACGCCACCTTACTTGACAGACTTCTGTCACCCTGTGTCAACCGTGAACTCGACACGAAGACCACGTTCTGTAGCTTGGAGCGACCTCGTTGTTTATACGTTCACCTTGGACTTTGGACAGCGTTCGTTTTCTGTCGAGACTCCGAGGGACTGGAATGAACTGCCGGACTGGCGGCGTAATGTTAAAGCCCGTATTACAACTGAGATAAAACGTTTTAGCTAAACATTTTAGCTAAAACATTTTATCTCAGTTGTAATACGGGCATAAACAGTCGACACGTTCAAGACTGCACAAAAGTCATTACTGTTCAGAGAGAGACGAATCACTGACTAACACTTTGTCGCAGCGGGAACGCGTGCCCTTGTAATGGCTTGCTATGTTACGGCGCGTTAGAAATTGCCCTTTTATTATTATTATAATTATTATTATTTTTATTATCATTAGGGTTAAAAGACGTATAAGACTTAACAATATTTAAAGACGTAACAATAAAGAATTTCAACGAAAGACTGCACCTCGTGTCATGCAGTTATTGATAATCTTTATTTATCATAGAAATGGTAGCATAATAATAAAACGAAAGTGGTAAGAGAAATAACTTAACTAAATAAGGATTGAATTGGAGATTGAGTGATACTAATGCTGCATACACCTCAGCGGAGACTCGCAATGCTTTTCAATGGGCCACACAACCCCCAATATTAGACATTCCCGGGAGGGATCTGTATCCCATCTAATACGTGGTCAGCCCCCAAACGGCATCTCGATCGGTTTAGCCGTTTTACACAGTACATCAGTGTGATCAACACACAGACACACAGACCACCCTATGTGTGACATCTGTCGCAATAGGTCGCATCAATGCTGTGCATGCGATACCGCGTAACGATATTCTCTAATTTTCCTTTAATTTCGATCCACCCTGTATGTGGACATGTAACGCAGGTGCAGGCTCTCAACACATCGCTATCTGACAGCACGTCAATGATCGCCGGTCTAAAACAGCGAGTCGCCGAGCTACAGCGTACCCTGGCCAACAGCGAACAGGATCGACGCGTAGTACAGGAACGCTTTGACAACACCCGGTCAGACGCCGACCTCCTTTGCTTTATACACTTCAAACACGATTCATTCATTCAGTCATTCACATTCAATAGCAGGCTCAAAGCCCATGCAATAGAATACAATAGAAAAAACACATAAACAGTAGAAATTAAAAATTAAAATAGAATGTTGCGCCATCGTCTAAAAACAGGTGATCTAGCAAGTAGATCAGAACGTAATGCAGCATTAATGAGAACATTGTCCGAAGCATTCAGGAATCGCCACAAAGAATACACCAATTTACGAATATTGGCAGCAAACGAAGACACATTATTGGCCACAAAAAGTTGTGACGCGCTGCACCATCTAGGTTCATGTAACAGGTGTCTAAAGGCATCATTATATGCAACATTCAGTTTACGATAAGAGTACTGATACATCGAACATCAGAGTGGACAGTCATATATACATGTAGGTGTGCGACAGTGCGACAGTCTCGTCTGTAGTCGTAGCTGTTACCGCCTCTCGATTTACCATTACCCTCAGTGGCGGTCTATAAATGTGTGTATTTATTTATTGTAATATTTCTATATTTTAAAACAAAGTTATACTTACCCATGCCGACGGTAGTCGGTTTTTACCTCCGTTTGTCTGTGTGTTTGTCTGTCTGTTTTTCCGCACGATATCTCATAAACCGATGCAGCTAGGATAACCAAACTTGACACAGAAATGTTCACGATGAGTCCTGGAAATCAATTTATTTTTGGATCAAAAGATCAAGGTCAAGGTCACGAGTCACAAAAACATTGTCGGTGTAGGTCTTTACACTCTTGTGAGTGCTGGCTTCTTTTAGTCGATGCATTAGTATGTAGCTGAATTTCAGCGAAATACAATATATAAACAAGAATCTCAGCTATCGCAGAGGGACTGCGCGAGGCGCTATGTTAGTAAATTTGTGCTATGTTTCACAAGCTATGGGAATTATTAAGGTTTCAAACTGCAAAAGTGACTTTCAAGATCATTCAAGGGCATTGGCAATAGTGCCATTCGACAGACACCGGCGAGCAAAACAATACTGGCCCATTCCCATTAGGCGGGCCAGTAATAATCCAATCCAATCCAATCCAATGTGATGTTACGGGCGCAGGAATTTCTCTCTGCCCGCATCTCAAATAACATAACATTAAGCACAAACAGGTAGACCTCCGGTTCCTTTTAGATCTGATTTGTAGTCATAAACAACATCTTGGTTAGTCCAGTATTTATTAAGACGATTCTTAAATGCATTAAGAGAGTCAGCCTCCACAACGTAATCTGGTAAACTATTCCATATATTAACAACTCGGGAAACAAATGAGCAAACAAGTAAATCATAAATGATGCTATATCGATTGCTGTCTGTAGTCATTCGTTGTCTGAAGCGAAGAAGCAGAACAACGCGCTGACTGATCGTCTACAAGCGGTGCAGACTGAACTGTCGGACAGCGAGATGAGACGAACTCAACTTGAGACCCAGCTTCGTCAAACACGCAACGTGAGCGTCGACTACACTATTTTTATCTCACTCGGAACCTTTAAATTTCTGTGGTAATGTCCAACAAAGTGTCCAAAGTAATTCGGCAAAAGGCTGCATCGCCGACTTGTCACCCCTTGCGGCTGCTGCCCTCCTCGTCCGTAATTCGAGCTCCGGTAACTGAACAAGTACGTTCGTCCTTGTAATACTCGGGCGAAAATGTACGCTGGCCGCGTCGCGTGCTGCCCCTGGTGAGTCACGTTGAGTATACGCCGCGCGCCCTATTAAAGTTAGAATAAAAGATGGGACAGACGCACGGACGGACGGACGGACGCCAGTCTGATGTATTACGCTTATCTTGTCTAACTGACTGCAACTTTTTTATTAGAATGCTCTTTGTTGACAGTTACTAAAGTTGTTGTGCTCTTTCGTTTTATGCTTTATTATGTTTATCACTCTTACCAGTATATACCATTGTTTTTTTATCATTGTAATTGCGGTTTGTCAATTATTATTAATAAACGAATATATCATTACGCTTACGGCGAGCGTAATTAAGTCATCAGCTACAGATGTCCGCCGAAATTACTTCCAATTCGATCAGTTTTCTTAAGTTCTTCATCCTTCGTTATGTCGGTGGTTGCGCACATTGAGCTGCGTCAGCTTTATTGCGTACGTTCAGCACCACAGTTGGTGTTGTGTCTTTGAGACAGAGACCTCTAGCTTTTCCCGTTGAATATTTTCTCGGTGAAAGTTGTTCGCAATATGATCAACTTTTGCTCCTCTAAACGTGTTGTGTCCAAGTGAGCAACGGCTTGGTGACTGGTGATGTTCAGATGCTGGTCCAGCGCCAGGAGGCGGAGCAAGAGATGACTGACAGGCTGCAGAAGATGCAGGTTGAAAAGCAGATAGCCGTGGAAATGGCTTCGTCACTACAGCGCTCTCTGGCCGTCACCGACGCCGACAAGAGACAGACGGTGATGAAACTCCAGAAGGACAAAAGTGCGCTCAAGAAAACTCTCGACAAGGTCAGTTGCCGAGTGTCAGTAATCTTCAACGTTAAGTGAATACAAGTGTCCAAGGTAATTTGGCAAAAGGCCGCATCGCCGCGGCTGTGAATGGACCCCATCTAATACATGGTTTCTTGGACCCACAAGAGTCAGTAACCCAAACGGCATCTCGATCGGTTCAGCTGTTTTTGCACAGCTCACCGTGTGCCCAACGCAGACAGACAGACAGACAGACACACATACGTGTGACATTAATAGGCCGCTTCTTATGCAAGCGATGCGGCCTAAAATCTACGCAAAAGGTAGAAAGTCAGACAACATCTTGAACCTCATTTGTCCCAGTCTGCTTTTAACAAACCATAGCGACTAACCCCCAGCCACTGTGATTCATTTACATTTAAATGAGTATGTATGGCGCTTTATAAATGCTTTTCTTACTTATTTGTGTACTTGATGGCTGATGGAGAAAGTAGATTGCAACAACATAACACAATTCACACAACAGATATAAGAAGAGAGAAAAAGACGCCAAGAATCGAATCCACTCGAAAACTTGATTTTTAAACCCAATGTTAAATCGATAGGGTGACGCAAGAAACCGGGCTGAATATTCATGAGGTAGTGTAGCGACACGTTAAAAGTGTATTTGCATCTTTAGCGATAACTTTATTACAAATTTACGGCCGAATCGCGTAGTGAAAGAATTTATAAAATCGATCAGCATTTGGCGAAGTGACGGCGGGAGTTTCGTGGCACCTTTTGACTCACGATAGACAGTGATTAGGTTTTTCAGCGCCAACCTGTACTTCAATGACTGTGCTAGTTGCTGCTTGCTGTGCCATGTGCAGTGGCGGAGACAGAACGAAACTTAATAGGAGGCAGCCACGGCGGAAGCACAACACGATCGCGCAACTGCATGAGTCTGGTGGCGGAGCCCCTTGCGGGATTTAGGGACAGAGTCACAGGGTGCAGGGGGAAGCATTTTAGCTATAAAACGTCCGAAGAAGAGCCAATTAACTTTTATCCTTTTCGGTATTTGCAAACCTAATAGCAATATTATTACTGCAATAGCAGAATGAGGTACGGCGCATACTTCTCACGTGGATTTTTGTCAAGTGTTTTGGCAGATTTTCAATCATCGTCACAACGATTGCCGAAACGCAACATAAATGTGATTTTAAACTGTTATTGTTGCCTCCTCTTGTCTCGTACAGTCTACGCTCATGCAGAGGGAGGGCAGTCACTAGCCTCGAGTTGCCAAACAATTTCTAAAATGCTCGTAATTTTTGATGCTCAAGCGATTTAGATTGTAGTACTTTAAGTGGTGCCGGGGCGCAACAGGTAGAGCGTTGGACTTGCGATCAACAGGTCGTGGGTTCAAATCCTACTCGGGGCAAAGCTGCATAACAACCTTGGGCAAGTTGTTCACACCTATCTGCCTCTGTCACCGAGCAGTATAACTTGGTACCGGCCAAGGTGCGGTGGTGATGCTCTGCGGCTGGGAAGGTAACCGCAGGCTTGGCGAAAAGTAACGGCAGCTTACCGCCGGGCTGATAACTGTACACTGGGATCAGCTCCGGGCCCAACGCTCGGTAACGAGTATGGGAAGCCTTTACCTTTACCTTTTTACTTTAAGTCTAGATTTTGGAAATTTTTGGGAGACACCGCGGGGCCGTCCTCACGGAAAGCGAAGGGTAGCCTAGGTCTCAGTTTTTATTTGGTTCACCGTCCCTTTAAAAACTGGAGCTGTAACGGTGCAGTGTGACGTGGTAACGTAGGTGGAGCGTGAGAAGTTTGAAACTGAAGAGTCGATGACGAAGTCGAGTGTTGAGAAGAGTTTGGTTGATCATCATGAAGACGAGAACACTGAACTTCGACAACAGCTACAGACATTACAGACGCAGCTGGGTCGAGTCGAAAAAGAACACGTTCAGAGGTCAATCTATATTATTGTTTCCTTTAGTTAATATAACCGTTTTGAAATACATATTAAGTTAACAAGTCTTCTGAAGTCAATTTTAGATTTCTTTCATTGTGTTTCAGACCGAATGCATATACTGTTGATAATTTCACATCAAACGTAGAAGTCAGAATGTCGCAGATGCCACAGAAACAGCACAGCACCAATACGAGGTACAACGGCTGACCAATCACAGTTCCATGAAACAAACGCAAGCCCGAGCGTCCAACCAATAGGAGGGAAGAATTTTTCCAAAAACCTTAGCTCACCCTCAGACGAGATATATGTGATGGGCGGACGAAAGGCCGACGTCATTTCTGTCAGACTGCGTCGGAAGACTATTTACTTTGGAGATTACGAGGATATTTCTTTAGCCTTTGTCACTGTCAATGTGAGAACCTTCAGTTCACTGCTTCACTGTATATCGATACTCCAAATCACACCCACTCCAACCAGTTACACGCATTAGTATTGGTCGCCTTTATACCACTAGTCTGATTGCTGACTTGTTTAGACCGCCCGGCACGCATGGTGAAGGGCCAGAAGATGTATCGATGTCACTTTCTTTTTTGACGGTCCCATTGGAGACCAATTATCTCAGAATGCGTTGGACCGATATTCAACAAATTTTCAGGATAGCTACACATATGGGTGGACACATGATTAGTCCGACCTCCTTTGCGCGATCGCTCAAGCGACGTTGCTATGGTAACCGATTTAATCGCGAATCGGCGAAAATCGGCATGCTTAACTTTCATTCTGTGCACTGGCATTCCACAACGGATGGGAAGATCGCAACACGGATGCACGCGTTAACAACGCCGATGATCCCTCTGCGTCTGATAAAAAATTGGCGAAGTTCGGTCCAGTAATCCTTGAGTTTTTCTGGCGCGTTTGCGCCGGGCGGACTACACGCTGGGCTTTGCCACGCGTCAATTGGTCAAGATAGAGCAACGAATCCAATATGTGTGCGTGTGTCTGTGTATCTGGACAATACAATAGATGACCTTTGATCTTTAGCATGTAGATTCATTTTGACACTGTCTGGTCATGTTCGAAGGTCAAGTTCAACGTTCAGAGTTCACGACGACAGGAAGGAAAAGTGGTCGGTGCGACCTCGACCGTTGATTGGACGATCGTGCCGTTGACCTACGGCGATGTTTTTATTTCTGTGCGCGTAGAATGATTGAGTTGTCGACACGGCATCAGCAGGAGAGCGAGTTGGAGACTGAACGACTCTGTTCGGCTCAGCAACAAGCCGAGAGACTCCTCGAGATCAGAGAGCGAACTCACAGGCAGAGAGTCAAGTCACTCGAGGACCAGGTCTGTATGTGTCAACGCTTCCGTCACACTGCATGCAGTGTCGATCGTATCCACGCAAGCTGTTAAACTCCATGGGTGCCATAGAAATTTTTTTTCCAGGGAGGGGCAGAGGCTAGTGGACATGGCAAGCGCGAAGCGCGAGCGTATAACGTTGATCTGGGGGCGGACTCTCCAACGGAGTACCGGGCAGAACCCCTGATTAGAGGGTCAGGGGCAAGCTGGTAATATTTATCAAAGTGCAGAATATGGAGAATATGGCCAGAAATGCCTCGCAATGTGCTGCAAGGTGGAATGGGAATCTCTGCTGCGGTGTACGCAGCAAAAAGGATTATTCAATCCCCAATAACGGCACGACGTGCGATTCGACCTTCAGTCAAAATTCTCTGACCACTTGTTCAGCTATACTGCTAACAGACAGACAGGCAGAGCCAAACATGAGTCAAAACATTACCCTTGCCATGGCTGAGATAATAAGAATGGCTAAAAACGACGGTCACGTTCGCAGATGTAAAACAACGACGTAACTGTAAAGGACAACTCAACAAATTAATAGCTGTTAACAGGCTAGTAGCTAGTTGGCAAATTTGACTGATCTTTATGTATAGGACTATAGGCACCGCATTTAAGATGGCTGCGCAAATCGAATAATAACTAGGCCTATAATAGCACTGATGGCCAGGTAGCATAAACATAGAAGAAATTGACGGATTTATGGCATGGTAGGTGATGACGGAAAATCAGACTGGTTTCTAAAGCTATCAATAAAAAGATTTCTACTGTCAGCAATATTAATATAATAGAGGATGAGGTTTAAGCAGCCGATCTGATGTTTAGTTGTCGACCATGAAAGACCGGTTGTCACACGAACTTTGTCAGCGTCAGCAGCATGCATCTCGCACTGGTTTGACCGACGATATCGACGCCGTCCAAATCATACTTGACGGATCGCTGGGCAAGTGTCATAATTATCGTCCACTGAATTTACTGTTTTGAGACGCTCTCGTAATCGTATATATGCTGTTATTACTTCGCCCGCACGAGCGGTGGCGAAGTATTGTAGTGAGCGCATTTGTGTGTATGTCTGTCTGTCCGCGAACATATCTCCCGAACCACACGCGCGATCTTTACCAAATTTTCGTGCATGTGTTGCCTATGGCCGTGGCTCGGTCCTCCTCCGGCGGGGTGACGAAATCCCAAGGGTAAGGGGCAGTTTTGTGGGTTTTCTTCCACACTGACAATGCATTGTACAGCACAGCACTTGGGACCTATACAAAAACAGCTGAAGCGATCGAGATGCTGTTTGGGTTAATGCCTCGGGTGGGCCTTAGGTACCATGTGTTAGATGGGGGAGCTGATCCCCCAAGGGAAGGGACAATTTGTGAGGGGAAACGTAGCGGCCCATTGTAAAGTAATGGGACACTCTACTGTGCGCTGTGCAAAAACGGCTGAACCGATCGGCATGCCGTTTTGGATGACGACTCGGGTCTGTCTTAGGAATGGGCAATTTTCTGGGGGTTGTCCGGGCCATTCAAAAGCATTGTCAATCTTCGCTGCAACGGTCGCTGCAGCGTCGCTGTCGCGCTCGTTGCAAGCGGGATCATTCCATCGACAATGATGTTATGCAGCAGAGGGGATCATTCAGTATGCCAGGAAGCGCAAACAGAAAAATTCTGGGCGCAGGCGATGCGGCTTGTCGGCCGTGAAGGGGGTGATGGGGTTGCACAGCGCGGGCGAAGTCTGATATCTACGATTGCCTTGTTATTATTATTAGGCCACATTGCATGCACAGAGTGCATAATATGCGGCCTATTGCTACAGGTGTCGCACGTAACGTGGTCTGTGTATCGGTGTGTTTTTGTATGTATATGTGTGCGGGTCACACTGATGTACGGTGCGAAAACGGCTGAACCGATCTGGTGGGTGGTTGCCCAACCATGTTGTGGCCCATTCCGTAAGTTGCCTCCATCCTGTCGAGATTCCTGTTGATCTTGCCAGTTGTCATCGTAAGCAAACCTCCACCCGGGACCAAAGGGCTAAGGTTTTTCCTGTCCATCCTGGGGTGCGTAGTAGATCTATTGCGATCGATGTGACTGTCTCTCCGCTCGCATATCTCAAAAACCACATGTCCAGATTTTACCACGTTTTCTGTAAATGTTACCCATGGTCGTGGCTTGGTCCTCCTCTGACGGCGGTGCGATATGTTATGTACTTCCGGTTTTGTGGATGACGTCACGTTTTCGCACACTACAGCGAACATACAGAATCAAAGACGACGCGACGCGTATGTTTCGTCGAGTTCTCCAGGTGGCAGCACCGCGGGCGACGTCTGCCATCTCCGACTACAGCTTGTTATTCTGAATGCGGGAACTTCTTTTGGCTTCGCGATCTTGATAGCTCGTTTTCTATAGTGCCAGTAACACAGTATGACTTTTGTGAATTTTTTCCATTTGTGTCTGTGTGCTTAATCATGAGCGACCGGATGAGTGAATAAATAAGTGAAACTGTTCCAGGTAAACTGACCCGCAGTCACGCAGACGTTGATCCGATTCTGCTGGACCACGAGACGAAGAAGTTGGACACGGCGGACGAG
>Ga0209780_1004222_pt1 | contig 10993 bp, 5 predicted proteins | sample WorMetexBAHAMAS2_FD_187384 | JGI IMG/M metagenome (GOLD analysis project Ga0209780, IMG submission 187384) | Marine gutless worms symbiont microbial communities from Max Planck institute for Marine Microbiology, Germany - Inanidrilus exumae... | ecosystem: Host-associated > Annelida > Digestive...
GTCAGTCAGGTGGCCAGGCGCTGAAGAAGTGCCGGTCAGGGCTGGCACTGAATAAGTGCCAGTCCGGGTTTAGCCAGACAGTAGGCCACGCCTAGAGGGGGCGCGCTTAGAAATACCTGACAAGCTGCTCACGCCTACTTAACCATTCCTCCACCCTACACAACTTGCACATACACCGCACACACCTACCAATTCCCCTCCTCTCCCTGGGCTGGCGCACTGGACCGACATAAAGGTCTCAGCGCTGGGGTCCAGAGTATGCTGGACCCCTGCCCGCAATAACGAACGAACGATCCCGCCTTTACCCCCAGCCGAAGCAGGTACTCGATTTAGCGACCCCGGAGGAATGCAAGGCTGAGTTGACCTATGTTACGTGAAGGCAGACCGACTGGGAATTGAACCCGTGACCTGTCAATCGCAAGTCCAACGCCCTACCGCAGTGCCACTATGCAACACAAAGGAGGAGAGGTTGTCATCACATTTAACACGAAAGGAGCGAGATGATAAGTAGGACTTGAACCAGCTGAGAACTGAGCCATGAATACCAAGGAACCAAGATGAGAGGCGAGTGATTAAGATGTTGTGGTCAATGGTGTCAAAAGAAGGCAGGAGAGAGATCAAGAAGGCAAAGGCTTGATACTTTTTGTGATCCTGTTGCATTGACGAGATGCATTGTGAATGTACAGCAGAGCAGTTTCGGTGGAATGATGTTTACTGTAGGCAGACTGGTGAGGATTAAGCAGTTTGTTGGAAGTGAGGTGATCAATGAGGCGGGATTTAACAACGCATTCTATTAGTTTAGATATGACAGAAAGGTTAGAGATTGTGCGATAGTTACAGAGCTCGTGTTTGTCTAAGGTAGACTTCTTAAGCATTGAAAAAATGACATTCTTTTTTAATGAGGTGAAACTGACCAGAGGTGAGAGAGAAGTTGACGAGCCAGGTGGGGTAGGATCAGAATCAGATTGCTTGTTAGGACAGTTAGACAGAATCTTGAGGATTTCAAATTCAGAAGCAGGTGTGAAAGATGAGAAATCAGGAGGTGTACCAATATATACGACTTGGTAACAGAACGCACGTGTGTAAGCAACTTGCAATAAGGTTGTTGCCTGAAAGTGGAATGGCCGGGAGTCAAACCTGTGGATTTAGAATCACGAGTCCAATGCTTTGTAACCGTAACACTACCAGGCACACATTAATTTTAATACTTAACCCAAAGCCTAATTTTTGCCAATTTTACACATACATAATGCCATTATTGTAAAACAAGTGGAAGTGAATATACAGTCACTGACACAATTTTAAGAATGTAACACAAACACATTGTGTACGCCGATACGTTGATGCATTAACTAGTTACACCGATCTTAGCGGTGGACTGAGTAACACTAAAAGTGTAAGATGGTAGACCATTCATGAAGATGAAAACACGTCTCCTCGTTAAATAAATATCAGATTCATGCAACGTTGTCATTACGAGACAACTTTTAATGACTAATGTTGTTGGCTGATTAAATAACTGAATTATGCTTGCTTTATTATAAGCAGACTTGCTCAATGCATATAAACAAAACAGCAAGTGCAATGTTCTGCTGGTTTATTGAGATACACAATACTGAATAAGCTATTATAAAATACAGAGTTTTTTGAATGCTGTAATACAGACACCATACTGCAATATATGGATATTAGTAATAACAGTTGACTTCTATGATAAACTTGAGTAAATAACTAGACGGGTTGCAGTGTATCTGGAGACACTGCAATATAGGCTCGAAGAGGACGTTTCCCAGTGGCGTACGGGACAGGTGACACAACTGTTTACTTATTTACTGATGCACAACCTGTTTAGTTCCTGCATTCGATGATACCTTGCCTGCGACTGAGTGAAGCCAGCGTTATCTGCCGTGTCATTTATTTTCAGTTTCCAATTCAGTCTGCATTTCTTCAATATATCGCTCGCTAGGCCACACCAGCACAGCAGCGTACTATTTGTTTTAATACGCAATATCGGACGTTGCCGAAAATTTCGGTAGGTATCTTTCTTGTGCGGAACGTACATCCCAGGGGAAAGACTTGAATTGATTCTAACAGTAAAAATGGAAACTAGACATCCTGTAGATGGTCAGTTTGGCCGTGAATTTCCGGTGATCTATAATCATTGTGGAGTTATGACGGCCTGAAGTCACAAGACCTGGAAATTTTTAAAGCAATTTTTGCGGGTTTTTTTGGAAAAAGAGACCCTTATGGTAAAATTTTCAAAATTCTCTTTCGAAAGTTTTCAACACCTCACCAATCGACGTTGTTGTGCTGAAATGGCGTAGTGTTGAAATGTTGTATAATTTTTCCAACGGGAAATCGGCGAAACCGTGCGTTATTTACAGCACACAAAAAACATTTCGACTGCCCCTCAAACTGTCGCTGCTGCGTATCGCACCCAAAATCTGCCAGGGCCAGCCCCAAACATCTTGTTCACACTGTTCCAGATTTCATCCAAATCGGTTCACTTTCAGCAGAGTTATAGTTGAACATGTGAAGGCCGTTCTTTTACCCCATAGAGTATTTGCATGATAGGCTCTTTGAGCCTACAACAATGTCAGAACTAGAATGTGAATCATCCATGTCCTAACATCTTCAATACATACATGTCTGAATATACTTTGAAATTCTCCTTTACACATTAACGTCATCTTTCAGCTCACGTCATGTTATGTCATGGAAATATCAGTAAAATAAACAGGAACTACACTCATGCTGAAAAAATTAGATTGTCAGTTCTTAATTTTCAAAAAAAATAGAATATCAAAAATCAACTAACCAAATTAAAACTGTAGACAGGTGCAGAGAAGAGATGAACCACTCACAAGACAGAATCAAATCGAATCTGACAGTCAAAGGACCAGCAGACTTCAACAGGTGCCAGAGTCCAAGGTTGATGATATTGAGATGACAGTACAATTAAAATTAACATATTGTATTACACTGTTCTTATTTTTACTAAACTAAATTTCACTTTATTCAATTGCAACCAATCCATTGTTTGTAATCTATATTAGTAGTATTTTGTACAGAACAGACATTACAATGTACAGAAAAGTTACTTCAAGCATAATGCACTGGGAAATATTTTCAGTGAAAAACCTGTAAAAGATGGCATACCATTAATTACATTTTATTACTAAAGTTTGAGATTAATTCACGTCGTTAACTGTTAATGTGCAAAGACAAATGGAAATAATTTTTGTCACGCAAAAGCCACAGCAATGGACGGTTGCTGCCACTGAAAACGTTTTCAATCAACATACATAAAAACTGACTACAAATGAACTTCAGAACCTTTACCCATCCACAGAATTACTTCCATTTAAACAGTTCATACAGACCCTTTAACACATGTCAAAGAACACTGCCAAAGACAATTAGCTTAACCAGGAATATCAATCATATCAACAAAGATGCTAGAATTTCAGCCATATAATACAATTACACCAACAGGACTTACAACTCTGACAAGACTGCCAGTGACCATGCCACAAACACTTCCACTATTCGTACATACAGTTACTGCATGCTTTTAACCATATTTTTGTCAATGCTGTGGGCAAGACCAAAACGTCAACATCAAGAACAAGACTCAAAGGCTCAGGATCAGACTTATTGGTCTCGAAACCTTCAGCAAGTGAAGTCTTAGATACAACACTAAAAAATTGAAAAACACTGATATTTACTAGTCAGTGACACAATACAACTGCCTGTGATGACCAACAGAACAAGGAGAAGCATGCATTGCTTAATTTGATCCTAAAAATTTGATCCAAAAATGGGCCGTAAGTGTGCCGAGACCAAAACATTTCTTCAGTCTTGAGACAGAAAAGTGCATTTATATGGAAATAAAATAAGCAAATCATACAAATGCAACAGATTACAAATAGCCATCTGCAGGCAAAAACAGTAACTGCGAAGTTCGGCTTTCAAAAAGAGTAACAATGTCACACTGCGCAGCAATATCATGGTTTAATGTATAAACATGCAGCATATCATATGGCTCGGACATCAGTCTCATGAGTCAGGATGACACTGACACACTGCCACCAACAACAGTCATGGATTACAAAGTACACTGTCAAACCTAAAACATGTCTCTCAAACTAACCTCAAAACAAGACAGAAATCACAACCTAACATAAACCAAAAGATAGGTCAGACTTCCAAGAATAGATTACAGACTGCCAGCTGGCAGCAGCTTGGCCCAGCATACCAAAATGACCATATACTAACTGACTGATTGAGTTAAGGTTTTACATCCCACCTGACACAAACTAGGTCATTTTGGAGACATTCTTCGAAGCCAATCTCTTGGCTTCCCATATAGTAAAATTGCATAACTAATAACTTGCTCGACTTGTATTAACCAACATAACAGCCAACAAGTAACACCGAACTTATTACCAGGAAACTCGGACAATTAAACCCGAACAAAACCTGTAAGATAGTTAGTTTAGTCATTTCCAACAGGAGAAGACCACAAAATGGATTCAGTCTGTTATGCAAGGATTCAGTCTATTATACAAAATTAAGATTAAAAACGAAATATTATAACACATCATATACGAACAGTGATCAACAAGAAACGTGTACAAAGTGTGATCGGACAACAAGTTAGTGCCAATTTTACGTGTAACAAACATCTACAGTGATTGGTTTGAGGAATGAAACAGCGTCAGCCATGGTTGGGCTTTGCTGTCGTCGTCGTGGTTGTCGAATCACCTCCGCCAGTCACCGGCAGGACGCCAGTTGAAAAGAGAATGATAAGGATCACAATGCCAATGACAACGATTGCCACCAAGACACAGATGATCGTCCAGCGAGTGCTGCGCCACCACATCTTGCGGTGCACGCGATGAGACGTCTTCTTAAACGTTGCAGCCTTCACAGCAACAAACATAATGCCGCACAACTCTTTAGGACAGCCACATTCAATCACACACAGCCGAAATGTAGCTTTAGCCGACTTGCTCGTGACATGGTTGGTTATATGTATATGTGACACTGACAAATCTAAGAAAACTTAAAAATTGTAAGGTTTTGTGTAATTTCTTTACATACAAAAATTACAACAAAACAACAAATTTGACACAAATAAAGCTGTCAGTGAAACAAATTCAAAACAATTCAGCATAAGCACGTGCTCTCAAAGGAACTTGTTCAACCGTTCCTCTTCAATATCACATCTCTGATCACAATGAAAATAAGACGATTCAGGAATCATAAAGAACAGACTTAACAGAATATGCTCATCGACTGACAATATAGCCATCAAATACAGCCGTATTTTCTAGCTTACATTAGCTTCCAGGTCTGTTGTCTTATCCATAAGTTCTTCCAGTCTCTGGCCACGCTCGAGAACTCTCTCGATGTTCTGTGTCATGACACCCTTCACCTCCTCCACCTGAGACTGCAGTGTCGTGATCTGGTCATTTCCGCCGCCACTTTCTTGTGAGAAACGCTCCTGAAACATCGACAGTACCAACTACCACTGCACTGACACACACAGAGAGATTCATATGCAACTATCATTGCTGTTCATTATTGCTCATCGGATCAGAACAAATGACAGCCAACAATACAGGATGTCTAGCTGTGACAAGACACTACATACAATCAACGTACTTCACAGTCTGAGTTCTGATTAGAACGACTGCAGTGAAAGTCACAATAATCAATTCAATTACCGCATTTCAGCAACAGTTATGTGCAAATTTCATTATCTCAGGCGTCTATGACCTCAATTTATGACACAAATTAAGTATTCACTGCTCAGTTCAAAAAGTGAATTCAAAAAGAAATGTTTGTATGATGCCACTTTACTGCTATTTGCCATATTGTGGAGCTTTAAAAATTGCTTTGCTGCTGCTGCTGCTACTACTACTACTGTCATCATCATTAGGTCGCACTGCAGCAAAAGCTAGTGACAGCGACCTATTGCTACAGATGCAGTAGTCTGTGTCTGCATGTACGTTGGTCACATTCGTGAGCCCTGCAAAACGACTGAACCGATCGAGATACCATTTGGGGGCTGACTCGGGTGGGCCCAAGGAACCGTGCATTAGTTGGGGATCCAGATCCCTATAGGAAAAGGGCATATTTGGGGGGTCGTCTGGCCCAATGAAAAGCATGGGAATCACTACTCGGGCATTTCAGGTAGCAAGAAAAATCAGTATATGGGACAGCAGCATGGTGACACCTACTGCCTCAAAGCAGGCTGCAGCATCAAAGAGCTCTATATAACATGCAAAATAAATCTGACAGTGTAAGTAAATATGATTACAAGTACATCACCTAAACAGACTTCAAGGCAAAAATATTTTCAGACGTTAGTTACCATACAGAATTAAACTAATCAAACTATCTAATTAAATTAGATACACCACTTCTTTGAGATGGTAACAATGGCAACTGGGCAAATTATATGCCCAGTTGCCCATTGTAATGCACCGGCGGCCTACGTTTGTAGTTGGCACACTATAAATAACCTGATAATAATGATGACGATGAAGACTTACAGTATTTCATTATTACCACAATAAAGGTTAATTATTATTGCAACTATAAACATCCGACTACTGTCCATACCATCTGTGCTTCAAGAACAGGTTGAAAATCACGATTGAGCTCTCCTTCGACAGCGTACGGGGCACGATATGCTAGACTACCAGCCATGAACTGACGCTTAATCTACACAATCACGAACAAACACCTTTGAAGTTTGCATGCAACAAGATCACAAGTGTTTTGTTACTCTACTAATGAAATGCACAAAAATAAACACAGAGAACGTCAGCTAATAACAAACCAAATTGAGATGTTAATTAAGTTGACATGAAAAGCATGCTATAGCCCACTGTGATTAGTAATCAGTTTTCACTGCTATATTGCTAATATTCTGTGCACATTTAGTTTCAGTTCAATGCTAATGCCTTTCCCATACTGATGTTGTCAGCAACCAGCCCGTAAGAAAGGATGCCAAGGTCTGCTTTTGGGTGAGTCAACTAAAGTAGTGGCTTTAGCACAGTGCCGATAGAAAGTATAATTTTCACTTTTGTCTAACCAGCTCAGTGTTCACACTGATGCCAGAATACACCAGATTGAAAACGTACATTGGGAATCATTGATGTACCTACAGCATTGTATTTCACTCTTTAGACAACAGCTGCCATATACCATTTATGTTTACAGAAAAGTTGTCCATATGCCTCTCTCCACACTTGCACAAGTTTGATTTAAGTTATGTAACAACATTAACAATCACAATTTCAACTAGAAAACCTAAGCATCGCCAAGCCACTGCAGTACTGGCAGCATGCGTGTACCCTCACTGCTGAATGAAAAGGGTAGGGGAAAGTAGGGAAAGGGAAGGAGAGGAAAGTGGAGGGGTGGGAAAGGGTAAGGAAGGGAAGGACAGGAAAAGGGAAGAGAAGGAGGGGAACGAGGGGTAAGTACATGGACGGGAAAGGGAAGGGAAGGACATGGATGGGAACCGGGAAGGGAACCCTAACTGGTATATATCATCACCCACTCAGACCCCCAAAAAACTGCCATATATATCAAATTGTCAAGTTTGGGAACTCCTGTATCCTCTTCCCCTGTCACGGCCAATTTTTGCATGAGGCAGTGGGCCAGTGGTATACTGTACCATACCAAATTTCTCACTATCAGTGTATACTGTCGCCAGTTCTGGCTGAAAAACCGCCAAAATGCCGTGATATTTACTAAACTTTCAAGTTTGCTGCCCCTCTACCCACCCCCTTCCCTGCTTAGGGCCAACTTTGGCAAGAGAGAGTAGACCCATGGTGTAGTATACCACAGCACAGCAAATTCTACCGTCATTGGTGAATACCGTGGCCCCTAAAGGGCTAATAAGAAGCTCAATTACCACACAGAAACCATGCAACATGTTATGTTATTAAATTCATGCTATGTTTCACAAGGTAGTGAAGTTAAGGCTTCAAACAGCAAGTGACCTACAAGGTCATTCAAGGGCAGTGGCAATGGTGCCATACGATATATGCCACATATGATTTCCTATTTGTGTTCCACTGCAACTGTCTTGCACAGTTAACAAGATATATCACTTATTTCCCAAAATTAAAGAGGTCACGTGACTCTGAACATACCCCTTTTTGGACAATATATCATGCATGCAATAGTACTTCTGTGTATCAATCAGCACACAAAATTTTTAAGTGCCTAGCTACTCCACATATATTAGGGCAAACTTTAAAACAAATGGGTCATGTGACCCTGACCACGCCCATTATGGGGCAGACTGTCATCCCAAAGCTAGTACTTGATATATTCTATCCGCACACAAAATTTGGCAACTCTCACTTTAGCGTTCCGGAGATATGATTGCGGGCATAGAAATTGAAAATAGGTCATGTGATCCTGACCATACTCCTTTTAGGGGTAGTTTGTCACCCAAAAGCTAGCTAAAGCTTTATTACATTAAGAGAACCTACAACAGTATCAGTGACACTAAAGTCAACTCAATGTTATCTAAATACAACATAAAATCAAAAACAAGAAACATATGCCCACCTCATTAAGGAATGCATATGGCTGTCGTTTGCCAAAATCACTTTCACTGGCACACAGGTAAATCAAGCCACCCTCCACCATAACATGAAATGTAACGCTGTCGACAAACAAATGCACCACTAGAGTATGCATAGCAATATACCAAATGAATATGTTTATATGCACGATGATATTATACAAGATGCATAACATGTGCTAGAAAGCTGACGCATAGCCTGCTTAACCTACTGGATTAAATACAACAGAAAAAAACAATTTAAAAAACTAAAAATTATTCAGCACAAAAAATCCAGTCTGAATTCTAGTCCACACACACACACAGTTCTGATGGAAGCAAGCAACACAAAGCCTTGTTCACAACACTGCAACAAAACAGAACTGCATTCAACAGGGCATTACTATGTCAATCGAAGATGAAAAATGCAATATGAGCATATATTTTCCATCGTTCACTGAAAATGAAACGAAAAGATGGACTTCGGCGCCCCAGCATCGACTTGTAATCACAAACTTCAACCTAGGTGTGACCTTGACCTTCGATTTTTGACCTCCAGAATCTTATCAAGTCATCTGTAGGAGCTAGTGAATATTCTCTGTCAGTTTCATCAAAACTGTTCAAGCTGTTTATGAGATATTGTGGTAATAATACGTGACCGGATGACTGGGACAGCCTAAGACAAGTAAGAGTCCTCGGATAACAACTGGGGCCTAAATAAATAACTTAAATAAGACAGCAAAATTATAATTTTTTTGTATTAATCAGTAATCAGCTGATAATCGGCCGATTGTTAGGCGCCGATTATGGGCCGACCGATAATCGGCCAGTGACTTATCGGTGCATCTCTAACAAAAATCATAAAAAAACATGATATTACTGTTCATCACATAATCCGAATGTCAATGTGATGCAAAGTAATTTCACTTTTCATGATTTGTGGTTTTTAATCTGCCGCTGTTAACATCACATGCAAAATGCAGTTTTTATATTTATATTTGCAGTATTATTACAAAATTTTAGTACCCTGTCATTCTACACCATTGCTGAATTATAGCAATTTAACAGTTTGAAGATGGCTGGGCGGCCATCCGCCATATTGGATGTTTAAAAATTCAAATTTTTAACGGCCGATATGGTTTATATGGCTAATTTGCGTCACCGTGCCAAATTTTTCAGCCATCGGTCAAACTAGTGCTAAGGTATGGCAATTTTCGATTTTTCAATATCACGGCTGTCCACCATCTTGGATGTGTTGTTCACGTATTTGAACCACCCACGAAGAGTATTTGGTGGTATTTATGTCTGTGCAAAATTTGGTTGGAATCAATGCAGTAGTTTCGATAATACTTAAGTTTTAATAGTTTGTAAGTTTGGCTTGAAAACGCCTATTCATGCGAATGAGTTTTTTTGGGGTTTTACCCCCTGAATGGGGATCCATATAAACTAGACCCATACAAGGCACATCCTTGCATGAGTCTGTATCGTCTGAGCAATCAAGGTGTGACCTGCATGAGAGTTCCCGAAAAAGCAGCATAAATAAAAATAATTTTCATTCTAATTCACTCATTTATGCAGAAGCTCCCCATGGATGGATCTGCACCAAATTTGGCAAAGATGTAGAGGTCGCCGGCATAACGAAGTGTGACAAATTTCTTGTCGATCAGTTAAGGGGTCTGGATTCTAGTTATAAAATTCTGTAGTTATAATAACTACAAGATGGACTTCGATGCCCCAGCATCGACATGGATGTCTTTGCCACCACACATTTATGCCTACCATCACCTCTGACCTCCAAAATCTAACAAGGTCATCAGTAAAGACTAGTGGTTAATTCATTTCCTGTAAGTTTCATCGAGATTGCTCAAGAAGTTCACGAGATATGATGCTCACGAAATCTGACCTTAGTGGCCTGCTGTGACCTTGACCTCCAAACTGTAATCAGTAGAGGCTAGTGAATATTCCAAGTCAGTTTTATCAAAATTGTTCAAGCCTTTCAAGAGATATCGTGGCAACAGTATCTGACTGGACAAACAGATGAAGGGGAGAGCCTAAAAGCATAATGCCTTCACTGACAGTCATGCGGTGAAGACATAAAACAGTTGATCAGACTCAAGAGAGACGAGGTTATGAAGTTTGAGTGGTTGTGAGAACTTTGTGAATAACAAGGGGTCATATCAAGACTAATACATTAATTAATTCACTGCTTTAAGACAGAACACAACGTAGGACGCGAGTGACATGATAAAATTTACGAGCTTTAATAACAACAGCCAAAATCGAGTGTAGCGCGATTTTGGCATGATTTAGACCCCTCAGCCGCCGCCGATCGCCGAATTCGCCGCCGAATATTTGTCCGCCGAAAATCCGCCGAAAAAATTACGGCGCGCCGAATTAGCC
>Ga0209780_1004223_pt1 | contig 10993 bp, 7 predicted proteins | sample WorMetexBAHAMAS2_FD_187384 | JGI IMG/M metagenome (GOLD analysis project Ga0209780, IMG submission 187384) | Marine gutless worms symbiont microbial communities from Max Planck institute for Marine Microbiology, Germany - Inanidrilus exumae... | ecosystem: Host-associated > Annelida > Digestive...
GTCACGTACCGCGTGGAGCTGACGATCGGACAGAACAGCCCACGACGACTGTCAGTTGACCGTGGTCTGGGCGCCACTGACTCAACCGACCGACCGATAACGCTCGACGACATCGGCGTCGACGAAACAGGAAGTCCGTCGAACAACGTCGAAGCAGACGTCGACAACGACGACGACGAGGACGACGATGAGAGCGTGCAGGTGTACAAGGTGATGGTCCTCGGCAGTCACGGAGTTGGAAAAACGACCCTTGTCCAGCAGCTACTCACGTCCGAGTACCTTGCCAACGTGGATGACGATCGAGGTCAGTACGCTAGTCACAGCTACGCCGTGTGTAAATAAGTAAGTAAATAAATAATTACGCCAGTAAACATGTTGTAAAACGCTGCAATCATTTGAGTGTGAATGAATCAGAGGCACTGGGTTTGCCGCTATATAGGGATTGTTAAAATCATTGCTTTACGTTTCTTTATTTTGTCAACATATTTAATTTATTTTTAACACGAAGCTCAGCTAAGGCTGAGGGACCGCGCGACCCGCACTATGTCAGTTGAATTCTTATTCACTGCTGCACAGGCTTGCAGTAAGTGAATGACCTTGAACGTCACTAAAGGTCATCGGATTGCCGCTATTCGATACATCATATATCACTTCCTATTAGTGGTCTGTAGTAACAACCACTCCACCGTGCAGACTTTCCGAGATATTACTTAATGTACAGTGTACCTGACTGCCTGTGACCTTGAGAAGTCCTTTATTGTCGAAAGAAAAGCAAAAACATATGAAAATTCCTCTATCTCAACCCACTAGGAAGATACGAAAGGCGATATAAAATAACACAAAATGGGGTGGCTTGGGGTAGATAGGGTCACTTAAGGTCACTGGAATTAGCGTCATTCGATAGAGCGCATACCAGTTCCTATTAGTGTTTCATAGTAACTATCTCCCTATCTTGCACCGTTTCTGAGATATAAAGAGATATAAGTCGAAAATCGCCGATTGGAACCTACGCCACCTCTATTTGGCACCCGCGTAGGGGGTGACATGGTTGGAATTTTGCCGGGATTTTTAGCGTCAGAAAAATGTAGTCCCTGGGCTATCGTAGCCTCGTAAGCGTCATTTGCGCGATCCTATGTTTAGCCGTTTTTGTACAGTGCCGGCTTGTGACGGACGGACGGACGGACGGACGGACGGACACAGGATGACAGCATATACCGCGCTAGCATAGCGTCGCGCGGTAAAAACGGTCACCTGATCCTGACCACGCCAGTTGGTGGGGTAATTGGTCATCCCAAGGCTAACACTTGATATATTCCACTTGAATACAAAATTTGACGATTCCATCTTCAGCTGTTCCAGAGATATGGATGCAACGCCAAAATTTAAAATGTGTCACGTGACCTGACCACGCCCTTTCAGGGGTGGTTTGTCATTTGTAGGATAAAACCTGACGTATAGGACTAAAAATTATTTTAAATTTAAGCACATTTTGTTACGGTGTTTAGGTAATACAAGATCTCCTACTGCAAGATGTTGCGCTGACGCTCTCCCTCCATCAGTTACTCATTTCCTTTCGCCTCGTTGAGTTATCGCTCTGCGAATACACGTACCCTGTTGGAACTAGCTAACTGTTCGCATTAAGTTGTGACTTCTTGTGCTACTGCTGCCAACCTGCCGTCCACTGCAACAAATCACGTGACCCTCAGATATAGTGGAGAAGCTCCTCCTCCAGCGGAAGCTCCGCCCAGAGTTACCGCAGTGAGCAAATTAGCAAATTAGCAATGGAAATTACTGCAGATAGAAAATGATCTTCGAGGCTTGCTTGATGCATTGTGTAATAAATTCTATGCCACATTTTTAGTGCCGGCTTAAATAACACTCGTTTGGATTTCTTGAGCAACCGCTGCGCATAATTTTTGTTCAGTGAAAGCAGTGTTACGTATTGCTCAGCACGCGTACACGGCGGCAATTTCCGCTATTCTCGGACAGGCGATGGATCACGCGAAATGCACGGAAGCGTCTAATGGTATCGGTCACAAGTGGGTTTGAGTAGGTTGCATTTTGCGCTGTCGAGTGGCGTTTGACGTGTCGTCTGCTTGCAAATGACCGGACGCGGACATGTCGAGCGCGCCAACCAACACGTCGTCGACACGTAATCAAATTCACTTTGCTAATGCGAATCGATCGAGTCCGGCGTCTGGAACGCGACGAGGGCACTCGGAGCGCCGGTGAAACGGCACCGCATGGCGTTTACTGATGGACCGTCACGCCGTCTGGCTGCCATCACGCATGACCGCACTCCTTACTGATCCTGCATCGGAACCCCATGACGTCATCGACGAAAGGGTCAGTAGCGTATGCAGAATTCAACAGACGGAGACAGCAGAAGGAATTGAGATCCTAATTGAGTGAGCGTAGCGAGCGAGAAAAAATGACATTATGTGCAAAATTCCCCTAATTTGCAGGATCGCCCAATTTTTACATGAGATTTTACACCTTTCATTTATTATTAGTGTTATTAATATTTATATTTTTATTATTATTGATACGCTAGTATTTAGCCTGCCATAAACCTAAGCTTCGAGGACAGGTCATGACCATATCCCCCTGTAACTGCGGAGTTTCGTTTTCCTGTGTCAAATTTAACAGCGTCATACGATTTTTCAAGGCAAAGAACATCGCTGTTTTAGCGAGTCTAAAAACCTCAACTGATAATGCAGATTTTAAGAGAGAAAAGATGCATATCCAAACCATACAAGTACAGCGTTTCCGTGCAGGATCGATAATTTCGACATCCTGACAAGAACTGGGCATTAAATATAGTCACAAAAAATTTGTCGCCATATCAATAATGGATCGGCGATTGAAGGCCAATATGGGAGTGGACGGCACGCTCCAGATGACATTGACCATATCAGCGAACTGAACTGATATGGTTACGTAGTGAGAGCGGCAGTTATTTTAGCACTTGCCAGACCGCGTCTCACTAAACATCAATCAATCATATGTGTGTTAGATTTGACACGTTTGACGATTATTTTTTCATTTTCGGTGAAAAGTGGAAAATGGATGCATTTTCGTTTTCCATTCTGAGTAAAAAAACAGAAATAACGGTAGGTACACGGACGCTAGTAACTCCAGTTTAGTTCAGTTCGTGCGGTGTGAACGATGCTTTAGTTTTATTAGTCACAGGATGGCTTAATATCTAAATTAATTTGATTAATGGATCAACCGTCGATGAAGAATCGAACACAGTATTGCCTGTTAATTGATCAGCATGCCGCGGTTGCTGGCGCACATTAACAGAATACACATCTGGTCACGTTTACAGGCTCGGCCACCGGCGTTGGTCGTTTTTGACGGGATATGGATTGATCGATCGATGTTCAGGTGCATTCGAACAGCATCGGCCGCAGTCGGCCGCTATAATAACTTAAACGCGTTTTAACCGTATAATTCAATCAATATGTCAACGCGCCGCCGAATAAGGCGGCCAATTTTACGTATGCAAATGAGGTCTATTTTGGTCTGGTTTTCGGCAGCAACGGGTGCGCAAAAGAACGGCGGCGGAAGTCGTTAGGGAGTATTCAATTCGCCCGGCAGCTTAGTCAGGTCAGCTGGCGCTTAAGGATTTGTATATGGGCGTATGTGCTGGCTCGTTTACATGCCGAATAACAGCCGGTGCGTGTCGAGCGTAAAACACGTAATCACGTTTTTCTCGTTCGAAGAGTGAAAGGCAACGCGACGTAGAAGCTGGCGCTGATATATACGGCGGTCGTCGAAACCGTCCGCGTCATTTCTGCTTCGATCGACGCGCGCCTGCCAGCAGTTGCACCCGGTCGGGCGTACTGAAATAAATTGGCGACTGGTGAATGCGGCTTAACGATCAATCTCGTACAATAATCGTGTTGACTGCGCTCGTTCCGTTCTGCCACGCCGTTGCGTAATTGTCTTCATATAACAAAAAGCTTCCAACACTAAAGAAGAAGATATACGTCACAAAACAGTATTACAATAGGCAGGAGTTATTAATGCAACAGTGAAACAGTACAAGAAGCTCCGCTACCGCGGAGGAACCGCGCGACGCGCCATGTCAGTTGAGATCTTGTCAACTGATGCGCAGCTGTACGCACACTTGAAAGGCTCGCAGTATGGATGACTTTGAAGGTGAACGAAGGTCATCAGAATTGCCTCTATTCGATAGGCCATATATCACTTCTTACTACTACCACTCTATCTTGCGCCGTTTCTTAGATATTACCACATTTACAGTGTACGTTACTGGCTGTCACCTTGAGAAGTCCTTTGTTTTCGCAAAAGATAGGTAACATTACAAGCCACGTGCACTTTCTGATTTATGTGTGTAAAACATATCGTAGATAATACACGCTGCATTTCCGGAGTAATGTGAGGTAGAAAGGTTTCAAACAGCAAACGTGACCTTCAGTGTCACTAAAGGTCACCGGCGTTGTATGCTCCCTGTGCGATAGTTGTGCCTAGTGCAACGATTCGTATACAAAAGTAAAATCTATGAGGTAGCGGAATAAAACGTGGCAGTGGCTGAAAGTGCTCCTAAGGCTGACAGGCGATCTGTTTGCGTTATTCATTTAACAGTAGGACAACATTTCAACTGATACAGAGCGTCGTGCGGGTCTACTGGCGATAGCTGAGTTTTTTGTTGAGATATGCGAGCGGAGAGAATAGCCTCCTAACTTACCTTCCTACAAACAGACAGACAGACAAACAAAAAGACATACAAAAACGCTGATAGCAATACTTCGCACCTCTCCCGGGGGCGAAGATAAAAAACTAGAGCACGGTTGCTTGTCCCGGAACATGTCAGCGATAGAGGAAACGGCGGATCATATACGGACTAATTCATGACCCATTTGACACAGTGCGTTCGGACAGACTCCAGCCTATAAAACCTGGCGAGCCTATTTACGTTAATGATGGCGTCATCATAGACGGAGCATCTGTAGGCTGAATGACGTAGTTGTATAGTATTTCCGTCTTTCGTCTCTTCGTTAACGACGTAATAGCCGCTAATTACACTACTAAAGTACTAAAGCCTTGACTTCCGCTACCTCATTCGTCTTCTTCGGCGATCCTACAGAATAGAAGTCCCAGTTTTATACTCTATGGGATTCCGTGTGAAATACTCCAATGGAATTACCACGGAACGTGACGTTTTCCATGTTTTCCGGACGGAGTACTGTTCGATCACCCCCTTTTTTTAGACAGTTTGGTTTGCAATTCTCTGACCGTTACTGACACGTGCAGTTAGGTCCATTGACTTGTCTGTTGTCGACGATGTGTGAAAAAGAGTATTTCAACATGTCGAACATTCACAAGGGCCACTGTTAGTTCGCATATCTCTGTGCACATGGAGCCAAATTTCTGAAGCAATTTAAGATAGTTTTAACAGCATCTTAACATCGTCTGAATTTCGTTACAATGTTGGCATGGAGTATTTCAAATGAAGTCCGACTGAGTATAACACTGCGACCTCTATTCTGCAGCATCGCCACCTTCTTCAGTTCCCATTACCAAGGCCGGTGGAGTACGCCCATCGCAACCAAGAAGACTAACTAGAAAGCCCTCACATGAGTTCACACTACCCTCTTTGGCGCCAAGAACTCAGCAACAAACAACCAACAAGTAACAGTGTTGTGTGTACGTTCGGTGCTGCCATCTGACGATTCAGAATGCATACATCACCTCGTAACGTGCAAGCATAGCCGAAAAGGAGCATTTCTTTATGTGACCTTGTACTTTGGCCTGTGACCTTGACCTACGAACTTGACCTAGATAGTATCAAGTTGAACCAGCACGATAAATATCTAGGTCAAAGATCGTAGTTCCAAAGTTATCGTCCGAACTCACAGACGCACACACTCGACCGATAGCTCTACGTGGACCACTAAAAATTCCGATACCGCCCAGAAAGCTATTTACTCTAAATTAAGCGGGCATTCGGCAGTTTCGCATAAAACGGCCATTTCCGTTCATAGTATGAGGCTACCGCTGGCGTTTCGGCCGCCGAACAGCCATGTGTAACGAGTCAAAATGTGCGGAACGGGACTCAACCGCGTTCCTGCTCTGAGTCGCCATGATGCTGATAAGAAGTCTACCGTGTTTTATGTCATTTCTGCGCTCCAGGCTCCGTCTAATTTGGTCACAGACCCGTGACGCATTGGTTCCTGTCGTTGGTCTTTCTGTTGAACAACATGGTACTATAGAGGAACAGGAATGACGCCGATGGAGTTGATGTTATTTTTTCCTTATTTTTTAGTTTCTGGGCCGTGCGCTAGATTAAGCTGGCCATCCCGTCAGCTTTTGAGCGCACGTTAATCTCTACCGTATTGTATCGTATCGTGGCGTACTCGGACGTCTTAGTAATGTATTTATGTATACAGAACAGCGATGTGCTTCAGGAAAACATTTTCGACTCCAAGACCAAAATTTGTCTTAGAACACGAGCCCACAATAGACAACTACCTGATCGTTTGTCTCATTTAGTAGACTGCAATTTTATCATAGAGCCTACGCATGCTGTTTTATCAGTCATACTGACATTCGGTAGTTTTCATATTCTGCTTTTTATTGTTTAATGATTGTGTTATTGCGTGTTTTAATGTCTGTGTACCATTTCACTTCTCATGTTGTAATTGCGGTTTGACAATATTACTATAAAACGGATATGTTTGTTATGTGTTAATCTCCTCCAGCCTGTCCGGTCGAAAACGTATTTTTGTGTTTTCATCATACAAAGGTATCTGTTAAGTGTTAAAGGAATGTGTCAAATTGGAGCAAGTTTTTCTGGGTGCGCCGCACCCACCGAGCCCTTTTCTATTGGCGCAGTTGCACCGATTGCACCCGGGTAGGTGGCGCCAGTGGTCGTTGTTGTTATCGCGTGTTCAGCTGGTACGTTGCGTCACCCCCAATGACCTCGGCGGAAAGCGCATCTGCGTAGATCAGCAGCCGGGAGGTAGTTATCAGATCGTGTCTCATCCAGGGCGACCAGGAGAACGTATCCAGCTGCGTTCAGGGAGTCGTCGGAGTGAAATGCCTATGTGACGTTGGACCGCTCGGTGTACGGGACTGAAGTCCATAATTTTTGTACTCTAATTCGCACTGGCTGTGCAGTGCACACGGGGGGATAGCCGAGTGATAGCGCAATGGATTGCGATGCAAAAGGTCGCAGGTTCGAATCCTGGCTGGACACAAAAGACTAATAATGAGCAGTGACGTAATTTGTAAATATTTGCCTTCTGTGTGGCACAGTGGCAGAACGCCGGTCTTTGACGGGCGAACTAAACTTTCCGTGTCCCACGCTCGACCTGCAGCTGAGGGGTGACCACTTATGTGGGTAAGCCGTCCACTATAGGTCAGTCAACTAGGCCAACTCAGCCTTTCGATAAATTGAGTATTGAGCTACTTTATGGGATGTATGCTGGTCGCGCCATCTGGTGAATGTTCACGAGGTTAAGCCGGTGCGGTTGATTAATTGCTGTGCGCCGTGTGTGATAGCAATTTAGCCGAGCTTAACCCTTATGTACATAGTGCTGCCCTGCGTGGCCGATGTTTGTGCTGTGTTCACTGTGCGGTTTGTCTGCAGTTAAAATAAACGAAGATTATTATTATTATTGTTTATCCATACATGCAGATAAGCAAGGTGTGGATATGTCGTTTACTGTTTGTAATTTTGTTTGTTTGTTTTTGTTTGTTTGTTTGTACGGTTACGGATTTCTCCGGCGAGGATACAGCTAGCTGCGTCAATTCTGCACGGTGTTTCATCGGCGTCCTGGGCAGGGAATCTCCTATTTTATGAACTTTGCTCCCCAGAAGCCCAAAATCGGACGAATCGGCCAGCCACCTGGAAGTAAAGTTTACGCTGCACATCCTTGCCCACCTTAAACGTCACGCTACAGATGCGCCGTTCGTGGAATATCGCGCGGCGTGTGGACGTAGGTCGGCATGTGTGGATATAGGTCAGTCCCCACTAATGTACTTATTATTATTAGTATCCACACATGCCTTGTTAGGGAGAAATCATGGACTTGTTTTTCTGATTTAGTGTAGTTTTATGTGCATGAGTGTATTGTATTTTATTACTGTTCTTGTGCTGCTCTCGGGTGAAAGTTGAAACAAATCAGTGATGATGGGGATTTATTTATTTGTTTAATAATAACAGAAGAAGGGTCCGAAGGCCACTTATATCGCAGTAAAATACATAAAATATAGTTAGAATATCACCAGCATATCACACGCGAATAAAACAGATTTAAGATACAGTTGAATCTAATCTAAATAAACAATAAAACGAACACAAAAGCAACTACCCAAACATAGACATCAGACTTCGCCCGCGGTGTGCAATCCCACCCCCTTCGCGGCCGATAATAGACTGCTCCAACGCTTGCAATCAAGCGTCTGTCCCTATCATGTGCACGCCGCTGCATAGACCAGTCCAATTCGCAATTATTAGGGTGATAGGCTTATCGGGCACATGCTTTCCCCAAAATTGCCCCTTCCCCTTTGAGTATAGTCACCATAGGTAACACACTGTTCCTTGGGTCAAGCCCATTCATCATCCCAAACGGCATCTCGATCGGACCAGCCGTTTTTGTATGGGTCCCAAATGCTATGCGGTACAATGTATTGTCAGTAGAGAAGAAAACCCCCAAAACTGCCCCTTTCCCTTGCGTTTTCGTCATCCTGTCGGAGGAGGACCGAGCCACGGCCATAAGCAACATGTATAAGAATTTGATAATGATCGCGCGTGTGGTTCACGAGATATCCTCGCAGACAGACAGACACACAGGCACACAGACGTACTAATCACAATACTTCGCAACCGCTCTCGCTGGCGAAAAGCCGCGAAATAATGATGATTGAGCATTATATCCGGTCGTCGATAGAGGCCGTGAATTGTGTCCATGTCTGACGTAGCAGGCCGTCTGGTCACCGTTCCGTCCCACATTGTCCGGGCGGGCACCTGCACGCTGTCACGGCCGTACATCGGCGATTTATTTTTGGCCGGATGCCTCGTCTTGCGTGCAAGGTCGATCTGTCGGATGGCGGCGCGAACCTTCGCAGCTGTTGGCGCCCGATGAGACGCGGAATGAGGCTGCTGGGGGCCGACGAGAAGAGTCGCCGGGGACTGAATTGACACATGCCCAACGCCCTGGCACCATCAGGAATCGACGGGACCAGACGGAGAGAGAGGCGGCAGAATGAGGCAAACTACGATGGGAAAGGTCTACCGACTGTAGCGGTAGGGCGTCCAGCAAGTGCTGCAAATGCCAACATCGTGTGATATATCGGTAGCTGTGTAAGAACTCGTCAGCGCATATCAACGACTTTCGTAAATACCATCACCACTTTAGCCGACTACGTCGAATTGAGTCAATAAGTGGCGACAGGCAGTCGCCTGATCCAATAGGCAAGTTTTTTTGGATCAGGAGTGCAAAAACCCAAGCCTGTTTTGTGCCTTGTGGTCTTACCTTTGAATGTTTGACCCAAAATAAACGAGTTTTAGGACTCATTGTGCATCATGTGTGTTTCAAGTTTGGTGATCCTAGCTGCATCGGTTTTTGAGATATTGTCTGGAAAGAAAGATAGATAGACACACAGACAAACGCCGATGAAAACCCTACCCCGCCACTGCTGTCGACGTGGATAAAACAGCGGAGTCGTCCGAAGGAGACGTAATGGGATGATTATAAAGAGGATATAAAAAGTTTTGGTCTGTAGCAATATGATTTGTAAATTCGTGACAAGTGGAAAAAGAAAATAGCGGGAGTGGGGCGTAACCGGCTGACCAAGTTTCACGTGAAAATGCCCTAAATTTAAAACGGTATGGAAAATCGCCCCAGGGGTTCACGGTCACTAAACGGCATAGAAATGTGTGTCTGTCAGAAATATGAACAGACGCTGAGACAAGGCAAATGTCGGTGATGTTCACAGTATATGATCAAGACTGAATGCAAATGAATTACAGTCGACAAATTGTACAAAAGAGTTTCGCTTGCGAATTTGCAATTCAGTCGCGATTTATAGCCGCCATTTCACCACTGATATTGCATTCGTGTCAGATAATCATACCGCATAGGACGCCTGAAATCACTAGCAAAATGCAGTCGTTATCATAAGCTGACTTAAACTATCTCGCAACACTGGTAGCAGTGATACGAGATTGTAAGGTCGTTAATACCAAGAATACGATACAAATTGGATCAGCGGCCTTTTTCAAATGCGGGACCATCGGCGTAACATCAGACGGATAGCACTTGCAATATGAAGGTGAACCGTGTACGTTACCCCTAAGTCCCCAAGGGTGGCACAAAACGTCATTTTGCATCTTTTGCCAGTAAAATTGAACTTCTGCCGAAAGAAGTTTGCTGCTAAGTTTCTTTATGTAGACACTTCCAGCGGCAAAGTTGTAGCTATATCATTCCCCTATCTAACGGTCCATAAACGGATTGCGGGCGACGTTTCCATCTACCTAAAATTTGCGCTTAGTGACCAAGCTCTTCAGAAAACGCCGATTTCGACAGATTTCGCTTAATAGTGCCTCAGCCGTGAGAGCTAGCGAAAGAAGTTTAATTATTACTAACAGGAAGTCGACAATGCGCTTTCCACACCGTTTGCATTTAACGCCGTCGATGACGGAATCCCGTCGAGCTTCTTGACATCTGATCCACGTTCGATGTTGGAAAACCCGAGTCCCGCGATGCAATCCATCTTAATGGATTCGCCATTCTGATGCAATACCCCAGTATGACAGACGGATAAACGGAAGGACAGGTCACCAGACGGCGCTATGCAGTACAAGAACTCATCAGGAGATGAGATAGCAAACGTCAACTTTTTACGACGATATGGCACGTACGTACTTCAAAATACTAAAAAAAGAACCTACTTCGTTTAACCAATTAGACGATCGATAGCTAGCCAAGTACTGCGCATTCAGTCTTGAGTTTATGAA
>Ga0209780_1004224_pt1 | contig 10993 bp, 9 predicted proteins | sample WorMetexBAHAMAS2_FD_187384 | JGI IMG/M metagenome (GOLD analysis project Ga0209780, IMG submission 187384) | Marine gutless worms symbiont microbial communities from Max Planck institute for Marine Microbiology, Germany - Inanidrilus exumae... | ecosystem: Host-associated > Annelida > Digestive...
AAGAAGTGCCGGTCAGGGCTGGCACTAAATAAGTGCCAGTCCGGGCTTAGCCAGACAGTAGGCCACGCCTAGAGGGGGCGCGCTTAGAAATACCCGACATGCCTATGCCTACTTAACCCTTCCTCCACCCTACACAACTCGCACATACACCGCACACACCTACCAATTCCCCTCCTCTCCCTGGGCTGGCGCACTGGACCGACATAAAGGTCTCAGCGATGGGGTCCAGAGTAGGCTGGACCCCTGCCCGCAGTAACGAACAAACGAACGAACGAATATTCAAATAGATTTGCTCATATTAAAGACATACTGTGGGCAATTTACTTTAATAACCAAAAAAATCATTGCATATCATCTTCAAAGCACAACAGAAACACTGAATCATCAAATGACAATTTACCGCTGATGCCGGGCACCAAAGAAACGGACATCATATTCATTTCCGTGGATCTGTATCACTTTGGCAGGCCAATAGCAGAAGCCTTTCTGCTTCGCATATACCAACTCATGTGCCGGATTCTGCAGCACATTTTACATCAAAATACTACACATTAAATTACGCCATAATACCCACAGATATTCTCATACTAAAACTGGAATAAAATTTTAACTTTAAAATGGAAATGGTTATCATAAATATTTGTGACCTAAATGACCAAGACACATTAAAATGTTACTAAAATGCAGATGTGCAACACGTCACTTACACAAGGCATGCAGAACCAGTCTTTGTTCTTCTTGTTTGAATGATAATAGCAGTCTTTGCATCGCTTTATTTCATTTAACTGTACAGTGTATTCAACAGTCACTTCAGAATGCATTATATCAATTTAACACACATTAATATTTTACTTGAAAATTCTCACATAAAATAAAATAATCATAAATATTTACAATTAATTTTAAATCAAACTCTCAATAAACATGATTACAGTTGGACGAATGGCAAAACCATTCCCACAGTTGGTCCGACGGCTTAAACTTATTCCTAAAGATGCTGACTGTCAGACGTTTGCCACATTTCACAGAGGATTGTTTGCAGTAAACTAGAGTACAGATGCATTAGAAGCATCTGCATTACATTATACCCACTCCTTAGTGCTATGAAACTACTGGTTAGCTCACAAGCTCCCAGCTCAACCTGGACTAACCCCAGAAAAGAACCAACAACAACTGAAAGTAATAGCTGTCATATGCATACTACGGTATGCAGTGCATTACATGCCTTGGCTACAGAAACTGCAATACAATACATTTGGGCACATACTACTGCAATTTGAACTAGCTGTGACATCTATATGATGCTAATTAGAGTCACTAAAGAGTTACGTTCTTAAATAACCTACTCAGCTACCATCACTTTCAGTGACCACAACTGTTCCCTTCAGTGATGTGATACTGCTGAATAGGCTACGGCAACAGAATCCAGACTGTAACAAGCTGCACTCACAGACAACAGACTTCACTCTCAGGCAAACTCCACGAAACATATGCATCTTATCGTCCTTGATTCAGTCCAAAATATGACAACACAACGTCATCCACAAAACCAAAGTACCTAACGTACTGCATTGCCATCAGAAAAAGACAGAGATATAGCCACAAGTAACACGTACTAAAAATTTGGTGAAATTTGGACATGTCGTTTTTAAGATACCGGAGCAGACCGACAAACAGAAAAGGAACAAACAAACACATGTATGGATATACTGATCGCAATACTTCACACCCCTATGAGGGGCGAATTTGAAAAACCTGCTCCAAATATCTCCAGTGGTATTCTTTCAGAACAAGGAAAGGAATACCATGGAAGAACATAATTTGAAGGTAACTGGCTGTACCAAGTTCACATAGAAAATGGCCACTGAACCAGTGCCTACGTTTGTGTGCACACTCACTTATGATCACTGGTCAACGGCTGGTGTGTACATTTAAGAGACGCACGAAACACAACATGTAACTCACATCGTAACGACAGTCGCAAATCATGACTCTTGCCAACTCTTGTAGAACGCCAGTATCTGAAATTATATACTCAAAATATTGCAAGCCGAAATATATGTGAACATAAAAATTCCGCCTAAAATATACCATTATTCAGCCAGCCAATGATATAAATATATGTGAACTATAGACCACATTTCCGTATCGTTTCCATACCCCACTGTGGCACTTGCATTTCTGTCCATAAATGTGCTGTACTACTCATCAACCAACAAGGGTGCATGTTCAAAATAAAACAATTTGATGTGATGCGAACAGCCACAGCTATAACTGCATTTTTCATCATGATGGTCGAGTTAAAAGCGTCGGTTGTGAATAACTGAGGGATGTTTTTCATGGTGTTGCTGGTTGTCCCTGATGTCACAGAAATCAATCAAGGAAAATGTCTGGCTGTTCATGAAAAATGCTACGGAGCGTGGTCAACCCACCGTTCCCTTATACTCATGCGATTAAGTGATGGACCTGCAGTCAGACAACACAGCATTTTCTTACTGCCTAGTCCTACATGGCTCACTGGTGGCATAAGTAAGGCCACACTATGAGCAAGAATGGCTATAGTGGTCCTTAAATTTTACATCCCACAAAGCACTCAACCCAAACAGAGAATTGAAGCAGCTTTATGAGCATCAGTCATCTACTCATTAGTCAGTACTATCTCTATAGGTGTCAACTTTTGTGGATCAGGTAGACATGTCCAACAAGATATTATTATTATTGGGGGTGTATCTAATGTTCTCATATATGGTCAAGATGAACAGAAATGATGGTTTTTAGGTTTAATAAAGCATCAAACATATTTGGCGGCTGGTACCCCCAGAAAATGCACGACTATGTACAGGCAATATGCCCTCAATGTTATTGACGTTTTAACACTACTTATGAGCATTGCGAGTATTACCTCCAAAACAAACAAAAATGTTGTGCTGAATAGTACAGCAGTCTGCATAGAACTGTTCTAGGTTTGTATAATATCTGTCATCCGTTCTCGTCTGAATTGTGTTCAAGTCGAGGTAATGATGAACAAACCGGTCCAGACCAAGCTCTGCACCACCGAACCAGTGCAATGCTGTCGACTACAGTACACAACATACACAGCATACTGGCTTCATTCTCCAAACAGGAAACATTTGTACTCTTAGTACGGCTGCCTACTCTGGCTACAGTGACAGTGTCAGAATAACAAACTCTGCACATGTTACTTTATTTCTTTCTCAAAGCACACGTAGGGCCTACATCAGTCAACACTCTAACTTTCCAAATCAATGTAGCTTTAATCTCAAAAGAAGCGTTGCTTTGCCAATTTTCTTAAAGTGCCCACTAAAATAAATGAAATATCATAGTGGGCGGCATAACATGAACTGTCGATGCAGAAAATACAACAAAACAAAAATGATAGTTCCCCAAATTCAAACGAAAAACGGGGTCTTCCAGAAATAACTTTATCAGTAGTTTCTGCATCACCAGTACATCATTCACCTTTATCAATGCAGTATAACAAATGCTCGACTAAAATTATTATCGCACTAAGACATATTATTGCATCTATGTTCCACAGCAAAAAAGATCAGAAATCAATGCATAATTGTCATTACCTTTTCTCTCAAGCGAATAACTGTAAAGCCGAGGAGACAATTCAGCTCTTTGGATTTCAGAGTATATCCCTTGTCTATTTCCTGCAGGCAAAGTGAACAAAACTACATATTCAAATAAATCGGCAACATTAGTGAGCAGCTTAAGGGTACAACTCGCAGCCATTACACACCACAACTACCTTTTTTACCAGAATCACAACTTAGACAGAAGCAGGGCAACAGGAAATGAAATGTACAACTGTGGGCCATTGATTCTTACCTTATTTCAACTGTAATTCTCCAAGCCACAAATATTACACTGCCATGCCGATTAATTAATGCGGCTACTGCTGTTTCACACGACACATCACAGTTGCGAACTAATCCACAACAGCCAGAAAACAATACCACAATGATCACCTTGCAAACAGGACACACAAACACGGATGCGGGAGACTTCACACAGTGTGGATGATAAACTCGCCAGCATTCAGAACATTCCAACACATCACCAGGGCCGTGACATTCAAAGCAATACCAATCATGGTCACCACAAACCTGCAGCAGAAACACAATGTGCAATAATCTTTACACTTCTCTTGCAATAGCACATACATTTTAATAAAGGAAACTAGAAGATGGTCCACATGGATACCTTTGCCACCATATACTTCAACCAAGGTGTGACCTTGACCTTTGACTTCTAGAATCTAATCAGGTCATCAGCAGGGGTAAGCAAGTATTCCCTGTCAGTTTTATCACAATTATTCCAACCGTTCACTGAGATATCATGGTAACAACACGTGACTGGATGAACGAACGAATGAACGAACGAATGGACGTCACAAATGGAAGAATGAGATAAAGGGGCAGCCTAAAAACATTATGTGTTCACCGACACTGTCGAGTAGTGAAGGCATAGGAAGTTCAGCTACTGCAAAGTCCATGGAATGCACTATGTCAATTCAAATCTTGTCATATGTTGCACAAATGTCCAAAAAAATCACATTTGAAAAGCTCACAATAGTTGAGTTGAATGACCTTGAGGGTCATTCAAGGTCGTTAAAAGGTGCAATTCGACATGCTAAATATCACCTCCTATTAGTGAATTGTAGCAACACTTTTACAGCATACGGGATGTCTGTAACCTCAAGAAATCTGTCACTTTCATGCAGCAGTTAAAACTGAAGATTATTCTAATTTTGCCAGGTGAATATATCTTTATTTCTAGCTTGTACAGTGCCAGTATATCAAAGACTCTAGAGGCGCTGATGGACAGATTACGGTCGTGAGAACCGACTAGGCCTGTATGTGACAGTGCCATAGTAAAAAGTGAAACCAAACTAAATTGAAACTGAATTTAAATATTTTACCTAAGCAAAATTTGAAGTAGAAAAATAATTTTGGCCTATTTCTGTAGTGAATTTGAAGTTAAACTGAAAATACCATGCTGAACTGAATATGACCTGAAAATAACATTAATTTGCTGAACTGAAATAACAATGATTTTATCATTTTTACAACATGATGCTACGCTAGTGTAGTATTCCACGGTCCTGCCAGCATAACTTCATTATCATTGATCAATATGGATGACAGTTCCACACATTATCACTTCTGAAACATTTGCCAAGAGGACAGACAAACTGACCGACAGACTGAATGCCAATGCAACAGGCACTTCATCAAGTAAATAGCAAGTAAGTGCAACACTAAGTCTTTTGCTATGCTCACCGGGTCCTCATCTGGAATGCGAAAAGCAGCTTGTTCCTGCTGGACAGTGGAAAGTTTCTGCTGGTGGGTATGATATTCACCGATGAGACCATCAGCAACTGCAAGATGCAGCTGCAGGGAAGCAGTATCAGCCACAGAATCACCGTTCTCACGTCGCACCTGGCGAATGATGCGTTCCTCATTGGCAATCTGCTTCTGAGCACGCACAAATCTAATTGCTGTCCACAGGTGCTGCACTGCAAGCGGATCAGAAGCTCTTCGACAAACTGTTGCCATTTCAAGTCACCTGAAATAATAAACAATGTCAACATTCTTAAACACACCTATGATGCACTTAAACATACCATTTTAAACTGTGGCTTAAAAAGAAAATCAAATACACCAAACAGATCGCCTCATGCGCACAGAAATTAGCGTTTGTTAGGGATGTTAAACAAAGTTTGAATATACAAAAGCTTCAGTTTTCAACTCGGAACTCAACTCAAATTTCACCAACTTGACACTCTATTCATGTTAACTAGAGCCAGGGCGACAGCTACGGTGTAAGCTTTACAGCAAGGTCACCACTGGTCAACAGTATCCTTCTATCTTTACTCAGCCACAGATATATTGATTGTGCCGCTGAATACGCAGTAGATGCAGCTTCACTAAGCTGCCATGCTGGGTTGCACATCCATGTGAGAGTCAACATCAAACAGTTTTACGAGAATAGAGCAGCTTTACTGAAACCATTATCTCGCGTAAGCAGCATGCAACGTGCAAACTGTCGTGAGGGCATCGCCGCCACCAAACGGGAATTACTCAACGCCTCGGAACATTAAAGTCAGATGTGGCAGCTGCCTCAGTGTGGGTGCATGGTCATCCGGCTAGCATCATCGGGAAGAAGCGGAGGACACCGGCGGCGAGCGATGAGCGCATGCTTGCACTTTGTGGCTGCCTCCATTCCCACAGTCTGCTGATCACTTTCGCCCCCTCCCCCGACTCCGTGGGTCCGCTTTGTTAAGTAACGTTCTCACTGCGGCCATAACGGTCGTAATGTGCGTGTTATGGTTATGGCGCCTCATGGCAGTCGACGGCCGTAAGTAGCAAGCTTTCAATGCTAAATATTTTAGACTGACCCCTTGTTCGCACACGTTCGATTGCGGGCATGCTACGGCCATCAACAGCCGCAGTGAGAACGCTATTTTATACCTGCCAGTACACTGCTGTCCATCGATCATCTACCATGCTAGCCTGTAGGCTTAGTTCTCGGTCTATGGAAGAAGTCAACAAATACCGAGGAGAGTTTTGAATTCTACAATCGGAGCTTTAAATATCAAAACAAAGTTTAACGTCCCTAGTGTTTGTACTTAATCAATTCAATGTGCACAGAAATGGGCAGTAACCATTTAGTTGTTTATCTACTGTGCACATATAAAGTGAACATCAGCACCCTTTACATTAATGTACTCTGTATTTTCTCCACTGACATGATGCTTATTATTAATTTTATATCAGCAAGTGCATAATTATTATGTACATTTACTTAAATTTTACCTGCTGTTTTGTTAGCAGAACTAGAACTGTTCCAGGCTGAATTTGTACATTACCCACATTATTGAAACATAGACTGGACTGTTTTTTAAAGTGTACCATGTGTGCAAATATGACAAACTATTCACTAAATCTGCTGTCAGTGCACTTAAGGCTGTGGCTGTCACATCGGGAACCTAACATAAAATTCAATTCGCTCCATGTCGGAAAATCCTCACTATCATGTCCATGAGCAGACGTCAATTCAGGCTACATAGCCTCTGCATGCAGGCCATCCCCTCGTGGCTGGAGTAATCCGCAGTAGCTGCCTCGGTTATTTCAAACCATATGGCTATTACAAGGATTGAGAAAACTACAGATTAAGAGTTTTCTCAAGATTCAATCCATGCCATTACGCTGGCTAAGAGATTTGACTATAATGGTTTTCAATAACACACATAACTGAGATGAACAATAAGAAAAAACACCGTTAAATACAAAATAAGTGCTAATTTACTGACTAAGCTAGAACATGTCACATGAGCAATAACACTAAAAATAAATTAATTCATGAATTTAATGTATAAAAGAAAATGTGTAAGGTACTGAGAAAGCAAATTGTGCATGGACTGAAAGTGTCACGTAGTCTCACAGATGTAGAGGGTGCAAAGAAACACTGCATTGGACAACAGCCATATACATTGAAGTATAAATTGCAATAGTCGCACAAAACTTGGTAATTCGCAGGAAGTTAAGATCAGTGCATAAGACATCAAAATAGCCATAAGACTGTGCAGCATCTGCAGAAAAAGATTACAGTCTGATGTACTGCAATAACTGTATCGGACAAATACAGTTAGATACAGTTGTGTGCTTATGTTATTATTTAATATACACCGTGCTAGAAAAAAATATATATTGGGTAAAGATCAATATTTCTGTGCCGATAGGGCCGCTAGCGCCAATGTAGTATTTAACCTCCCTCCCGAATGTGGTATTTCATCGGATCATAGTTGTAGAGATGTACTAGCGAAGGCTAAGCGCGTTTTGCCAGCCTCTCAAATAACTGTTACTCAACTTATATAAATTAAACTGTATTTATTCTAGAAACCTCACTACGACTTCCAGTTATTCTGGGTTTATTAAAGGAATTTTTTGCGAAGGTGCGTAGCAGGGTTTGTGGGTGGGGCGAATAACTGCACTAACCGTTTGCTGATTTAGCTGTACTCAGCTCAGCATACGCCAGCAAGAAGAAAAGTATCATTTATCATTAACAGAGGGTTTTTGTTGGGTATTATAGAAAAAGGGGCTAGGTCTTTTGTGGGCATATAAAAAACCAAAAAATTGGCAAACTGCACCTAGTCGGGCATTATAGGTGCAGTGCGCCGAACTGCACCTGTAATTATCCTATAATAAATGTCGGTAGGTGATATTAATCCAGTCACCGTAAATAGCCAGAGCACTATTTGTCCGGCAACCGGAACATGAATGCGCGTTTTGTTCGTCCGGTCGCCGTAAACATAGCTGAACATAGCTAACCAGCTATTGTTCCGGCAGCCAGAAATATAAGTGAGAAGACGCTATGTGTCTGGCAACTAATGGAATTTATTATATATTAAATGCTGGAGTGAGATAACCATACAAAGGAAGAAATAGAAAAATAATAGTATGTTTATATATGTTTATACTATAGTATATTATTTGTCTTCTAATACGCTATTTTATACCCGCCAGTACACTGCTGTCCATCAGTCATCTACCATGCTAGACTGGAGGCCTAGTTCTCGGTCATCTTACGCTGGACAACTGCATCATCAAACCTGAGAAAACAGTGAAGCTGCTTGGAGTTACCTGGGACCAACATCTCACCTTCGGACCACATATAGACAATGTAGTAAACAAATGTCAATAACTTCTGGGAATATTGGCTAAAGCTACTTCATATCTTCCTAAAGAACTATTGAAATTGTTATATACAGCTCTGATCAGATCACATATGGAGTACTGTTCCTCTATCTTCTCTTCAGCAGCAAAGACACATCTAAAGAAACTTAATGTCATCCAGAAAAAAGCCGCTCGTATAATATATGAAGTACCACAAGATGCCCATGCTCAAGCTGACATACTCCTGTTGTTTCTCAAGCTCGATGAACTCGGTGACAGAAGAGAAGCTCACATTGTTAAGCTCAGCAAGTCATTTCTATCAGGAAAATGTCACCCAGCTATGCCTTCAATGGTGGAAGTTTGCTCTGACAAAACCTTAAGAGTTTCCCAGTCCAGGTCCACTCTCGGCACTCGACGACCATCTGTTTTCGGTGCCAACATCTACAACCAGCACTTGGGTTTCAGCTCTAACAGTGACGAAGCAGATACTTAGCTCAGCAAAGAGTAGCCAACTGTCTAAAGTCAGAGGTACAAGGAGCTGTAAATGGACTGGTGTCACAGTTCAGCAATCTCCAAAGGATCAAGCCCCACATACATCATACCGAATTTTACTCAGCACGATGCTCGGCAACAATGTCCAGCTCTGATTGTACTGAAAGAAGAAAACAACAACAACAACAACAACAACAACAACAGCAGATAGTTGTAGCTACTAGCCTCAACGCCTTTAAAATCACGGTTTGGATAAACTAAGAAAGACAAAGATGGGCTTCTTCATGGACTGATCCACTAACCCTAGGCCTCTCTGGTTGGAGTTTCTGCCAGTGAGGCCACACAAGGTGAGTTACAAGGCGAGTTATTTCATGTGATTTGCTATGCATTAATTGAATGCATGAACCATTCATTCAACACTACCTGCCACTAACATAACGTATGTAACTGCATGTTGCCTCATTTTCATTCGACCGGATGAATAGCTAAATGGATACAGTTCCGGTAACCGGATATATAGCACATAAGCTATTGTTCCGGTGACCGGACGAATAGTCACCGTGATAAATGTCGCTAGTCACTACTCATTTGCCGACGTGGAGTGAGTTAAATTCTACGTCGGGTTCCCAATGAAGTGCCTATTATTCAGCGGCTCATTCTACCAGGTAGCACTGTGTGGAGTGATGAGTGGGCGGCATATAACCAATTGAACGCCCTTGGCTACATCCACCAGACTGTTAATCACAGTCAACACTATGTGGATCCGGCCACTGGAGTTCATACAAATAACATAGAAGCGCGGTGGGCGGCTTGCAAAGCCAGCTTCAAACGCCGGTTTGGTGTAGCGCGTGAACATTTACCATCATATTTAGATGAATACATGTGGCGCTCACGCCATCGCAACACCGACATGTTCACAGCGATCACTGACGCTATTTGCGTTCAGTATCCGGTGTAAATAATTGTGTAAATATGTAAATAGACATTACCGCACATCACTGGTAATAGTGACAGTTTATTGACATTAACAGTATTGACATTCTTTGCACTGATTGTTGATTACAGCAAGTGTTATTTGTAGTAATAATAATTTGGAACGGCTGTAATTATACACTGTTTAGACAGAAATTTCCGGTGTGGGATAGTCTTTCAGTGACTTTGTGGTTGCGTATGACTAGTTGGTAAGTGATAGATGAAGATAACGCTGGGTGAACTTCTCCCGGAGCGCCGAATGAGTGGTATTTTACGTCGGGTTGCTGGCGTCTAGGTACATTTTACACTTAATGCCTTCACGTTCAAAAAGAGACGAATCTCGTCCACATATAATAACAAAATAACAATATTTACAAACAGAAATGGCAGTGCAGGCAGTCGTCAACACAAGTTGGTACTCGACTCAATATAACTCACCTTGTTAACCTCTTTACCCCATTCTATCTCCCTGTGCCCTTAGGGCCTAGGCCCTAGGCCCCTTACGGCCTTACGCCTATCATTGAAAAAAAATAGTTCTTTAGGCCTTATCCTACTAAATCCTTGGCAAATCTTAAACACTTCTATCAAGTCCTGTCTGTTTCTTTTTTCTTCCAATGACCATAATTTCAACTTCTGTACTCTCTCTTCATATGACTTTTATACCCTTTATCAGCCGGTTGAAATTTTCGGCAATTTTTCTTCGGCGTCTGGTACCTTAAAGTCGGGGTATAGCGATTTTTTTCTTTTCGTTGTTTTAAATTAAACTATTAAAAATGGTTAATGGTGTGATTTGAATACTTTTATGTGAAACATAACTACAGAAA
>Ga0209780_1004225_pt1 | contig 10992 bp, 6 predicted proteins | sample WorMetexBAHAMAS2_FD_187384 | JGI IMG/M metagenome (GOLD analysis project Ga0209780, IMG submission 187384) | Marine gutless worms symbiont microbial communities from Max Planck institute for Marine Microbiology, Germany - Inanidrilus exumae... | ecosystem: Host-associated > Annelida > Digestive...
GGCCAGGGATGTTCGGACCAAATTTTTCAAACAGCAGTCATAAGTGAATATGTGTACAAGTTTGGTTGAGATCCGTTCAGTGACCTCAGAGATTAGGCATCAAAAAAAGAAGAAAGAAAAAAAAACCACAGCGGTAAAATATAAGCCCTTCAGCATCGCGATGCCGTGCAGGCTAATAAACAAGTGCTCCGCGTGGTGCCGCACACCCATGACCAACCAAAATGCAGTATGTTATGCTCTAATTATATTGTGCCGATACTGATGAGCAACGCGTTACTTACTTAATTACATATCAGTCATATACTTCATGTGAAGTTTGAAGTTCTGCTCTGGTGTAAATAGTCTTCTACTCCATCACTATTTGCTTTTGACAGCTTATCAGATAATTGACTAGAAAGCTCTTTAATCGTATATCTCCTTCAGACCGTTGTTTACAGCAATTCTTACCGCCGGTGTCTGAATATATTTATAATTTGCAATTTTGCATAATGGGATTGAAATTTCATCTGTGCTGTTAGTTAGAACAGCGCTTCATAAAAATTCCTTTCTTATTAGAATGCTACATCCGTTTGATGTTCAGTAATTTTACGGGCTTGTTCGTTTGTTTGTATGCATGCAAGTTTTTCTATTCTTTTTATGTGTTCAATGTCGTTATTGTAATGTTTTATGTATGTTGTTCATGGAGTTTGCACTGGTCAATCACGTTTCATTTACATAAAGACCATACCACCATCACCACTACTGTATCCAAAAAATCAAAATTCCAATCCTGTGATCATGATATCTGACATTTCGATCCTGTAAATAACAAAAAGTAAGCCAGTCTACGATGAATGTTGTACCATGTCTAAAGTCGGTGCAATGTCCAGCTTTCATTCAATGGTGTCGGTGAATATGTATAAAAGCACATACAGATCACTACAACCAGCCTACATTTGTGTTACTAAATTAGGGATGTCAGAAATACGCGAATATGTGACTTCCGCATATTTCGCTTATTTCCTAATTTTCCGCATATTTCAGAAAAATGCACATATCACATATTTTTCCGCATATTTTGGCCTTTTTTGTTACAAAGAATATTAAAACAAAGAATATTATTTTCTAATTACATTATTGAATAAATAATAATAGATATTCGTTGTAAACTAAATATGGCAGACGATTATTATATAATTATAGTTGGCGGCAAAGCATTCAAAACTAAATAGAAGCTTACAAGCAATGCCATAGCACAGTAGCATACAGAGCACAGTTAGTACATGTGTTTTGCCAATTTCCGTTGCTGTGGTTAGGCCTAAACGTATGATGTCAGAAATATGCAAAAATGCGATCGCGGCCTATTTCCGCATATTTCTGCCGCATATTTCGCATTTCTATGTTCCGCATATTTTAAAAAATTTTTACGTGTATTTCTGACATCCCTATTAAACGCAAAATTAAACTGTCCCTTTTAGGCCTTTAAGACACCACGTAAGTTATAAATTCAGAGATGCAACGAAAGCCGTGTTGACCATGTCCCCAAATGTGTCATGTAACGTCGGAGAGATTTTTGTCGCAGTATCCGTCAAGAGGATGACATTAGCAAACATCTTCAACAACATGACCGTGACTACCTTACCAGTCTTAGCGTCACATGCCGTATCTGAGCGACGCGGTCGTTGGCCAGATGAAACGCCATTGGCAAAATGTACATCTCAACATCGTGAGCGTTGTACACGGTCACGAGAAGGCACAGCTGACTGTTCACACACAAAACATCCCTTCATATCGACTATTGCACAACGACTGACTGAGTTAAGGTTTTACGTCCCACTACACGCAAAATTGGTCATTTCGGAGACGTTCTTCCCAGCCAGTCTCTTGGCTAAGTACTGAAGAAACTAAACCCAAGACAATAAAAGCAAGCAATGCAAGAACAAAAGGAATGAGCCTGTTCTAAAATAAGCTGATACATAAGTAAGGAAATAAATAAGGAAGGAAGTAAGTAAGCAAATAATTTATACAGTGCCGGAATCAACAAATAAATAATGGTACGGTATTGTAGGGTTTAATGTCCCACTCGACACATTATAGGTCATTTCGGAGACGATTTTACAGGTCAGATGACCCAACCAACAGTGTAATAGCACTGAAGGATGATAGTCTTCCAGGTCAAGGGCCAATCACACAGGCTCAGCACACTAAAAGGTAAAAAGGATGTAATCAAAAAAATTTTCTACATATAGCACCAAGTACACCGAAGACACAGAGGCGCTCGGAAGACAGAAGTGCAAACGGGACAGCCTAGGTCAAAATGACCTAGGCTGTCATGAAAGAACACACAGAATGTTCAGGTAGTTGATGAGATATGGATGGTGTTCATGAGATCTGATTCCGACGGCCTACTGTGAACTTCAACATACAAAATCTAATCAGGTCATCAGCAGCGGTTACTGAATATTCCCCGTAATTGTTATCAAAATTGTTCAAGCCATTCACAACGCACCACGGTAAAATCTGACCAGACGAGCAAACGGGACAGCCTAAAAACGTAATAACTTTGCCGACGATGTATGTTGGCAAAGGCATAATAACGGCATAACTAGATGCATGGCAAAGCCCAGCATGAGCCCGCCCAGCATTCTGTTGTTCTAGAGTGTAAGCTCATGCCACTACATAACACGTGCCAAAGTTTGCCTGCTGTCTGTTTTGCCTTATAATTGCTTCATCTACAACAGGGTGGAAACTAACCAACCATCATAAGACCTATTCAATCAGTTCAATGTGGTATCTTGTGTTGGTTGCGTGGCTCAGTGGTAGAACGTCAGTCTTCGGCCGGCGTACTTTCTCTGTCCTGCGCTCGACCTGTAGCTGACGGGTGACCACTTATGTGGGTAAACCGTCCGCTATCGGTCAACCAACCAGGCCAACTCAGCCTTTCATCCTTTCGGGGTCGATAGATAAGTAGTAAGCTGCAATTAGATGTCTCTTACCTCTGTTAGAGGTGACGCCATCTGGTGAACGTATACGAAGGAAAGGCAGGCATGGTGTATTTGCAGGTAAAACTGTGTGATCCATGCCTGAGCGCATTGAGATATACATAGTATATAAAAGGCGCTATATAAATACGCTTCCTTTCCTTTTCTTTTGTGTAACTGCTGTTCTTCAGTGTCTATAACATATCAGTGCCTAACGACTCTCGTTGTAAAGTATCTTTCCTGTGCTGGTCTGGCTTTGGAATGCTTCTCTTAGGTAAAAACCAAAAGAAGCATCTGGTGGAGTTATACAGTAACTTAGTTGATACGCCCAGTTACCGCCACCTGACTCTTGAGCTACTGAACTGTATAACTCTACCTTGGCTGTGAAAAACTAAGACCCATACACTACTTGACAAAATCAGTCAAATCTCGACCACACTGCAAATTACACATAAAGTTTTTTGAATGTTATCCATGGAAGTTCAAAACTGTACCGATTCTGTTTGGTTGTCAACTGGCAATTTTGTCACATAATACACTCAAGTTCAGTTTTTTTTCGGACAGCGTACAAAAAAGCCCAATCACTAGTTCTAAAAATTCATATGAAAGGGTTGAATTAAAACTACAATTTTGTAAGCATAAGACGTAGCAACAACAACAACAATCGTGTATACATGTATATTTATATTCTGCCTCAAGGTCGTAACTCCAATGGTCATTCGAATAAACGTGCAAAAACATAATATGCTGAAAATTGTATGACAAAACTTGATTTCAGTCAGGTGAATCATACCTTGCCAATTCTTCACGGAACCTCCAGTTGCGACTGCTGTCAATGTTCAACAGCTTGGTAAGTTTCAACAGATATCCGTGTTGAGCTTCTGACGGTAGCAACTGAACATCGCAATAACGTTACACTAAACCAAGCACAGCTACAATATCTCTGTCACCAAGCAGTATAACCTGGTACCGGCCAAGCCAAGGGGCGGTGATGCTTTGCAGTTGGGAAGATAACTGCAGGTCTGGTGGAAAGTTATGGCAGCCTACCGTCGGGTGGATGACTCAGTCACCTGCGGGCTGACTGCCTGTACACCGGGATCAGCTCCAGGACCAACGTTCAGTAACATGTATGGGAAGCCTTCACCTTTTTAGCTACAATATCAAAACGTCAATTAGGTTCGTGGATTGACTTACTGATGCTACGGTTTGGCTTAGTGGTAATTGCGTCAGTCGATTCAATTAGGCTACTCTACATCGAGCCCAGTAAGTGATGTCACATCAGTGATTTTGTCGCGTAACTTTATCGTGTGACAAAGTTGCAGTGTGTAACTGTGAATGTTGCACACTGGCCAGTATCTCGTTATGTAACCAGCAAGCAATGCCAACTCAGCCTGGCCATCCTCTGTGGTTAGGTGCAATGACTACGGGTGATGTTTTCCAGCAAGAATGAAGTTGGACTGGAGGACATCATCTGGATCTGGCGATTTTGTGCAAGTAAAAAAAGAGTGGAACTAGACAACGGCATTTGACACTCCAGCGTCGACGTGGATGCATTCACCACCACACACTTGAACCAAGGTGTGACCTTGACCTTTAACCTCCAACACGTAACATCAGGGATTGGGGGTTTCATCCAATAAGTTTCATCGAGATTGCTCAAGTAGTTCATCAGACATGGTATTCACGAGATTTGACCTTGACGGCCTGCTGTGACCTTGACTTCCAGAATTTAATCAGGTCATCAGTAGGGGGCTAGTAAATATTCCCCATCAGTTTTATAAAAACTGTTTCGAGCTATTGTGGCAACAATGTCCAAAGGAACAAATGAGTGGGACAGCCTAAAATATAATGTCTATGCCAACACAGCGGGCGGTGGAGGCATGAAAATGAGTCGGTAAATGTAAACAACCAACCTTGATGAAGTCAGCGAGATGCTTCAGCACGCCGATGCGCACTTCGTCCAGGTCGCTGAGGAACATGTCAAACACCGGCAGCAGGTCACGACCGGTGATGTCCTCGCCGACGATCAGCGCCAGCTCGTGAATCGAGAACGCCAGCGTCCGCCGCACCTTCCACTGTCAACATCGACACATGCCACAGCGGCAGTTAGTTAGTTAGTTAAGTGTAACGTCCCCTTTCAGCACAAATATGGCTATATCAGAAACAAAATGTCAGGGCTGGAGAGCTATCCCTACCCAGTGAAGGAAGGCCAGCGATATATTAACCTCAACCCTGGCCGCCGTTTTGTTCAGCAGCCACCCCAAAGGGAAAGGGATCGAGAGGCTCATTTAAATTATTACGCCAGCGCCTACAACAGGAAAAGACAACTATCACAGCGGCAACTGCACCGACAAAAGTTACATTGCAATTCACACCCACACTCATGGCTCTTGTTCCAAGGACTTACTTCACTAACAGTTAGGGCGTATTCGATTACGGAATCCGGATTCGGATTCACACCGAATCTCGTTTCAGATTCAGTGAAAAAGTGCATACGAATAACGAATCCGAATCTGGATTCAGATTCGGTGAAACCGGCTTGCAAAATCCATTAGAATAGAATGTTTAATAATTGAAACGGAAAGTTGATGTGTAAAATGTCGTCGTTAGACTCGTTTGTTGACGAGAATGGTATATTTGGCACATCTAAAGTATTTCCACTGTGCAGTAATGCAACTGGACTCTACAGACAAAAAATAATTCCCAAAACAACATAAACAAAAACACAAACAAACATCAGTGACGTCACGCTACAAACGGCCACTGATCTATAGTCATTCGATTTGCCAAGTGAATCTGAAATGAGGTTCAGTGTGAATCAGAATCCACATTTTATAATCGAATACGCCCTTAGTTAGTTGGAGTTTAACGTCCCTTTTCAGCACAAATATGGCTATATCAGAGACAAAAGGTCAGGGGTGGAAAGCTATCCCTACCCAGTGAAGGAAGGCCAGAGATATATGAACCTCAACGCTGGCCGCCATTTTGTTTAGCAGCCAGCCAAAAAGGAAATAGATGAAGATGCTCATTTAAAACATTATGCGAGCTCCTACAACTGAGGAAGACAACTATCACCCCGCAAGACTAAACTAAGTCAAATACGACAAAAAAAGCATGCATCCTGAACTAAAAATACATATAACACAAAATCAACACACACAAAACTAAAGCTAGGTTTAGTCGCCTCCTACGCGGCCTGGAAACAAAGTGCGACTATTCTTGAAGAATGGGAAGGGATGGAAAGGCAAAAAAATAGACAAAGCAAGTAAGAAAGAGAAAAAGACAAAAGTAAAACATTCTAAAACATAGAGTAGAAGGTGGGAAAGTGGGTAGGTGAAGAGATAAGGGGGAAATGCCCCGGGCCCACATGGGGCATCCTGAAAAAGAGACAATGCTCTCTGACGCCAGTATATCATCCATCGCCAGACACAGAAATGTTCTAAAGTCCAGTGCCAGCAACATCACATCTACGACCAGCAGTGAACTGGCGCCAGTGGTCAACAGCCGTCGGTACCTGACAATCAACAGCAAGAGCTCGGTAGAGATTCCGCAGTGCCGGCCAGTGACGACGGCCGAGTGTAAACGCGACGGCCGGCAAGTTGTAGGCACAGTGTCGCGTGACTTCGTGGTCGACGGTCAACGCACACGACGGGTCCAGCATGCTGAGATAATGACTCAACAGATCTCGCGGTACGACAGTCTGCCAGACAACAACACACACATACACAAGCCTCTAAAGTTACGAGCTTATGGCAGTATAGAAATCTGTGTATTATTATTATTATTATCATATATATTCATCATTAAACGGGCATTTTCCAGGTAAAACTGGGGTAGTTGGTCAAGCCTGACATCATCCATGATATCATTCTGTGGGGAATGCTCATAAGCAAACAAAATTTCATCAATCAAAAAGTCAAAGTACTCAGACAACGCGGTTGTAAAAGATTAACGGCTGAATTTTCAGAAAAGCTCATCATGGATATTTGTAGGCCAAAATTTAAAAACAAAATTAGCCCCATACGGGACTGAGGATCGACTCTTCACAACGCATGGACCATGCCAACTTCAAAGTCACATAGCACAACTACTAGGCCAAATATAAAAAATCCGGCCGGATAAAAATTTAGATATTGTGCCCTAGTTTAAGAATCAGTGGTCAGTTGCTAAATTCCAATTGTAAATGGCAGAGAAGATAACTTTCGAAAATGGGGGATTTTCAACTTTGAAGGGCTCGTGACTTTGACCTTGACCTTGGATCAGGTTATACTGCATACCATCGTGCATCACTCATCAACCTCTACGTACATGCCAAATTTCATCGAAATCAAAGAAACATTTTGTGAACAAACGTACGGACGGACATTTGAGACTGGCTTTATTAGGTGTACTCTGAAGAGTCGACCTAAAAAGTTTCAAAGTACTCAGACAATACAGTGCTAAAAGTATAACGGCTAAATTATTAGAAAAACTTATCAAATTTTGTAACGTCATGTAACTGTTTATTGTAAAATACAAAGTCACTAATTGTGCTAAATAGGGATATTTATAGACCCAAATTAAAAACCAACAAATCCAATACTTCCGTACTTGAATAGTTGGCATATCATTTACTCCATAGAAAAATATTCACAAAGAATTGCCAAACCAAACACCATTCTAAATTATCATACTCGTTTGAAATAAGTGACACTTTTGACCATAAAATCTGATTCAATTCGATCCAGGTTTGCAATTGTTATCTCAACATGTTTACGGGCCTCGCGTTTTCTGGACACACATCTGCCATTCAAATCGAAAAGCAGTTTTCCGAACTCCATTCAACTAAAATACTGCTTAAAACATTTAGCATTTTTCGTGGCTTTATCAACAACATATCATCGAGGAAGTCCTTCGACAGTTTACTGTCAACTAGAACTTTCGACTATTTACAGAAAGTGGTTCTGTAGCAAGAAAAAAGGCACAGCAAGAATCGGACCAGAACATCTCTGAATGAGGTACACTATCATGGTCTCACCTGTTCGTCATCTATGGACTCGAGGCTTGTCTCAAAGCAAGACAGATGTGCTACAACATGCATACCCATAACAGATTTGCATAATTAACCAGTCTACGCTGCCGCTGACAGACCCGCACGACGCAGTGCCCACCATGCTGTACACAGATGTTGACGGTCAGAGTGATAAACTGGTGACCGATGACGGTCACCAGTTTACCACACTGACCGTCCACCTAAGTTGACAGCACCTGAGACGATCAGCCATTACAGAGATATGGTTAGTGCCCACCAAAATTTAAATGGTTCACGTGAAATAGCACCATTTGACAGAGCACATATGAGTTCCTATTAGCTTTCCATAGTAGCTATGTCCCTATCTTACACCGTTTCCAAGACACAGCGAGATATTGGTCGAAAATCACTGAATGTAACCTACCCCAACTCCATTTGGCGCCCCCACTAGGGTTGACCCCGTTGCAATTTCGCCAAAAGTTTTGGCAACAGAAAACTATAGTCGCTGGTCGATCATACGGCATTGTTTGCGTGATCCTGCGTTTAGCCATTTAGGTACATTACCGGCGTGTGACGAATGGACGGACATATGACGACAGCATATATCGTTCCAGCACAGCGTGGAGCGGCAAAAATCTCTAAGTCTGCCAGACTGCTTATCAGTAATAATAATAATCACATCAGATATCGCAGGCAATTCAGAAATATATAGCACATTAATCCGAATGCACTAGCACAACACTTCAACAAAGCCAGCTATACTATCAAGTTTGTCTTTGCAATCTGCAAGTTCCATATAAATAAAGTGAAAATTATTTACTCTACAAGATTATTCACATTACAATTGAATAACCAAAGAAGTGACTCAAGAAACGATTTAAAGATGAATGAATGAATGAAATACTGCACATGCTGTAACCAATTACAATACATGTGCAGCAAGTTAGTTAGTTCGAGTTTAACGTCCCCTTTCAGCACAAATATGGCTATATCAGAGACAAAAGGTCAAGGATGGAGAGCCATCTCTACCCAGTGAAGGAAAGCCAGCGATATATTAACCTCAACCCTGGCCGCCTATTTGTTCAGCAGCCACCCCAAAGGGAAAGGGATCGAGAGGCTCATTTAAATTATTATGCCAGCGCCTACAACAGGCAAAGACAACTATCACACCGCAAGACTAAACTAAACCAAATACAACAAAATATGAGAATAAATCTTAACTAAGCAATACCGATAACATAATCATAACACAAAAACAAACTAAAACCAGGTTCGGTCGCAGCAAAGCATTGCAAGCCACGTGGCAACGCAACTCACCGTCTTCGTGTAAAAAGACGCTCGTGTCTGTTGACGTCAATGATGCATCATGGCCGGTACTAATACCGGTCTGTGAGACATCCGCAAGCAGTTCGTTCATCTCCTGTGATCTCGAGTCCACCTCATACAGCATCACGTTACTGACCGCTACTGCAGCCGAGGATTCGGTCGAACTCGTGTCAACACGATCGCCTTCTGACGACCACTTTTCGGCATTTGTTTCCTCGGACAGTTGCATGACAGATGCCGGGGGAATATCGGCAACGAGCGACTCATAATCTCCGTCACTGGATGACGATGCCACAGAACTGTCTTCGGAAGACTCGGCCATTATGATAGACGGCATGGCACTGATGGACGCAACCAGCCCGTCATCATCGCACACCATCAGAACGCCAATAGAAGAGTCATGTGATGCATCCGAGTCGCCATCGGATGTGGCAACCTCGTCGTCGTCGGGCGCCGGCTGAAATCCGACTGACATATGCAGTGCACCGGTGTCACATGCTTCCAAATCACTGCCGGTCGAACATTCGGCGACCAGGGGCCGATCCAACTTCGACGCCTTGCCTCCCGGCTCGCAGTCTGGTTCCGCAACCGGCGAATTGCCACTACCATCCGTCAGTGGCAAGCCGCGGCCGACAGCTTCCAATTCTGTCTCCATTTCTACACCGGAAGTGATCTGGCAGACATTAGCGGCAGAGAGCAACGACGTAGATGTATGGAGATCGTGAACGTCCAGCGACGAAATGGGAATAATGTCCGCCTCATCACCACACGACGGTCTCGAAGCTTCGCTGGCAGCCGAGACAGTCAAGTCTTGCTCACTATCTGATGGCAAGGGATCACATCTGTTTAGTGGGTGAGATGACTCGGACAAAAACGAAGCGGTTTCTAACTGCGGCAACGACTGACGGGGTTCATCAACGTCACACAAGCATCGGCAGCCCGCCGTACTTTGATTTTCAAACTCCGGTGACCCTGCCGAAGGACCATCGTTTACTACAATGGTTGAGGTAGCGCTGTCACAATGACCGGATTTAGACGTGCACTCATTTGTTAGCACCTCAGAAACTGCTGCAGTGCCGGCTTCGGAGTCTGCAGCCAAGACCGAACCATCACCAAGACTGCCAATCACGCCCTGCTCGCAAATATCTAGCGAGTCCGTCAAAGACGATGACAACTCGTTACATGACGACGTCTCGTTACGACATCCAAGATCACCGGCCGTGTGCGTAGACAGTTCGATGTCGTTCGCTTCATCCTGCTCTGCCGGAATACTCTGATCACCAGCATTAGTCCCACTGCACATGTCATGATCTACTGATTTCTCAACTTTGGTCAAACTTTCTGCAGAAGATGTATCGGAACAACGATTATCTGTGGCTGCTGAGCTGTCTCGCGGATCAGCTTCGGGCGGGGTCGCGTCACCAGGAACGCTTGCTGGAGTATGTACACTAGTCGGTTGTTCTTCCGGTCCTTCCACCCGTCGACACTCCTCCAAACACTCCAGTGTATCAGACACAGCGGATGGCGGAGCACTCATGGAGTCACCGCTTGACAACTCGACATCAGTCGGACTGCTGTCGACACTATCTGCCACTGCTGCTTGCACCATTCTGAATCACAAACGCAAACACCTACGTCACAGATTTAATCTCCATTCCAGTTTCCTAATCCATTCTATCTCCACCTTCTTAGCAG